>Ga0081539_10001907_pt1 | contig 32312 bp, 26 predicted proteins | sample TabmetS4T2R2_FD_71023 | JGI IMG/M metagenome (GOLD analysis project Ga0081539, IMG submission 71023) | Tabebuia heterophylla rhizosphere microbial communities from the University of Puerto Rico - S4T2R2 | ecosystem: Host-associated > Plants > Roots > Rhizosphere ... | reverse complement strand
CACAGCGGTTTACTGTTAACTTAACGCCATTGGCGTTGAAACGCCGGCCTCGATTCAAAGCGTCGCTCCGCGACGTGGAGTTTGAGCATTTCGTCATCCGATTCAAATGTCCAAACCTCCGCGCGCTAAAAATCAAAGAATTTAGTTAGCAAAGTATTCAACTGAGATGGGCGATAGTTATATAATAGTTATATATTGGTATGAAGATTTTGGATCTCCGGCTGAGGTTCGATAATTACCGGATCCGGCAGGAAAAATTTGGACGAGCGATCCATCTGCTTAAAAATATCGATCAAGGCCAGAGTAACCGCGACGATTACCGGGCCGAGTACCAGTCCCAAAATTCCGAATATTTGCAGCCCTCCAATCATCGAGAAAAAGATCAACAGTTCGTGAAGTTTGGTCTTCTCTCCAACCAGTTTAGGTCTCAGAAAATTATCGATCGTTCCGATGATCAGCGCACCCCAAACGGTCAGAATCAGCGCTTTACCCCAATTTCCATTGATCGCCAGAAAGACTGTCGCCGGAACCCATACCAGATATGAACCGGCAAACGGAATGATCGAGAGAAGGAACATCACCACTCCCCAAGCGATGGGCGAAGGCAAACCCAAGAGCGCAAATGCGGCTCCGCCCAGAGTTCCTTGAATGGCGGCAATCACCAGTACCCCATAAACGCTCGCTTGAACCACCTCGCGTGCCCGGTTGAAAATTTGTTTTGACTGCGCTCGTTCGAGCGGAATCACGTCGCAGAGCGCATCTTTGATCCGCTTGCTGTCCCGAAAGAGGTAATACATCGTGAAAATGATGAAGAGGACCTTGATTGCCCCACCCACTATTCCACCGAGTAATCCGAGCGAGCGCCTGGCAACCGTATCACCGAGGTTGTTTGCCCAATCCGGAAGATGACCTGACGGAGATAAGCTCGTGATATCAACATACCTTCCCAACCAGCGGATCAAACGCCCGGAGATAGGTGAACTCGGATCAAGCAGCATACTGATGTATCCATGAATCCGGTGTACTATCTCCGGAACTTCATTCATCACAATCAGAGTGAGAAGTGAGAGAGGAGCCAAAAAGGTAATGATGACCAATGTGGTTGAGAGAACCGCGCTCCAGCTCGGACGCTCCAATCGCGCGGCAATGCGGAGGTGGACCGGATAGAAAATAATTACCAGGACCGATGCCCAGGCCAGGACTTCGACAAACGGCACCAGCATCAGCCAGCACAGGTAGAGCGCAATGACAGTCGCTAACAATAACGTAATCCAACGAATATATATTTTGCGCTCACCTGCTCTCATCATCTCCGATCTAGCATCCCAATCCTGTGCATTGGTTAGTTAACTGGTTTCCGATTCTTTTCCCGGTGTTGGTTCTTCTTCGGATATTCGTCTGCGCGGCAGGGGAACAGAATTGGGAGGAACCGTGATCGGCTCATTTCGCGAGGGGTCGGGCTGAAACGGGTCGTCAGGGCTTGCCGGAAGATTTGGTAATTGCGGCGCAGGCATCGATTCAGGAACCCAATCGGGGCTCTCTCGATCGCTCATACATCCTCTCTTCTCCTTTTGAAATCAGCGTCCAATCGGACGATTTATCCGCATGTCCAATCTCACTCAAACTTTTAGACAAGACCGCGCTAAACGATCAGCAAGCACAATGCCAGAGGAATACCTCCCCGACCGTCTTCGCGTGTTTCATCGTGTCTTTGCATCTGTGCCGTCTTGCTCTCCGATCTCGCCTCGAATCAGACAGACCATCAAAGATCAATCTCCTGCGGAGTGAACGTTCCGGGATAATGGCGCATCAGGATACGAGGGATTCTCGCGCTGATTCTGCTCGGCCTCCACCGGCGCATCTTCCGAAGCGGCACTCTCGGCTCTCTGCTCTTCCGACTCCTGATCGAGATAATTAATCGCCCAGTTCTCTGTCTTCTCCGCGTCCTCTTCCTCGGAATCAAAGGCAGCCATATTATGGTCTACCTCGCGAATAGTATTCCCCAGATTGTATTTTCTGAGCAATGTATAGAGACGTGGGCGGTACAACCCGAGCAGATTGGCGGCGGCTTGCTTATTCCCTCTCGTGCGTTCGAGAGCGGCGCTCACAATAGCTCCTTCGAATTGCCTGATAATATCCGCCCGATGTTTGTGACCTTTCGTATCGGGTATTCGACTCACCAGGAATTTGGCAAATTGTTCCAGGGTCAGATCCTGAAGGTATGCCGAAGAAGCTCCATCCAACTCTTGCGGCAGTTCGTTATTGGCGATCTTCGTATTTAAGGCATTGGCGCTTTCCACCGGCACTGAGAGTGTTGTTGACTGCCACCCCGGCAAAGTCGTCTCTTCAATGACTTCGCCTTTGCTCAGCAGGACGGCCCGCTCGATGACATTCTGCAGCTCGCGCACATTGCCCGGCCAGGAATAATCGAACATTCGCTGATAGACCTGCTGTGAAATGGCATGAACCGGACGCTGATATTTTTCCGCATACATTTTCAGGAAGTATTCGGCCAGATGCTGAATGTCTTCCGCACGCTCGCGCAGCGGCGGAACCTCAATTTCAATCGTATTAATGCGATAGTAGAGGTCTTCACGGAGATGGCCTTCGCTAATGGCCTTGATCGGATCACGATTGGTGGCAGAGATCAGCCTGAAATCTGCTTCGAGCGCCTTCTCACTTCCCAACCGGTAATAGACGCGCTCCTGCAAAACACGCAGCAGTTTCGGCTGCAGTTCGACCGGCATCTCTCCGATCTCATCCAGCATGAGACTGCCCGCAGTCGCCTGTCCGATGAGCCCCGTCTTCTCGGTTGCCGCCCCCGTAAATGCGCCTTTGGTATGACCAAAGAGCTCGGACTCGATCAGCTCTTTTGGTAACGCCGAGCAATTGATCTTCACAAAAGGCTTCTTTGCCCGCAAACTCTTAAAGTGAATGGCGTTGGCGATCAACTCCTTGCCGGTGCCAGATTCTCCGACGATCATAATGTTGGCGTCAGATTCGGCGACACCGTCGATAATTTCATAGATGTCTTGCATCGCCTTACTGCTGCCGATCAAATTGTAATAAGAGCTGCGATCAGTCAGTCGTCCTCGTAACCGTTTAATCTCTTCGACCTGACTGCTCCGTTCCAACGCTTTCTCAAACAACACCAGGAGCTCTTCAAACTCGACCGGTTTCTCGATGAAATAGAAGGCGCCGGCCTTGATCGCATTAACGGCATCATTGAGTGAACTGTACCCGGTCACCATAATGATCTCCGTGTGCGGCGAGGCGGCCTTGATCTTTCTGACCAGCTCGATCCCATTAATATCGGGAAGTTGAAGATCGGTGAGCGCTATATCGGTATATTGTTCGGTCACAAGCTTCAAACCATCTTCCCCATTCTTCGCCGTTGCGACCTCATATCCATAACTTTCAAGTTGAAACTGAGCCAGATCTAACATGTCTAAATCGTCATCGATGACTAGAACTTTTACCTTACTCATAAGTTCCCCTTGTCTATTCAATTACTACTATCTCAGCCAGATATACCATCGATCAATCCGATGGCTTGATGAATGGGATCGCCTTTGCGGCGGTTGCCCTGACCGATGAGCTTGACAACACCATCTCGAGATAGAGCCTGACGTTCAAATCAAGTGCCCATCCCTTTACCTGTCGAACCGGTTAAATTAACGATCGTGATCACGAGTTCTGCCGGCTCAACCGGTTTTGGCAAGTGTGTCTGAAAACCTGCCGAGAGCGCCTTGATCCGGTCGCTCGCGCGTCCATAGGCCGTGAGCGCGATCGCAGGTATTAACCCACCCTCTTGCGGGGCGAGCTGGCGAATCCGTTGGATCAACGAATATCCGTCCTCTCCCGGCATCCCAATATCGGAGATCAAAAGATCCGGCAGCGACTGCGTCTGGCTCTCCTTCAATAAAATGAGCGCCTCGGCAGCGGAAGAAGCGGTTGAAACGGTCGCCCCGTACTGACTGAGCAGAGTGGCCAATAGATTGCGCGCATCGGCTTCGTCATCCACGACCAGGATCTGAATTCCGCTCAGCGAATTGGCCTGGATTGTCGGAGCGTTCTCATGGGAGACAGGATATTCGCGCCCGGCTTTCTGTGAACGAAGCGCGCGTAATGGCAAGTTCACTTTAAAGGTGGAACCTTGCCCTTCGCCGGCGCTTTCAGCTTCAGCCGTTCCGCCGTGTAGTTCGACCAGATGACGCACGAGCGCGAGTCCTAACCCGAGCCCTCCTTGCCGACGTTTGCCGAATGAATCATCCTGGCGAAAGCGATTGAAGATGTGGGGCAACAAATCCTGGCTGATCCCCTTGCCGTTATCTTTGACGGTAATTCGCAGGTAGGGATCGGCCCGTTCAAGCTGAACCTCGACCTCTCCGTCATCGGGTGTGAACTTAACCGCATTCGACAGCAGGTTCCAAATGACCTGCTGCAAACGGTCAGGATCACCAGTGATCACATTGTCCTTCCCTTTGAGAGTCAATCTCATCTTGATGCCTCTGGCGGCGGCTGCGGGATGAAGCGCCTCGGTCGAAGATTCAATAACTTGAGCCAGATCTACCTGCTTCATCTCCAATCGCATCTTCCCCTTGGTAATCCGCACCGTGTCGATGAGGTCTTCGATCATCTGTTGCTGCGAGCGGGCGCTGCGTTCGATCACCTCAACCGCATGAATAAAGGCGTTTTCATTGACGGACCGATTCTTGAGGATATGGACCCAGCCCAGAATCGCGTTGAGCGGCGCCCGCAGCTCGTGCGAAATAACGGCAATGAATTCATCCTTGGCCCGATTAACCGCCTCTGCCACCTCACGCGCATGTTGCTCGCGGACCAATATTTGTTCCTGGTCCGTCTCAACTTCCTTATGATCAGTGATGTCTTCCGAGATAAAGACGACCCGCGTAAATTTTCCGCCCTCGTCAGGAACCGGGAATCCGCGATCCCTGATCCAGCCAACCTTCCCATCCGGCCTGATGATGCGGTACTCTTCGTGATAGCTCCCGGTCTTTTTGATTCTGCGGAAAGCCGCTCTCACACGAGCGCGGTCTTCAGGATGAACAGTCTTAAGCCTGACGGCCAAGTTTTCATCGATCGTTTCCTTGCCGCATCCCCAAAACTTCTCATAAGCGGGGCTGATGTAAAGGGCTCGCTCAGTGACGATGTCCACGATCCAGAAAACATCAGTAACGTTTTCGGCAAACTGACGAAAATGCTCCTCACTCTCGTGCATTTCTTCTACCTAAACAATGTTCTATAAATTGCGACGCAGAGAAGCGCGGAAAGACTCTCGTCTCGCCTTCGCCCCTCTGCGAATTCGACCGGAAATCGAGCATCTATCAGTTCTTTCCCTAAGTCAAATACTACTTCCTCCTCAACGGAATAATTCTGTGGCGATCTCCGAAAGCGCATTCATTACCGGTGGGACCAGACGGCGCGTCCGACCGCGCGATGAAAGCCCGTTAGCGAGCAGTAAGCCAAAACCGATTCCCGCTCCAAAAGCGATGAGTGTCGCCGTGCCGGGATTCTGCCGGCTATACCTCATGGCTTGATCCCAGGTTTCAGTCATACTTTGGCTGGCTCGCTCATAAGCATCATTGAATGTCTCTCGAGCTTGATCGACCATCTCTGCACCTCGTTCTTTGATTGCCTGCGGATCAAAGCTGCGGCTCGGATCCGACCTTTGTTCTCGAGCCTGCCGTGTCGCGCTGCCACCATATCGAGCTTGATCACCTGCGGTTTGACCTGAAGCATGGCTGCCCGGTTCGTTACCATATGTTTGTGACGAAGTGCTCGGCTGGTTCCCGGTCGATCTTGGTTGGTCTTGCGCATTCTTGATACTTGTGTCTGCCATAATCTCCTCCTAATAGAATGAAGTACGATCGTTGAAATGGAATCCAAATGTTACCAAGACTCTTGATCTGGATCTCATCGGGTTGCCATCCACTGACCGACCTCAATCGCTGTTTTACTGATAGCCTGTTAAAAATTATTTACAGACCTTTTATGGATGTTTAATCGATGATTTGAGGTTCGAGTATCGATCATCCGAAGCAACAGAGTGAGCGGAATTATCGGGATGATCTTCATCCCAATCTCGTTCAGCCAATCGGTTGTGCAGATAATCGGTTGCGGCTTTGACGATCGCCCCGGTAGCAGCAGCTTTCACCGCCCGGCCCAAACCTGATGATCCCCGCAACCCGGTGTCATCCAATTGATGTCGAAACCTGTCCGCGACGTCCTCGACAGTATCCGCAATCGCGTCTGTTATTCGCTGTTTCGGACTGGGACGGGGTTTGAAGAGCCCCACTACCAGAAATCCAAGCCCGGCGGCTACCCCCAGCGCAACCAGCGGGTAATTCGCCACATATGTCCTCCAGTCAAAGGTTCGCTGAAAACGATCGCTGAGTTGATCGACCGTCTCGGTGATCGATTCTCGTGTGGCGGCGATATTCTGTCGAATCTCCTCTGTACTTCGCTCTGGAGCCTGTGCCGAAGCAAGTGGAGAGGAATCTTCGGTCAAGTAATTTCTTCTAACCATTCTCTATTTTCCTCCAACGTTTTTAGTGTCTGCTCCGGTTTGAAACTGGTCTGTCTTAACCGGCTCATGCCAAAGGCAATCATGACTCCGGCGATTACACCTAAAACACCACCCACTATGAGAGCTGATAGCCAGGGTTTTAAATATTCACTGAGCGCAAGTATTACTGCGCTGCAAAGCGCCAGGGTAGCAACCAAGGCAAGCCCTGCGCCGAGCGCAATCATGATCAGTATTGACTCAACCGATTGCACTTTCTCGGCCAGTTCCCTCTTCGCCAGCGCCAACTCATCGCGAATCAAATTCGCCGATTGAATCGCCAAATTGCTGACCAGCTGGCTGAGCGATTCGCGCGGTAGCGATGTCGATCCGATGTTGTTCTGCTCTCGCTGCTGAAACATAGTTTTTACCTGCTCCGAATTATCCGGCCTAAAACGACCCCGACAATGCCTGCAATCAACAGACTGCGGCCGGGATTGCGCCGGACTTGGGCTTCAATGTCGGACCTCAGCTGCTTCGGCTCCAAATCCTTGACATAACCCGCCGAACGGTCCAACCAGTCCGCAACTCGAGATCCGACATTTGATAATTCAGATTGCTCACCACTCTTCGCGACCTGCTCATGAAGCTTCTGTGCCGCATTCGAGAGTTGATCGGACACACTGGATTTAACGGTCTCAAAAACTGACCTTCCTCGTTCCTGAGGATAGTCCTCCCGCCATCGGCTACTCTCTTCATTTTGGCCCATCAAATGTCCCATGTTTTGCTCTTTTTGCTCCATTTTACCTCCTCTTGTAATTTACCAATTTGAAGTTGATGGTTAATAAACAAAAGGCCTGTCTCTCTTCACGAAATTACTGGATTACTACCAATGACTGCTGATCGAAATTAATCGATGACCAAACTCCGAATACCCGCTCCATCTTGGTCATCAGATCACTCAGAATTTCACAATTGGCTTCACTGCAAGGAGTAGGCCATACTTAATGAAATTGTTATTTCTCTTTTTCTCTGGATTTTCAGATATTCATGATCCTTTTTAAAATCGACCAGATGTATCGGATTCGGACGATCGCAATGAATACGTACACTCTGATCATTGATCATACATTCTGCATAAAAAGCCATTCGGCCAGTTCTCCCTACTTCTTCCAATGGGTATTTTAAAATTCACAAAGCCAATTCGTTATGAGAATACCTGCCAAGTTAAATCATTAGGCACGGGTTTTGCCCAATGGAGAGGTGAATGAAGTTGATAGCGATGATAGGAAGGTAAGGGTTAAAAATTACAACAGCAAATACGAAGTTAAAGGAGGAACAGCATGTTGTGGACGATTCTGATGGTTCTTTTAGTTCTTTGGTTACTTGGTCTGGTAGGTGGCATCGGAGGTAACCTTATCCATCTTCTGTTAGTAATCGCGCTGGTAGTACTGGTTCTGCAGCTTGTCACAGGCCGCCGAACTATAGCATGATGAAGAGAAGATAAAAGGAAACAAGCAGCGGATTTCAGTAGTCAGTGTTCAATTAACAGCTCTTAGCCTCGGTGCTCAGCGATGTCAAGAGAATATTGAACACTGACCACTGAAAATATCTCATGAGTACTATGAGCTGTTTAGATCCAGTGTGCCGGCAATCTCAGCTTATTTTATCTCCGCGCACGTTTGACGGCAAATTGAGCATACAATTCTTGCTCCCGTATTGCCACGTTATGTAACAAGACTGTCTTAATTGCTCTATCTCGTTCGACCTCCTTCAGTCTGAGGTGTAAGATCTCGAGATATTTTTTGAGTTGGACGATGGTATCGAGCGCAGCGGCCAGTTTCTGTTCGACGGAAACTTCAGTCGAAGCGGATTGATTGCCCTCTGCTTCTCTTCCCTTTTTAGCCACTCCCCCCTCGGCAAGATGATCGGAAATTTCAACGATAGTGCTCATAAGTCTTCTCGGTTATTTGTGGAAGATATTGACGACCGCACCGAGTAGGTAGTTTGGATCAAACTACCTACTGGTGCGGTTATTGATCACTACTGCCGGTTAAGAAGCAGGTTTACGCCTTGCTGATCTTGATTTGATTGATTACTTGCTTGACTCCTTCAGTCGATTTAGCGACTTGCTCAGCTTCAGCTTTCTCCGCAGGAGTACTGACCGTACCACGCAATGTCACGACGTTATTATTAACATCCACATTTATTTTACGTTGCGGCGTATCAGGGTTTCCGATGAGCTTAGAGACGATCTTGGTGTGAATCCAGGCGTCGTCGAGTGAGGATCCGACCGTTTCGCCACGGTCTTTCGCTCGCGCTCGCTGTTCGCGCGCATTCTCCTCAGTATAGGTCGCGCGAGTCAATTCCATCGGTTTGACATCGATTTTATCGGTCACTACTAAGCCGGCATGAGCGCTCTTAGTCAATTCGACAGCTCGGGTCCGGAGGGTTTCAGATGTCACGGTTCCGGAAAGGGTCACTTGACTACGATCGGCATTGGCATCCACATCGAGCTTGGCCGCTCTGAGTTGTTCATCAGAATTGAGTTTTGCTTTAATGGCGGTCTCCAGGTCGGAATCAGTCATCTTGGTCTTGCTCTGATCGGCATCAGACGTACTTCTTGTCGCACCCATATCACACCCGATCGAAGCCAGCCCGATCACTGAAATTATGGTTAAGAGTAAAAGGCTTTTCTTCATTTCTCCCCCTTTAAATCCAATAGGTGTTATTCCACAAATAGCCGTTTGAGCGAGCAGAACTTTATAATTTCAAAGTCACTCCCCATTGCAGCATTTTCAATGTCCAACCATTTATTTTTGTTCCGACCAACTGAACGCAAGTAAAATGCCAGTTACAATAGAGATAAGTGAATCAGATATTTAAAGTAGTTCGATTCGTCAATATCGCTGGAAAAAACAACTCAATTACCTTGAATTCAGTAGATACTAATCAAATCGGCGATTATCCTTAAGTACTTTAATCGAGCAATGATTGTCTTCCGTAAGGACAACTCACAATGACTTGCACGACCTACGTGCATTTCGTGTAAATCACCACTGTAGATTAACGATATCGGATGGGAAGTGCGTCCGTTAGATCAGGAGGACGCGAGATTGGCTAAAAGAGTAGGACTCTTTTTAAAGCTCTTCAATAGAAATGGGTGTATCACTCGATACACCCATCTCTATTGAGACTACCTGTAAGATCTATTCTAATCAGCTGTGTGTCTGATCTATTTTATTTTCATTAATAGTTGACGCGCGCCAGAGTGCCTCTTCTACTCTTGCTCTCGACCACTCCAATGATCTCCCAGCCATCCATTCCTGGAATCGTCCATCCTCTCAACACCGGCAGCCTGGCCGGCCCTCTGGTCTCTTCATCGATATCCAAATAGATTTTTGTCTTCTCGGGATATCCGGAGCCTGCAAAATCCACCCGCGCCGTACGAATCATCGCTATTGGCGGATGCATCCGATCGTTGCGATAGAGGGCGAAAAGGTTCAAATCATTTTGGTTTATCTGATAGAGAACATATTTGCCGGGCGGCAGAACATAACCGCCAAGGCGCAGCGCATATGGGGCATTGATATCATAATTGACTCTCTTTTGAAGCGGTCCTTGAGCCAGACCAGTGACAGCAATTGTGAGGATGAGAGTAAGGGCCGCGAAGAGATTATTTCGTCTTAACGTCATTTTCTTTCCTCCTTCTCCTACTTATTTCAAATCTTTGACGCTGGTGTTAACTGCAACGGCCGTGCCAGCCTGGCAGCGACTCTTCACCTTTCCTCTTTCCCCGCAGGCAAGCTACTGAGTTTGAAAGATATGTGATAATGACGCTCTCATCCCTCAGGATCGAGTAGCATCATGAAGTGTAATAACTTGATTAACTCTGGCCGGTGGTCGATCGCGCACCAGGGGCGATTGGCTGTCCTGTTTGAGTCTGTTCCAGTTGATGAGATGCCTGGTGAAGATTTTGGCCTTGTTCTCGTGAAGACACGCGCAAATTGTTGTGAACCTCTTTTACTCCTAGACATGATTCAGCGACATCTTCGGCCATGCGCTTTTCAAATCGGCTGTTAACGCTGCCGCTCAGAATCACCGCACCTTCACTGACACTAACAATAATGCCGCTGGCGTCAATCTGGCCGTGCTGATGCAATCGTTCATTGAGATCTTCACTGATCCGATCATCAGATCGTCGCCAGCCGCTTGGCCCTTTACCGGTGTATGGCCCTGGGATAAACCAGACTTCAGAATAGTTCGAAGTTGGTAAACCGGATCCCGGTCGATATTCTCCGGAGAGCTCGGCGCGGCCATAATCAGGCTCAGATCCTAAATAAGAATGAGGATAGGAATGATCATCTTGAAAGCCCAAAGAGAAGTCATTTTCGTACCCATAATCGCTGCTATTTTCGCGATCATCTGAGCTATCCTCGATTCCATAGTAGCTTATTCGATACCAATCTCTATTTTGAGGCCGGATTCTCCGGCGGTGGTCACGCATCAGACCACTCCAAATCATCGCCGTGGTACCGATCACGCTGAGCGGTCCGCCCAGCGTGCCCCGGCGTTTTATGCCATAAATAGTAACTAATCCTCCTAAGAGCCCCCCGATCAATCGAGCAGCCGATGATCCCTCTCTCCCCTCCGGGCTGCGTCCGGCAATCCCCGGCGCTTTGCCATGCTGATCAGCTATAGTCCGATCATGCCAAAAACTTCCAGGCGCATCTTCGAAATCCACCCCTTGAGCAGGTTCAATTTCGTTCGTGACGCGGAGATCTCTATGACAAGGGTTCACGGATTGTCGCCTTCCTTTCCGAACCCCCAGGAGATACATCAACGCCGCACCCGCCCCCAGGCCGCCGATCAGCAATGTTGTCTGTTTAAAATTTTTTTCTTTCACAGCCCTACCAATGACCAGCCTTAATCGCAGGTCTCAACCAGAAACACGGACAAGCCGGAAAGCGGCTTTAGGACGACCCAGCCCGTGAATGAATGTTATAGGGAGTTATTGGAATAAAACAATATTAGATCGATTTCGATTATTAGTCCGTACGATATCGTACGAAACGGGCGATATTTAAATATATGTCGAGCCGTAATAGATGAGAGGAGCAGATTCCGCAGTAATTGATCGGGTAGAACGAAGCTGTCTGGGAGCGCCTATAATTCGTAACATCCGCGCTCGGCACTCACCAGACAGCCCCCATTTATAGCTTAATTCAATCACCTCCTTTCCCGTAGTTCGAAAGCAAGTTTATCTTAAAAAGGTGGTGGGGCAGCGTCAGTACGTAATCGAACATTACCGATCAAATGGCATCACCGATCAAATGGCATTGCCGATCAAAGTGTCTGCTTATTACTCTTGAGGAAAGGGCCGTCAAGGGCTAGAGGAACTCAGAATTATTGACAGATGGGAGCAGTCTGCAACTTAAGTTCTTTACTTCAGGTGCAAACTTCAGGTGCGGATTTGCTATCTGTGCCCGTGTCGAGAATGAAAGTGCGGTTGAAAACCAATCCCACATCATCTCACAGTGACCACAGTGACCACAGTGGCGCGTTTTTTAACCCGCGCTTGTTCGCGTCTGAATTCTATGATGGTAAAGCTGAGAATCAAGGAGGTTTGTTAAGCAACCAATTTGGCAAAAAATGGGCGTTCTGCCCGCCTAACAACTCAAGAGCCCTCAATCCAGCAGGATCTCTGACTACCCTTGCCCAACACCGATAAGTAATAATCAAGAGAGATGCTGAATTCGATGGTGACTATGTTACCCGGAACCCGTTAGACTGGCAGAACGCCGAAACTAGTTGACCTAAACGGTCACAAAACCCGCTTAGATCAGCTATACTAGGCATGAAGAGAGCCCGCTCCCTAACAAGCTCTCAACTGAATTAGAACCCGCCTGCTGCAGGTCCCTGACTATGCTACCCGCATATCCGTCACATTCATCCATGCCTTATGCACTGCAAGAACCTCTAAAACACACATGCTAATAAAGCAAGTTGCGCGCCACTAACTTATATCTATCAGCTGATGTGTTTTGAAGGAAATCCCAGGGAAAGCGGCCGTGGTTGTGAAAGTGGCGAGCATAATCCTAAAAGATCGAAACAAGTCGATACGAGTGTACTTGCATCGCCCCATTACGTCTTGATATAGCTTAATACATCAAGATAGTAGGATCGCCCCCCCTGATCCCTGATGCTTTTTATCAATTTCAGGGATCAAGGGTTATGGACCGGGGTAGTACCCAATCATCGTCAGAATCTTCGCGGTTCTGGTTGATGTTTCAAGAGAGCAGAAGTCTGCTCACTGTCGATTCCGGATCGATTATCTTTTAGCGGTCCGGGTTCGATCGCGGAGACTGCGAATTCGGTCGTGCGACTCGCGAATCGCCGCATATTGGCGCTGCACGACGGCCATCACCTGCGGTGACAGATTTTCACTAAGCGCCTCGTTATAATTTTTGATCGCCGAATCTTCCCCGCGTTCGCATTCTTCAAGAATATTGTGTTGGTCTTTGCCGGTCACCGCCGATTTGATGTTAATCCAACCGCGGTGTAACGCCGCAGCTACGCTGCCGGTCTCTTGTGGATCGCCGCCCAGTTGGCGCACCTCGCTCTGCAACTCGCCGACGAATTGCGCGCGTTGCTGCGAGTATTGTTCGAATAATCTCTTGAATTCCGGATCGGTGACCCCTTCGGCTGCTGTCTGAAAACCTTTTTGACCATCACGGCAGGTTTCGATCAAGTTATTGAGGGTCGATACTGTTTCGTCATTAATGCTCTTCATTTATACCTCTCCTTTCAAATTACTTTGAGTTTCAATTTCCCTATGCTGATTACTAATGTGCAAAATCCGAGCCATACGGAATTTGGGTAACTCACGTAAATAGAGCATTAAGACGATTATCTGGAGAGCGCCGGCCAGGACCGGGTGCAGCATTTGCAGACGTGGGTGTATGTTTGAATGACAAGCTCTTTATCGATCAACTGACGATTTATCAGCTCAAAATCAAATACGGAATAAGCGGGCACCCGCTTATTCCGTATTATCTCGAAAAACAGTTATCAGTTTTTCATCGTTCCAGGGCGCTGTCACGGACTGCTCAGTTTCTTCCGACGAGCCTTTTCTGCCTATGCATTATAGGCAGCTCGATGCATTCTCTCTTCGGAATCACCAAGCTCTTCTACTGCACTTCTGTCGAGTGCCGCTCGGACTTCAGCTTCAGCTTGAAGCCAATCATCCAATGCACAATCGTCGCCGCCGCCGCGTTGCTGCCAGAGCTCATAGGCCCGAAGTTCAATCAATCTTTGCGGGTCAGTCCTTGTCTCCCAATCCGCCGTATGAGCTTGCTGGATCGCATCTGAATTTTCAACTGCTAGATCCTCATCCCTTTCTATCGGTATCATTATCGTTCCTTTCTGAAATATAGGTTAGTAATTAGACGGGCATGCAGAATCAGAGATAGTTTCTGTTACCCGCTACCTCTCTGCTTGGCGCAGACGAAATAGAGCAAGAGAATGGGCGATTAACGTATAAATATTGCCTCCGGGTGTCATCAACGGAGCGTCAGGTTTTCCAGATTGATATCGTGTATCGAGAATCAGCTCCCATTCAATATCATCGCGATGCGCGGGCATCACAAACTCTAAGTTATCATTGTGCGCGCTAATAAGGATGAGGAGCATGTCGTCCGTAATGCGATTACCGTACTGATCTACTTCATCGATGGCATCTCCTGCCAGACGGAGTGCAATTGATCGCGAGTAGTTATTGTTCCAGTCTTCGTCGGTCATTTCGGCCCCATCCGCACGAAACCAACCCAGATCACGGATCTCAGAACCTCTGATGCGCCGTCCCTGGAAAAACTTTCTACGCCGTAATACCGGATGCTGATGAAATAATTGGATCACGAAACGAGCAAACTCCAGTAGTTGGGTCCGCCCCGCGTCGAGCTCCCAATCAATCCAGGAAAGTTCATTATCTTGGCAATAGGCATTATTATTTCCTTGCTGCGTTCGCCCCAGTTCATCTCCGGCCTGCAGCATGGGCACTCCTTGCGACAGCAACAGAGTGGCGAGAAAGTTACGTTGCTGCCGTGCCCGCAGTGTCAAAACATCAGGATCATCCGTCGGCCCTTCGACTCCACAATTCCAGCTTAAATTGTGCTCATGGCCATCACGATTATCATCACCATTCGCTTCATTATGTTTTTCGTTGTAGCTGACCAAATCAGCAAGAGTGAATCCGTCATGCGCGGTGATGAAATTGATGCTGGCGTAAGGTCTGCGCCCTCCGCTTTCGTAGAGATCGCTGCTTCCGGTCAGGCGCCAGGCCAGATCGGCCACGCAGCCTTCATCTCCCTTCCAAAACCGTCTTACGGTATCACGATAGATACCGTTCCATTCCGCCCACAGGACCGGGAAGTTTCCGACCTGGTAGCCGTCAGGCCCCAAGTCCCAGGGCTCAGCGATCAATTTAACTTGTGAGAGGACCGGGTCCTGATGAATGATGTCGAAGAACGAGCCGAGCCGATCGACCTCGTCCAACTCGCGCGCGAGGGCTGCAGCCAAATCAAACCGGAATCCATCAATATGCATCTCCTGTACCCAATAACGCAGGCTATCCATAATTAATTGCAGCGCGCGTGGATGAGTCATGTTCAACGTATTGCCGCAGCCGGTGTAGTCCATGTAATAGCGAGGATCATCAGCCACCAGGCGGTAATAAGCCGCATTATCGATTCCGCGAAAGCAGAGGGTCGGGCCAAAATGGCTGCCTTCACCCGTATGATTATAGACGACATCGAGAATCACTTCGATCCCGGCGGAATGCAGAGTTCTGACCATCTCTTTGAACTCGGTCACCTGCCCTCCGGTCTCGCTCGAACTATAGCGGCAGTCCGGCGCGAAGTAACCGATTGAGTTGTATCCCCAATAATTGGTCAGTCCTCGATCGACGAGATGTTTATCAACGATAAATTGATGAGTCGGCAGTAACTCAACCGCGGTAACGCCCAGTTTGACGAGATGCTCAATCACCGCCGGATGAACCAATCCGGCATAGGTGCCGCGCAGATTTTGCGGGACGCCTGGGAAGCGCATCGTGAAGCCCTTGACATGCATTTCATAGATCAGCGTCTTGTGCCAAGGTGTCCGCAGGGGTTTATCCCCTTTCCAATCAAATGCCGGATCAATAACTACACATTTTGGAAGATTCGCGGCGCTGTCACGCTCGTCAAATGAAAGATCCTCTATCTCATGACCGATCGTGTAACCGAATAAGGCATCACTCCATTCAACATCGCCATTGATTGCTCTGGCATACGGATCGAGCAGCAGCTTAGATTTATTGAACCGATGACCTGCCTGAGGCTCATAAGGGCCATCAAGTCGATACCCATAAAGCTGGCCTGGCCGCGCATCCGGCAAATAGACATGCCACACATGATCGGTTCGTTCATAGATTTTAATCCGCTTGTACTCGCGACTTCCCCCCTGATCAAAGAGACATAATTCGACCGACGTAGCGTTTTCTGAATAGAGCGCGAAATTGACGCCCGACCCAGTCCAAGTGGCGCCGAGCGGGTATGGTTGTCCTGGCCATGTTTTCATCTAGAGATCTTCAGTTTGATAAATTTGAGTTGACTGCGGCGATTCCAGTAGCAAGGGGCATTCCAACTGGATAGGCCGAGCGAGGGGCACTTCGGTCTCGTATATTACTCTAATATCTTATTTCTGGAAAGTATTATCAGTGGTCGGGATTCGAGTTTTAATACACATGATTATGATTGATACAAGATTGCATCGGATCAAAACGACCAGATGGCTGAATAGAAGAGATGCTGAGAACTACTTTTAGCAAACAACATTGCAATAATGGTACTTATATATCATTGATAACACGTATTGGGACAAAATTGTTCATCTTGCGGTGAATTCTGTCCCGAGCTGTGACAGCTAAAATAAGGATGAAGACTGCAAGAAGGATGAAGGATGAAGGGGGGCATCCCTCGCTTTTTCCCCCTTCATCCTTTATTCATCATCATTTTCCACTCTTCATTCTTTATTCTTCATCCATTTCTTCATCCATTTCTTCATCGTCCTTCTCTTACTCGACCCTTACCCTTTAGGCTGCGGCCGATGCATGAGCCAATTGTGATTCAGTAGTTTCAAGGAGGCGGTTAAATTCTTGCCTGATAGTCCGATAGCATTCACACGAAAAGGACTCTAAACTTTCTCGATTCAAAATATGGAAATGACCGCGGAGGTTATTGATCGTCCCGGCTTGCCTCAATTTCCCCGCTGCGACCGTAATGCCGGCGCGCCGGACCCCGAGCATTTCAGCAATTACTTCGTGAGTCAGGAAGAATTCACCGGATTCGATGCGGTCATGAATCATGAGCAGCAATGAACACAATCTCTCTTCAAGCGTATGAAGACAGTTACAGGCGGCCATCTGCGACATCTGCGTCATCAGAGCCTGTGTATAGAGCAGCAGTTGTCGGTGTAAAACGTTGGTACGCCTGAGTCCCTCTTTAAATGCGTCCGCTCTGATCCGCCAGCATTCACCTGGAATATGAACAATGGCACAATATGGAGCACTGTCGGACCCAAGAATAATAGGCACCCCTGCCATCCCTTCGTTACCCACCAAGCCGGTCTCTACCGTCGCCCCATTGACCATCGTCGCCACCAGCGAGATCAATCCTTCATTGGGAAAATAGACATAGTGGATTTCATCACCCGGGTAATAGAGAACGCTGCCGGGCCGCAAATAGACCAGCTCAAGCTCAGCCAAGAGCAGCGCCGTCTCTTGAGAAGGCAAATATGCCAATAAGTTATTCTTGAACAACGCCCTGCCATTTTTACTTATTCCCATGAGCAAAGTCCTCCTATCATTATTCCAGAATATGGGCAGTTGACCGTAGTTGATGGCTCTGCATTGATCGTGGCCGGATGTTATTCCGATGTTATTCCATGGCTTGAGAGCAGGGAGGAATTACCAGAGAATACAAACAAACGATGGTAACAGTGTAACTGGAAGAGCTTATAAGACTTTCATTTACCTCATTACCGTCGTCGGCGCCACTCGATCTGTTGAGATCTTCTCCCATAAACCTGCGATTTCTGCGGGTTTTCTGAGACAATCAACAATGACCACGATTGTTGAGCTGCCAAAGATGCCTTAGATTTATCTTCATAATGTCGATCTTGATAATTTCGATCTTGTCTCAGCTTTGCGAAATTCCTCCCGGTACTCTCATGCTCAAGCAACTGGTGTTCCGACTTTTAAATATTATTTCTGTCCGGGGAGGCGCTGCATCTGCTTGATAAATAGCCGATCCAGCCCCCTCCCCGGCAGCTGGCTGGTGACGCATTCAGAAGATCTACACTTATGATATCGATATGATGTCTCAAATAGTTTCATCCGGAGCTACCTCTCAGGGGGAAGCAATTTTTGCAATTGCCGGGGGCTTCGTGCGCTTACGTACCGACAGCCCAATCAAGATGGAGTACTTTAGGTATAACAAAGAGCAGAAAGGGGAAGGAGAAGGGCCTGCCATCAATCCACTTTGCGCCTATACATTCTACCTTCCCCATTCTTATTATTCCTAAATGCTTCTGTTGGGAGAGGGAAGTCAGTTAATGGATAGGGCAGGTGACAGCTTGAGCTGTTACCGTTCAAATAGCATCAGTGGAGAACCGGACATTGCCCCAAATCAGAATATGATGGATAGGAAAATTTTCTGATAGACCTGTTCTCTGTTTTATTAATGATCCGACGGCGGCCGTCAAACCTGAATGAGTCTCGATTCTCTAATTATTGACTGAAAAATGTTGGACGGACAAAAGATCCTTTCAAAAACCATTTCAACAATGAGAATCAAGTACTTAGGCCTGATCACTTGCCAATCTCGCATTATCAAAATACAGTGAAGTGTTTGGAATCAATTCTAACTGTATTGAATTTCAGCCTCCGGAGCCCTCTAGGTAATTGCACCGGGATCGAGACCTAGCAATTGCACGCACAATGCCGAAACTTTGATTTTCGATAATTTAATCAAAAACTTTCAATCAAATCAGTGATTCTCAATTTGGAGAAGAACAAAAGACTTCTCGGTGAGTGTCGTCCTGCCAATCTTTGGTCTTCCTCCAAGCTTAGAATCGCTGCAATCAAATTCAACGCTTTCCAATGTGGCACTTTCCTTGCTCTACAGAAGTGCAGGAGACTTCAGATAGGACAGTCTCTGAAATCAGATTTTCCAGGAGGAGGAGATATGCCAAGAGGCGATAAATCAAAATACACGGAGAAGCAGAAACGGCAGGCGGAGCATATTGAAGAAGGCTATCAGCAACGAGGAGTCTCTGAAGATACCGCCGAATCCCGCGCCTGGGCAACGGTCAACAAGATGACAGGTGGTGGGAAGAAGAGCGGCTCAGGACGAGGCAAAGCGGTCAACAAAGCTCCGGCAAAGAAGGGCGGAAAGAAAGGTGGAGCGGCATCGGCGAGTCGTTCAGCGGCGGCCAAATCTGCGTCTGCTAAAAAAGCCGCACGAACGCGGGCGCGCAAGGCTGCGCATAAGTAACAATCGAATCAGCGTAAATTCTCGAGAGATCGGCGCGAGATTTTCAGCAGGCAACGATTGGTGCCACCAACTGAGCTGAAGGAGGGAGCCAACTGTGCGCTATTTTATTCTGGCGTGCGATTACGACGGGACGCTCGCTCATAATGGCATTGTGAGCGAAGAGACGATTGCGGCGCTTGAGCGTTTGCGGGCTTCGGGACGCATGCTGATTATGGTGACAGGGCGCGAGTTGGATGAACTAATGGAGATTTTCCCTCGCCTTGATCTCTTCGAGCGGGTAGTAGCCGAGAATGGAGCATTGCTCTATCGGCCGGTCAATCGCGAGGAGAAGCTCTTGGGCGAGCGGCCGTCCGAAGAGTTTCTCTCAGCCCTCAAAGAGCGGGGCGTTGGTCCGATTTCAGTTGGGCGAGTGATAGTCGCAACCTGGCAGCCGCATGAAACCAGGGTATTGGAGACGATCCGCGATTTTGGGCTAGAGCTGCAAGTCATCTTCAATAAAGGCGCAGTCATGGTACTGCCTCCGGGGGTCAATAAAGCCACCGGCTTGAGCGCTGCTCTCAGTGAGCTGGGAATTTCGCGGCATAACACCGTGGGGATCGGCGACGCCGAGAACGATCATGCTTTTCTCGCGTTTTCAGAGTGCGGCGTGACGGTGGCGAACGCCCTCCCCGTGCTTAAAGAGAATGCCGATTTGGTCACGAAAGGCGATCACGGCGCGGGGGTCGTTGAGTTGATCGATCGAATGATCGGTTCGGACTTAAGCGATCTTGAGGCACGGCTTGAGAGACATCACATTGCGATCGGAACGCGCGCCGACGGTCGAGAGTTCTTGCTGAGTCCGTACGGGACGAACCTGCTGCTGGCCGGTTCGTCGCAGGGCGGAAAGACGACGATGACGACCGGGGTGATTGAGCGCTTGATCGATTGCAGTTACCAGTTATGCGTGATTGATCCGGAGGGCGACTATTCATCATTGGAAGGAGCCGTCGCCCTGGGGAGCAGCAGCCGAGCGCCGAGCATCAGTGAAGTACTGGAATTGCTGGCTAAACCTGAACAGAGCGTCGTGGTCAATCTGTTAGGAGTGGCCCTCGAACACCGTCCTTCATTTTTCATCGAACTCTTTCCGCGCTTGCAAGAGTTGCGCGCCCGCACCGGCCATCCACATTGGATCATCGTGGATGAGGCGCATCATTTGCTGCCCTCTTCGTGGGAGCCATCGCCATTGACCTTACCCTCAAAGGCCAAGGGGATGATGTTCGTCACGCTGCAACCCGATCACATGGCGAATCCGGTTATTTCAACGGTCGACACAGTTATTGCGATCGGCGAGAGGCCAGCGCAAACGATTCGGGCTTTTTGCCAGGCCTCCGGCGAGCCGCCGCCGCCCATCGATGATGTCAAGATCGGCATGGGCGAAGCATTAGTTTGGTCTCGCCACGCGAAGGAGGGCCCGATCTGGATCCGCAGCCATCCGCCGCGAAGCGAACGCCGTCGCCACCATCGTAAATATGCGGAAGGCGAACTTGCTCCGGAGCTCAGTTTTTACTTTCGAGGCCCCGCGGGAAAACTCAAGTTGCGTGCGCAGAATCTCGCGTTCTTTATGCAGCTGGCAGACGGTGTGGACGATGAGACCTGGTTATACCACTTGCAACGCGGCGAATACTCCCAGTGGTTCAATGAAGTAATAAAAGACGAAGGATTGTCGGAAGAAGCAATGCGGATCGAGCAAGCGGGACTTTCGGCAGAAGAGAGTCGCCATCGCATTCGGGCGGCAATTGAACGACGTTATACCGCACCCGCTTAAATCGGTCGGTAACCCCCGGCGCATGCCGTTTAGTAAGATTGAAGACAAAGGAAAAAGATAATGATCGGACAAAAACATAACTTATCAGCGAATGTAAGAAATAAGATCCGCTACGCAGTCGTCGGTCAGGGCTACATCTCACAGATTGCGGTTCTGCCCTCCTTTGCGCATGCTTCAAAGAATTCGGAGTTGGTGGCGCTGGTCTCCGATGATCCGGAAAAACTCAAAAAGCTCGGGAAGAAATATGATGTCGAATTACTTTATTCGTATGATCGGTACGAGGATTTATTGAAGAGCGGCGAGATCGATGCCGTGTATATCGCGCTGCCGAACCACATGCACTGTGACTATACTGTTCGAGCGGCGCGCGCTGGCATCCATGTCTTATGTGAAAAGCCGATGGCGACGACGGAACAGGAATGCGAGGAGATGATTCGCGCCTGCGACGAGAACAAGGTTAAGTTGATGATCGCTTACCGACTGCATTTTGAGGAGTCGAATTTGAAGGCGATTGAACTCGTCAACTCCGGCAAAATCGGCAAGCTGCGGACCTTCAACTCGGTCTTTTCCATCAATGTCGAGGAAGGAAATATCCGGTTACGCCGCGAGACAGGCGGAGGAACCCTCTTCGACATCGGCATCTATTGTATTAACGCGGCGCGCCACCTTTTCCGCGCTGAGCCGACTGAGGCCTTTGCCATGACGGCCAACAACGGAGAGGCCCGTTTTAAAGAGATCGAGGAGATGACCAGCGCAATCCTGCGATTTCCGGGCGATGGCATCGCCTCATTCACCTGCAGCTTCGGCGCGGCGGATGTGTCATCGTACCAAGCCGTCGGAACCGAGGGCAGCATTCGCGCCGATCCGGCGTACGAGTTCGCCGGAGAGCTCAAACAGACAGTGACGATCAAGGGTAAATCACGCGAGCGTACTTTCACACAACGCGATCAATTCGCTCCGGAGCTCATCTATTTTTCAGATTGTATCTTGACCAATAAAGAGCCGGAGCCATCCGGCTTTGAAGGTCTGATTGATGTGCGAATCATTCGCGCGCTCTATCATTCAGTGGAGCTGGGGGAACCGGTCAGACTTGCCGTGCCGCAGAAAGACGAAAGGCCGGGGATGGAGCAAGAGATCAAACGCCCGGCAGTGAAAGAACCGGCACTCATCAAAGCTTCCGCTCCTTCAGGTAAGAGATAGGCGAGATAGGCAGGTCAGAGATCGATCAAATGCCGGAGACTGAGAGCGAATCATTTGTTGAACAGATTTGAAAAGATCGGATTCAGGTTCCCTGCAAAGGAGAAGTATGGGCTTAAAGAAAAAATTGTTAATTGGTCTGATGTCGAGTTACGTAAAATCGTCGCGAATGGGAAGAAAACGAAAGTATCGCGGATATGGAAAGGCGCTGGCGATAACCGTGGGAGGGGCCTGTGCGGCATATGCAGCGGGGGCTGCGGTACGGCAATGGCTGGAATACGACCTGAAAGGCAAGACCGTTCTCATTACGGGCGGCTCACGTGGGCTGGGGCTGGTGCTGGCACGCCGATTTGCGCGTGAAGGAGCGCGGGTGGCGATCTGCGCGCGTGACAGATCGGAGTTACAACGCGCGGCGCTGGAGCTGGCGCAATTCGAGAAACCGGCGCTGGCGATCCCCTGCGACTTGACCGAACCGGCCCAGGTCGAATCGATGGTGAGCACGGTACGCGAGAGTTTCGGCCAGATCGACGTGTTGATTAACAATGCCGGCACGATCAGTGTGGGTCCGGCGGAGGTCATGACGCTCGAAGATTACGAAGAAGCGATGAAGACGATCTATTGGGCTTCGCTCTATACCATTCTCTCCGTCTTGCCCGAGATGCGCGAGCGGCAAGATGGACGAATCGTCAACATCTCTTCAATCGGAGGGCTCATCAGTGTCCCTCACCTCGTGCCCTATAGTGCCGGTAAATTCGCCCTCACTGGCCTCTCGAGGGGACTGCATGCCGAGCTGAAAAAAGACGGGATCACCGTCACGACCATCTATCCCGGATTGATGCGTACGGGCAGCCCCCGTAATGCGACATTCAAGGGGCAACATCGCGATGAATACGCCTGGTTCAGTATCAGTGACGCATTACCTCTGACATCGATGAGCGCAGAACGCGCGGCTCGCAGAATCGTGACCGCGTGTAAGCGTGGTGAAACTGAGGTCGTGCTTTCAATTCAGGCCAAGGTCGCGGCGATCTTTAACGGTCTCTTTCCCGGCGCAACATCGGACCTCCTCGGGTATGTTAACCGTTTGCTCCCAGGACCTGGAGGCATCGGAGAAGAACGTGCCAAAGGAGCAGAGAGTGAATCGTCTCTCTCGCCGTCGTGGCTCACAAAACTGAGCGATCAAGCAGCAAAAAGGAATAACCAAATTCACTAGGACTCGCTTGTACCTTTAGTCAGCAGGTCCTGTTATTGTCTGCAACCAATACTATTGTTTTAGTTACTGACACTGTTACTGATCCTGATGCAGACAATGGTACCGTTAAGAATATCCCGAAATAGCACGAAGTGGATGAAGATAACGAAACCGACGAATGGCTCGACCATTTCGTTATCTTTCATCTGCTCCGCCTTCCCTCCAGTGTTCCGTATGCCGGCATTAAGCTTGTCGGAATTACAGCATCTTTTAGATAAATGATCACATCCGGGCTGTCTTCTGCCCACTGCTCCCTGTTCCCTGATACTTTTTCATAATAATCAGGGAGCAGGGGTCAGGGGTAGTCTTCGATTTTATCGCTGAACAGCGAAGTGAAAAATGCAGTCAATTTGCCGGCATTAAGCTTGCTGGCACTAAGCTTGCTGGCATTAAGCTTGCTGATAAATGGGAGATGTCATTAGCGACCGCGACAAACCGTAGATACAGCGATGGTCCGAGAACGACCATACCCGCTGCTGCTCAAACCGAAGCCGCGCGAGAGGCGGCTAGATCTGTCGGTCTGCGTTATGTCAGCGATGACATTCCCGGAATTCGCCGCCACCGTGCAGGCAAGGGATTTCGCTATCTTGGGATTGACGGCAAACCGTTGCGCGAGAAGGCGGAGCTGACGCGGATCAAAGCGCTGGCCATTCCACCGGCATGGACCGACGTCTGGATTTGCCCTACTGCGCAAGGACACATCCAGGCTACCGGGCGCGATGCGAAAGGTCGTAAACAATATCGTTATCATGCGCGGTGGCGAACGCTACGCGATGAAAACAAGTATGACCATATAATCGCTTTTGGAGAGGCCCTTCCGGCGATTCGCGCGGCAACAGAGCGCGACCTCGCGTTGCCCGGACTGCCGCGCGAAAAGGTCTTAGCCACAGTGGTGCAATTGCTCGAAACGACTCTCATTCGCGTCGGCAATGAGAAGTATGCGCGCACTAACCACTCATTCGGTTTGACGACGATGAGGGATTCGCACGTCAAGATCGAAAAATCGCGGCTGCGGTTTCAATACCGCGGCAAGAGCGGCATTCGACACACTATCGATCTAACAGATCGGCGGTTGGCGCAGATCGTGCGCCGTTGCCAAGAGCTGCCCGGCCAGGAACTTTTTCAATATTTGGATGAGGAGGGAGAGACTCAGACGGTCGGTTCCGGAGACGTCAACGCCTATCTGCGCGAAATCGCAGGCGACGATTTCACGGCCAAAGACTTTCGCACCTGGGCGGGCACAGTACTGGCGGCAATGGCATTGCAAGAGTTTAAAGCTTTTGATTCGCAGACCGAGGCTAAAAAGAATATCGTCCGTGCGATTGAAAGAGTGGCCCAACGATTGGGCAACACACCTGCGGTCTGCCGCAAATCTTATATCCATCCCGCGGTCCTCGAGATGTATATCGATGGAAGTCTCATCAAGGCGCTTGAACAACGCGTCGAGCGAGAGATCAGAGACAAACTGAAACAGTTACAACCGGAAGAAGCCGCCGTGCTCGCGATTCTGCAACAACGCCTCAAGCGAGAGGCGAATCAGAAAAAAGCGGCATAGGCGATGAAATGGGTCGTTCCGAAGTGTGGAAAGACCTGATTTGATGAACCGGGTTCAATCGAATCACTGAGCGAATTTAAAGCGATAAGAAGGGAGAAAACAGATGACGAAATATCTCTTTGTAATCATGGCTTTGGTCGCATTAAGCCTTCTGACGCCATCCGGAAATATCGTGGCGCAACAGTCAACCCAGCAACCTCAAACTCAAACCAAACAACCAAGCACACAAACGGTCTCGGCTGCGGATAAAGATTTCGCGATGAAGGCTGCCGAAGGCGGCATGGCCGAAGTCGCCCTGGGAGAATTGGCCACCAAGCAGGCTGCCAACGATGAAGTTAAACAGTTCGGCCAACGCATGGTGACCGACCATGGCAAAGCCAACAACGAGCTGAAGGATTGGGCATCGAAGAAAGGCGTGACGTTGCCGAGCGATCTCAATGCCAAGCATAAAGCCTTGCAGGCGCGGCTGTCGAAGCTCTCCGGCGCGGAATTTGATCGTGAATATATCCGCGAGATGGTAAAAGACCACGACAAGGACACGGCGGCGTTCGACAAACAATCTCGCACCGGCCGTGATCCGGAGCTTAAGGCATGGGCGGCACAAACCTTGCCGACGTTGCGTGAACACCAAAAGATGGCAAAAGATCTGGCCGGCAAGGTAGGCACGACCACGGCTGAAACCGGAAAGAGTGAGAAGAAATCAACGAAGTCTACCCAATAATCGACAGTCAGTAGTCAGCTGAGAACTGACTACTGACTTTTCTTATTCTTTGACTTCACGCCTCAATCTTCCAGTCAAACTCGCCACACTGACCACGAGCTCATCCGGCTCGATTGGCTTGGGTAGGTGCAATTGAAACCCGGCGGCGAGGGCGCGAATACGTTCTTCAGCATTAGCGGTAGCCGTCAAGGCGATAGCGGGCATGCGACGGCCGCCGCCTTTCTCTTGCTGCCGCACGCGGCGGACCAGCTCATAGCCGCCGGCGGTTGGACTGGCGGTATCAGAGATCAAGATTTCGGGTCGCCAACCCGCGAGAATCTCCAGGGCATCGTCGATATTGCCGGCAGTTTGGACCTCGGCTTCACTGAGATGAAGAATTGCCATGAGGAGATCGGTCGCCTCGGACTGATCATTAACGACGAGGACTTTCAGCCCGGAAAGTCTGGGCGCCGAATCTGAGAGCTGGATTTTCTGGGGGACCGCAGAGGACATCTCCATCCCGACGAGAATCGCAGAAGGGACGGTCATGGGTAGTCTGATTCTGAAGGTAGCCCCCATTCCCGCACCCAGGCTTTCAGTCTCGACGGTCCCACCGTGCATCTCGACCAAATGCCGGACGATCGCCAGCCCGAGCCCCAGCCCCCCGTGTTTTCGGGTGCTGCTGCTGTCGGCCTGTCGAAAGCGATCGAAGACAAAAGGAAGAAATTCGGTTGCGATGCCAATGCCGGTATCAATGACCGCGATCTCGACCGTATCGTCGAAACACTTGAGCCTGACTTTGACACTGCCGCCGGCAGGCGTGAATTTGACTGCGTTTGAAATCAAGTTCCAGATCACTTGTTGAATTCGACCAGCATCGGCCTTGAATGGGCATGACAATGGTTCAAGCTCAGTATGCAGATAGACTCCCTTGGCCTCGGCCGCCGGCCGAATCGATTCGACCGCCGATTCGATAATGGAAACCAGCTCAATCGACTGAACATCCAAACGCAGCTTGCCGGTGATAATGCGCGAGACGTCGAGCAGATCATCGATCAGTTTCTTCTGCACGCGCGCATTACTTTCGATCGTCTCCAGCGCACGGGTTTTGCTCTCCTCATCAATTTTGCCGCTGCGGACGAGCGTCACCCAACCAAGCATCGCATTGAGCGGCGTCCGCAACTCGTGTGAAACGGTCGCGAGGAATTCATCCTTGAGGCGATTGGCAGTCTCGGCCTCTTTACGCGCCGTCTGTTCACGCAGGAGCAACTCTGCTCGCTCTTTCTCGGCCTGTTTACGCTCGACAATCTCCTGCTCAAGTGCGCGGGCATGGCGTTGCAGTTCGGCGTAGAGCCGCGCATTTTCGTAAAAGACAAATGCTTGAGTCAGCGTGGCGGCGAAGTGTTCATCGGCCTCGCCGAACTCCTGTGCGCCAAGCTTGTCGGCCAGGTAGAGCCAGCCGCGCACCTGTCCCTGCTGGAGAATCGGCGCTCCGAGGAAGGAACTGACAGGCACATGCTCTCCCAAATAATAGAGCGACTTCCAGGCTGCGTCCGATCGCGGGAGGCGAAATGAGCGCTTAGAATTGAAATTCTCAATGAGCAGCCGCCGGCTGGCTTGAGGGAGCCCCGTCCGAATCGCCCGCTCACGGTCGAGCCCCGCGGTCAAGAAATGGCGGAGCGTCTCACCATCATCTTCAAAGATCCCAATCGTGGCATAACGCGCGTTCAAAATATCGCGCGCCTCAAGGCACAGTTTTTCCAAGAGCAGTTCCGGGTCACGTTCAACGGCGAGTTGCTGGCCGAGTTCAATCAACCGCGCGAGGCGATGGATATTGGCCTTCTCGAGCTCAATGTTTTTCTGGCGCAGCAGCTCGGCTTGCTCTTTGACCTGTTCGTTTTTTCGGTACAGCTCGACGAAGACCGCAACCTTTGCCTTGAGCGCCTCCGGATCGATCGGCTTAATGATGTAATCGACTGCGCCTAACGAGTATCCCCTGGAGATATGTGAGTTCCCTGCGCTATCGTGAGCGGTCAAGAAGATAATCGGGATATTGCGCGTCCGGTCACGCCCGCGAATCAAGGCCGCCGTCTCGATGCCGTCAATGGTCGGCATATGGACGTCGAGCAGGATCACGGCTGCTTCCTGGTCAAGCAAGAAACGCAATGCCTCATCGCCCGAAGAGGCACGCACCAGATTACGATCCGGCGCCTGCAAGATTGTCTCCAGGCTCAGCAGATTGTTGGGATTATCATCGACCAGCAGAATATTAATGTTCTGCATTGCATTTTTCATTGCTGTCATCACCTGCCTCGAGGGGCAAAGATCATTCAGGTACATTGCTCAGGTCCCTGGAAAATTAGACCAGAGAGAAGGCTCTCAGATTTGATCGTGGCACCCGAATGTGACAGTGAGAAGGAAGAAACAAATGAAGACGTGATCAACATTCGTTCGTTTCGTTTATCTCATCAACTCCTTATTTTCATCTCGGGCTTGATCACCCGTCAACTTTCCAACAAAGATGAATCAATGTGGTATCTGCAAAGAATTATTTACTGCGTGTTCTTTGCCGGTAAAGGCGGACACGCAACATCGAGAGCAATTGGTCCATATCGAGCGGCTTGGAGATATAGTCCGAGGCTCCGGCTTCGATGCATTTCTCTCGGTCGCTCTTCATCGCCTTGGCCGTCAAGGCGATGATCGGCAATGAGCGGAATCGCTCGTCCTGCCGGATCGCTCGCATCGTTTCATAGCCGTCCATCTCCGGCATCATAATATCCATCAGAACGATATCGATCTCAGGATGTCGCTCCAGCATTTCAATGCCTTCACGTCCATTCTCAGCGCGCAAGACATCCACGCGATAATCTTCGAGGGCGCTCGTCAGGGCGAAGATATTGCGCATATCATCATCAATGATCAAGACCTTCCGGCCTTTGAGGATCGGATCGTTCCGCAGCAGCTGTTCGAGCATGCGTTGCTTCGGCTCCGGCAGCTTGGTTTCGACACGGTGTAAAAACAACGAGGTCTCGGCTAAGAGCCGCTCCGGCGAATTGGCTTCCTTGACGACCACCGTGTCGGTCAACAGCCGGAGCTGCTGCTCCTCGCTCTCCGTCAACTCTATCCCGGTATGAATAATGATCGGCAGTCCGGCCCGGCCAAGTTCCTTGTGAATCTGTTCAATAAGGTCGAACCCGGTCAGATCCGGCAGTCTGAGACTGAGCGCCATGCAATCGAACTCCTCGCTTTGCAATGCGGCCAGAGCCTCTTTGCCCGTCGAGACGGCGGTGATTTGGACATCTTCTTCGCCGATCAGTTCAATGATATTCGCCCTCTGTGTAGGATCATTTTCGACCAGGAGCAACCGCTTAACTCCTCGCTGGGCAAACTCCATAATCTGATCGAAAGCCTCAATCAGTTGCTCGCGGGTGACGGGTTTGCGCAGGTGAGTGAGCGCACCGAGTTTTCGCGATTGCGATTCGTAATCATCCGCCGTAATGATGTGAATCGGAATGTGGCTGGTCTTCGGGTCATGTTTCAAACGGTCAAGGACCGTCCAGCCGTCACGATCGGGCAGACGAATGTCCAGGGTAATGGCATCGGGTTTGTACTTGCGCGCCAGCGCCAGGGCCGCGTCTCCTTGGGCCGCGACTATTCCCTTAAAGCCGCGCTCATGCGCCAGATCAAGCAGAATCTGAGCAAAGAGGGCGTCGTCTTCGACAATCAGCACAACTTTGTTGCCAGCTTCAATCGTGTTTCGGTCGTCGGAGACCTGAATGATCTCGCCGTACTCACTGGAGGTAAACGAGCCGATGTCAGAGAAGAGGTCCGCATCGGAGATTTTGGCATGCCCGTCAAATTCAAAGCCCAGACCATCTCGTCCGAAACTCTTCGACGGCAAGGTTTTGTATATTCGCGGAAGATAGAGAGTGAAAGTGCTGCCCTCGCCCGGCGCGCTCACCACCCGAATTTCTCCACCCAGGAGCCGCGCGATCTCACGGCTGATCGAAAGGCCCAGGCCCGTGCCGCCATACTTGCGACTGGTCGTACCATCGGCTTGTTGGAAAGCTTCAAAGATGATCCGTTGCTTATCCGCCGGAATCCCGATGCCGGTATCGGTGACGGAGAAAGCGATCACCGTCTCCGTCTGATTGAGCATGTCGTTTGCGTAATTGCTGCGCCGCTCGGCCATTCTCATGTTGAGAAAGACTCGGCCCTTCTCGGTGAATTTGACTGCGTTCGAGAGCAAATTCTTGAGAATCTGTTGTAATCGCTTCTGGTCGGTATGCATGATGGCGGGCAGGTCCGGAGTCCTCTCGATCGCGAACTCCAGCCCTTTATCCGCCGCCATCTGGTGGAAGCTGCGGTTGAGCTGCTCGGCGAGTTCGGCAAATTGGACCTCACTGATCTCGATCGCCATCATCCCGGATTCGATCTTCGACAGATCCAAAATATCATTGATCAGTGAGAGCAGGTCATTGCCTGAAGAATGGATCGTCTCGGCGAACTGCACCTGTTTTGCCGTCAGATTGTTGCTGCCGTTCTCGGCCAATTGCCGAGAGAGGATGAGCATTGAATTGAGCGGCGTCCGAAGCTCGTGGGACATATTCGCGAGGAACTCTGATTTGTATTTAGAGGTGAGCGCGAGTTGCTCGGCTTTCTCCTCCATCGCCCAGCGCGCCTCTTCGACCTCCTGGTTCTTGGCTTCGACTTCGGACTTTTGCTGCGCCAGCAGTTCGGCCTTCTCCTGCAACTCTTCATTGGTTCGGCGCAATTTCTCCTGCTGCATCCGCAATTGCTCTTCCGATTCGCGGAGGGTCAACGCCTGTTGTTCAAGCCGTTCGTTGGTCTTCTTCAATTCATCTTGTTGGCTCTGTAGTTCAGCGGCGAGTGATTGGGATTGAATGAGCAGCCGTTCGGTGCGCGTGTTGGCCTCAATAGTATTGATGACGATCCCGATACTTTCAGTCAATTGATCGAGAAAGGCAATATGGATCTCGTTAAAGCGGTTGAACGAGGCAAGCTCAATGACGGCCTTGACATCCTTTTCAAAAAGCACCGGCAGAACCACAATACTAATCGGCGATGATTCGCCGAGGCCCGAGCTAATGGCCACGTAATCGCTCGGCGCTCCCGTCAAGAGAATACGTTTCTTTTCGAGCATACATTGGCCGACCAAGCCTTCGCCCGCCCTGAATTCGTTGGCAAGAGTCTTGCGTCGTGTGAACGCATAGCCGCCGAGCAACTTCATGGCCGGCTCGCCTTCTTCATCCGGCTGACTGACATAGAAGACGCCTTGTTTGGCATCGACGAGTGGAGCAAGCTCTGACAGGATCATGTTGGCGACGGTGGTCATATCGCGCTCGCCTTGCAACATGCGGCTAAAACGCGCGAGGTTAGTCTTAAGCCAGTCTTGCTCCTTATTCTTTTGCGTCGTGTCCTTGAGGTTACGGATCATCTCGTTGATGTTATCTTTGAGCGCCGCGACCTCGCCCTGCGCCTCGACTGTAATGGAACGCGTCAGGTCACCTTGTGTCACTGCGGTCGAGACTTCGGCGATCGCGCGAACCTGCGTCGTCAGGTTCGCAGCCAACTGGTTGACATTATCGGTCAAATCGCGCCATGTGCCGTAAGCGCCAGGCACATTGGCCTGACCGCCAAGCTTGCCCTCAACACCTACTTCGCGGGCCATCGTCGTGACCTGGTCGGAGAAGGTTGCCAAAGTATCGGTCATGGCATTGATGGTACCGGCGAGTTCGGCAATTTCGCCTTTGGACTCGATGGTCAGTTTACGCTTCAGATCGCCGTTGGCCACAGCCGTCACGACCAGGGCAATGCCACGCACCTGGCTGGTTAAGTTGCCGGCCATAAAGTTGACGCTGTCGGTGAGGTCCTTCCACGTCCCTGCCACGCCAGGGACTTGCGCCTGGCCGCCGAGTTTGCCTTCGGTTCCGACCTCGCGCGCCACGCGCGTCACTTCCGAAGCAAATGAGTTGAGCTGATCCACCATGACGTTGATGGTGTTCTTCAACTCAAGGATTTCGCCCTTCACATCCACCGTGATCTTCTTTGAGAGGTCGCCCTTAGCCACGGCGGTCGTGACCTCGGCGATGTTACGCACCTGACCGGTCAGATTGCCGGCCATAAAGTTGACGCTGTCGGTCAAGTCCTTCCACGTGCCGCCGACGCCGCGCACAAACGCCTGGCCGCCGAGTCGGCCTTCAGTCCCGACCTCGCGCGCCACGCGCGTCACTTCCGAAGCAAATGAGTTGAGCTGATCAACCATGCGGTTGATCACCTCTTTGATCTGCAAAATCTCACCACGCACGTCCACCGTAATCTTCTGCGTCAAGTCCCCGTTGGCGATGGCGGTTGCCACTTTCGACACATCACGTAATTGGACGGTCAGATTGCCGGCCATCGAGTTGACATTGTCAGTCAAGTCTTTCCACGTCCCAGCTACTCCAGGGACTTGCGCCTGGCCGCCGAGTTTGCCTTCGGTTCCGACCTCGCGCGCCACGCGCGTCACTTCCGAAGCGAATGCATTGAGCTGATCGACCATGCGGTTGATCGTGTTCTTCAACTCAAGGATTTCGCCCTTCACATCCACCGTGATCTTCTTTGAGAGGTCGCCATTGGCCACGGCGGTCGTGACCTCGGCGATGTTACGCACCTGAGCGGTCAGATT
>Ga0081539_10001906_pt1 | contig 32319 bp, 32 predicted proteins | sample TabmetS4T2R2_FD_71023 | JGI IMG/M metagenome (GOLD analysis project Ga0081539, IMG submission 71023) | Tabebuia heterophylla rhizosphere microbial communities from the University of Puerto Rico - S4T2R2 | ecosystem: Host-associated > Plants > Roots > Rhizosphere ... | reverse complement strand
GCGCCCGCGCCGCCCCCCCCCGCCCCCCCCCCCCGGCGCCCCGGGGGGGGGGGGGGGGGGGGAGCCCGGGGGGGGGGGGGCGGGGCCCCCCCCCCCCCCCCCCCCCCCCCCCCCCCGCCGCTTCCGATGGATCGTCAGACGAGCCGGACGTTCTGGGCCTGTGGGCCCTTCTGCCCCTCGACGATGTCGAACTCGACGGCCTGTCCCTCTTCGAGGTTGCGATACCCCTCTCCGGAGATCCCCGAGTAGTGCACGAACACGTCGGGACCGTCGGACTGGGTGATGAATCCGAACCCCTTCTCGGGGCTGAACCACTTCACGGTGCCGCTTGCCACGGGCGTTCCCTCCTTCCCGGCCGGTGCGGACGTGTCGCTGGTGCGTGTCCGTCGGCCCACCCGGCCTCGGCCGGGGAGGGAACTGCCAGAACAACGGCGGAACCGAGTACTGCCTGAACCCTCGCGACGAGGGTACCGGATGGTCTCAGGGAGCGCCAGCCGCGATCAGGCGGGAGAGAGCTCCCGACGATCGTCGGCGGCCCGAGCCGCCGCCGGCTCCACGGGGATCGAGACCGTGAAGACGCTCCCTCGTCCCACCACGCTCTCGACCTTGACGTCGCCGCCCGAACGCCTGGTCAGCTCGCGCACCAGATGCAGTCCCAGCCCCACGCCGCCGTGCGCCCTCGTCGAGGACTGATCCAGCTGGGTGAACCGATCGAAGATCCGGGGGAGATCGCCGACGGCGATCCCCTCGCCTTCGTCACGGACGCGGATGACCAACGCGCCGTCCTCGTTCGCCGCCTCCACGGTGACCGGTGCCTGGTCGCCCGAGAACTTCAACGCGTTGTCGATCAGGTTCGCGACGATCTCCTCGACGACGATGCGGTTGATCGGGACCGGCGGGAACGGACCGTCCACCCGGATCCGGATCCGATCCGCGGCCCCCAGGAACCCTCGGCGCACGTCCTCGAGCATCGCCTCGATCGACGCCGGCGACTCGTCGTCCTGCATCGGGTCGCCCTGCTCGAGCTGGGCCTCCCGGAGGAGGTTCGCGACGAGGCGTTGCAGATGCGCGCTCTGTCGCTCGATCGTCTCGACCGCGTCGCGGCTGCGCTCGTCGAGGTCCTGCTGCTTGAGGAGTCCCGCGAACCCTCGGATCGTCGTCAGCGGCGTGCGGAGCTCGTGCGAGGCCGCCGCGACGAAATCGCTCTTCATGCGGTCGAGCTCTCGCAGCTCCGCGACGGTCTCCTGCTCGCGCTCGAGGAGCTCGGCGAGCTGCGCCGCCTGCGCCTGCAGCTGCGCGTTCTGGCGGCGGAGGGTCCGCGTGGTCCCGACCATCAGCGGGAGCAGCAAGACGTAGAGCGCAACCAGTCCGACACCCAGCGACACCGTCAGCGTGTCGTTCAGCCGGTCGATCTCCTGCTGGATCAGCGAATAGTCCTGGTAGACCTCGATCACCGCGTCCACGCCGTCGACCTCCGGATCGCCCGAGAGGCTGACGGGAACGTACGTCTCGAAGAGGCGATCGGCACCCAGCCGGCGCTCGCTCGCGTTCTCCGGCTTGTCCAGGTCCGAGATCTCGCTCTCGACCTCCCCCTCGAAGGCTTCCTCGAGATCATCCTCCACCTCGGGGCGCTCACCCACCTGGTGGGGATCGTTCGAGAAGAGCACGGTCCCGTCCTCCCGCCAGATCTTGACCCGCTCGACGCCCGCGTCCTCCATCGCGAACCCGCGGATCTCGCCGTCCAGCTCGCGGTAGCGGGCGCCTCGGACCGGCTCCGCGAGGTCCTCGGGCGTCAGCAGCGGGGCGACGATCCCCTCGGCGATCAGCTCGGCTCGGACCGCCGCCGCGTCCTCGGAGCGCGACCGCACGTCGCGGGCGCGGAGAGCGGCGATGCCCACGCCGATCAGCGCGAAGACCAGCAGGCTCGTGAGGGCGAACCGCCACACGATCGACGTGCCCCGGAGGACGCCGCGCGCCATGCGGAGGGTATCGGCAGCCCTCGGGGGCGAGTGAACCGTTCACCGGCACAGGCGCTACGCTGCATCGATGGGTTTCTCGAGCGCGCTGGTGCTCTTCGCGCACCCCGACGACGCCGAGTTCGGTTGCGGAGGCACCGTCGCCCGATGGACGGCCGAGGGATGCACCGTCCATTACGTGTGCGTCACGGACGGCTCCGCCGGCTCGAACGACCCGGGCACCACGCGCGAGGCGATGCGCGAGGTGCGCGCCCGGGAGCTGGCGGCGGCGGCCAACGTGCTCGGCGTCTCGTCGGTGACGATCCTCGGGGAGCTCGACGGGTTCCTGGAGGTCACGCCGGAGACCCGCCGGAAGGTGACCCGGGAGGTGCGGCGCCTGCGTCCCGAGGTGATCGTGGCACCCGATCCGTCGCGCCTCTGGTCGGGCACCGGGTACATCAACCACTCCGATCACAAGGCAGCGGGCGCGCTCGCGCTCTCCGCCGTGATGCCCGACGCGCCGACGCGCGTGCTCTTCCAGGAGCTCGAGGACGAGGGCCTCGAGCCGTACGAGGTGCCGAACCTCTTCCTGATCTCGGACGACGGCGACACGTTCGTCGACATCACCGACACGTTCGACCTGAAGATCAAGGCGTTGCAGGCGCACGCGTCGCAGGTCCCCGAGGCGTTCGAGGCGCGGGTCGCCGAGCGCGCTCGCGCGCTCGGCGAGCGAGCCGGATGCACGTACGCGGAGGGCTTCCGGGCCTTCCGCTTCCAGGACGACTAGCGAGTGCGATGGACGATCCGGACGAGTCCTACGAGCTGAGCCCCGAGGAGCGGCGCGACGTTCAGGCCGACCTCGACGACCTGGCCTCGATGCGCTCGGCGTTCGCCGGTCAGGGCGTCAAGGGCGTGGTGATCGCGTGCCAGGACTGCGGCTCGAACCACTTCTACGAGTGGGAGCTCCTGCGCGACAACCTCGAGCACATGCTGGCCTCCGGGGAGCCGAGGATGCACGAGCCGGCGTTCAACATCGTCGAGGAGGAGTACATCCAGTGGGACTACGGCAAGGGCTACGTCGACGCCCTCACCGACACCGGTCTCGAGGCGGACCGACGCGTCGAGCTCGCGAGCTGTCCCTGGTGCGGGACCGCGCTCGCCGACGACCATGCCTTCTGCCCGCGCTGCGGACGCTCGATGGCGCCGGTCCGGCTGTACCAGGAGCTGATGGGCCGCGGGCTGGACGATCGGGACGTCCGCGCGCTGCTCGTGCGGGCCGGCTTCGAGCCCTTCTGAGGAGCGACCCCCGCCTCAGCGCTTCCGCCGGACCTTGTCGAACGCTGGGGGCTCGAGCACGCATTCCTCGGGCGACTTGTCGGTTCGCAGCCCGCGGAACGACGGGGCCCGCATCTTGCCGGTCGACTTCGTGTACTCGTGGTACTCGACCTCGCACACCACCTCCGGCTCCACGAAGCGAACGCCCTTGATCCTGGCGAGCTGCGGATCATCGATCGGCGGGGACGATCGCTCGATCGGTTCCAGGGCCGCCATCACTCGCTCGAGCGTCCGGTGGTCGAAGCCGGTGCCGACCTGCCCGATCCACCGGAGCCGCCCGTCGTCGAACGCGCCGACCAGGAGCGCTCCGAAACTCGTCGAGCGTCCGCCGAGCCCGGGCGTCCACCCGAGGATCACGCAGTCCTGGGTGGAGATCAGCTTGATCTTGCGCCAGTCGGGCGTGCGGCGGCCGACCGCGTAGGGCGATCCCTTCCGCTTGGCCACCACGCCCTCGAGGCTCAGCTTCCGCGCACCCTCCACGAAGGCCGACCCCTCGCCGTCCACGTAGGCCATCAGCTGGAGCCGCCGGTCCTCCTCGACGACCAGCTCGAGGAGCTCGCGTCGTTCCTCGAGGGGGAGACCCGTGAGGTCTCGGCCGTCCAGCCACAGGAGGTCGAAGACGACGTACGAGACCGGGATCAGCGCGGACGCGCGCTTGATCTCGCGCTCGTTCTGGAGGTTCATCCGCTGCTGGAGGACCTCGAACGACGCCTTCCCGTCGCCGTCGACCGCGATGATCTCGCCGTCCAGCACCGCGTTCACCTGATCGACGAGCTCGTGGATCATGTGGATGTCGGGGTACTGGTAGGTCACGTCGCGGCCGCGCCGTGTCGACAGGATCGTCTCGGCCGTATCCATCGTCGCCAGGGCGCGGATCCCGTCGAGCTTCGGCTCGAACCGCCATCCCGGGTCGTCGAACGGCTCGCCCCCGCCCTCCGCCAGCATCGGCTGGAGCCGGGGCGGCGAGGGGATCAACGGCGAGGACTGGGCGGAGGCGAGGAACGCGAGCCAGTCGGTCCTCGTCTTGACGAAGTGGAACTCGAGTCCGGGGTACCGCCGGCCGTGCAGCCGGAAGCTCACCTTCGTGTCGGTCCACTCGACCGGCTCGTACCAGCCGTCGTCGAAGATCCGGACCTCACCGGCGCCGTAGTGGCCCTCGGGGATCGTGCCCTCGAACGAGCCGTACTCGAGCGGGTGCACCTCGGTCTGGACGGCCAGGCGCCGCTCGCCCTTCCTGGTCGGGAGCCCCTTCGGCACCGCCCAGGACGGCAGTCCGCCGTCACGCTCGAGCCGGACGTCGTAGTGCAGCCGCGTCGCCCGATGCTTGTGGATCACGAAGGAGGTCCCGGTCCCGTGGGCCTCGCCCGGCGCGGGCTCGGTCGTGCCCTCCTCGCCGAAGTCGCGACGTCGCACGTACTCGTACAGGTTCGGGTCGCGGGAAGCGGCGGCGATCTCCTCCGAGGTCTTGCGCTGGACCGACGGCGCCGCCGTCCGCGGGATCCGTCCCCGAACCGCCGGCTCCTCGTCCTCGTCGCGGACGTTGAGCGCTTCGAAGGCGGCGGTGAGGTCGACGGCTTCGGTCCGGACGCCCTCGAACAGGTCGCCCCGCTCCTCGAAGCGCGACCAGACGTTGTCGATCCGGAAGTCGCGCGGCTCGAAGCCGCCCTCCTCGACCTCCTCCCACGTGAGCGGCGTGGAGACCGTGGCGCCGGGCTCGGGCCGCAACGAGTACGCCGCCGAGATGTTGGCTCCTTGCCGGTTCATGTTGTGATCGATGAAGACCTTGCCGGAACGATCGGCGACGCGCCACGCCATCGTCACGTGGTCGGGATCGGCCCTCGCGATCATCCGGCCGCACGCGCCGACGAACGCGCGGACCTGCCCGTACGTGTAGGCGCCACGCGTCACCGGCACGTAGATCTGCAGGCCGGTGGCGCCGGACGTCTTGGGGAACGAGGGGATCCAAAGCTGGTCCAGGATCACCTTCACGTGCCGAGCGACGGCCAGCACGTCGTCGTAGGTGTAGGGCGGGAACGGGTCGAGGTCGAAGAAGAGGTAGTCGGGGTGCTCGACGTCCTCGCACCGTGAGTGCAGCGGGTGCATCTCGATACAGCCGAGGTTCGCGACGTAGAGCAGCGTCGGGGTGTCATCCACCGTCAGGTAGTCGATCACGCCGGTCTTCGCGTCCTCGGAGAGGACCTTGCAGCGGTGGATCCAATCCGGCGTGTGCGACGGGGCGGTCTTCTCGTAGAAGAACGGGCCCTCGGCGCCGTCGGGCATGCGCTTCATCGTGAGCGGCCGTCCGTCCAGGTGCGGCCCGATCAGCCGAGCGACGTTCAGGTAATAGGCGATCAGGTCGCCCTTCGTGTAGCCCTCGCCCGGCCAGAAGACCTTCGTGAGGTTCGACAGCCGGAGCTCGCGCCCGTCGACGTCGACGCGCCACGCCTCGCCGTCGCGCCGGGCATCGAGCGGCACGGGGAAGTCGACCGTGAACGCTCGGCCGCTCGACGTAGCCCGACGGCGCGGAGACATGGCACCCGATGCTACGTCGGAGGTCGCTATCGGCCGTTCGGGTGTTGCCCGAGCGACCGAAGCGGTCGATACCCGGAGGCGTGAGACTCAGACGGTCCCCGATGACCGCTTCCCCGGATCGAGAAGCCCGCTGGCGGCCAAGGCCGCTGCTGGCGTTCGCGCTCCGTCTCATCTCCGTGCTGGTCCCGGCGGCGGCCGGCGTCGCCAGCGCCTACGCGTTCGCGGTCACGGTTCCGCTCCCCGACGGGCCGGCGCGCTTGCTCTGGCTCGTCGCGCTCGCCGGTGTGTCGACGATCGCGTCGTCGATCGCCGAGCGCATCGGCCGCCGGTTCCTCCCGCTCGCGGTGCTCTACCGCCTGTCGCTGGTGTTCCCCGATCGGGCGCCGACGCGGTTCGCGCTGGCGCGAGGTGCCGGCAACGTGCGGCGTCTGGAGGAGCGGATCCGGGACGCGCGCGAGCGCGGCGTCGACCCGGAGCCGGCTCGGGCGGCGGAGCAGATCCTCGGCCTCGTGGCCGCGCTCTCCGCGCACGACCGGAAGACGCGCGGCCACAGCGAGCGGGTCCGCGCCCTCACCGACCTGGTCGCTGACGAGCTGAAGCTCCCGGAGCCCGATCGCGACCGGCTCCGCTGGGCCGCGCTGCTGCACGACGTCGGGAAGCTCCGGGTGCCCGCACGGATCCTCAACAAGCCGGGGAAGCCGGACCCGCACGAGTGGGAGCTGCTCCGGGGCCACCCGCGCGCGGGGGCACGGATCGCCTCGCCGCTGCTGCCGTGGCTCGGCGCATGGGCGGCGGCGATCGAGCAGCACCACGAGCGTTTCGACGGCGGCGGATATCCCAACGGCCTCGCCGGTGACGCGATCTCCGAGGGAGCTCGGATCGTGACGGTGGCGGATTCGTTCGAGGTGATGACGGCCGCGCGCTCCTACAAGAAGCCGATGAGCGTGCCGGCCGCTCGTCGCGAGCTCACGGCGTGCGCGGGCGCGCAGTTCGATCCGGCGATCGTGCGAGCGTTCCTGAACGTGTCGCTCGGTCGGTTGTGGTGGACGGTCGGGCCGGCGTCGTGGACCGCGTTGCTGCCGGTGATCGGCCCGCTGCAGCGGGCCGGCGGGGAGCTGATCGCCGGCGCGCGCGGCGGGATGGCGGCGATCGCCGTCGGGGCCGGCAGCCTGCTCTCGGTCGTCGCGGGCACCGCCGTCGCCTACGGATCGGAAGGACGCCCGCTCGCGACCGGCGCCGTCGAAGCGGATCCGACCGTGGACGCGGTCGTCGCTCCGAGTGACCACGGAAGCGAGGAGCTCCAGAAGGACGATCCGGGCGGCTCCCCGGCCGGCGGCTCGCACTCGGAGGGCCAGGGGAGCGGCGGCGGGGACAGGTCGGGTCCTGGTGACGATCCGGACGATCCGGATCCGATCGGTGGCATCGTCGACGACACGACGGACGCCGTCGGCGGGGTCGTCGACGGCGCCACGGACGCCGTCGGCGGTGGCGTGGGCGGCGCGACGGATGCCGTCGACGGCGCCGTCGACGCGGTCGATCAGGTGACGGACACGGTGGACGACGTCGTGGATGCCGGGACCGACCTGGTCGATGACGTGACCGGCGGCTCGACCGACGTGGTCGACGGGGTCGTCGAAGGCACGACCGACGTGGTCGACGGGGTCGTCGAAGGGACCGCGGACGCCGTGGACGACGTCGTGGGCAGCGTGCTCGGCAAGCTCGGCTGACCTCGCGGCGTCGGCCGGGGTCGCTAGGATGTTCCCTTCCCGGGCACCCGGTTCAGAGCGTCCCGGGACGAGCGCATCCTGGAGGACGACATGCCCAGAGCCATGTGGAAGGGCGCCATCTCCTTCGGCTTGGTGACGATCCCCGTGAGCGTCTACCCGGCGACCGAGGAGAAGACCCTGCGGTTCAACCAGCTCCACGACGACGACGGCGGACGGATCCGGATGAAGCGCGTCTGCTCGATCGACGGCGAAGAGGTGGGCTACGAGCACATCGTCAAGGGCTACGAGTACGAGAAGGACCGTTACGTGATCCTCACCGATGACGACTTCGACAAGGTCCCGGTCGAGTCGTCCCGGCAGATCGACATCCAGCAGTTCGTGGAGCTGGAGGAGATCGACCCGATGCTCTACAAGAAGTCCTACTTCCTCGTGCCCGAGGAGACCGGGGCCAAGGCGTACGCGTTGCTTCGGGAAGCGATGAATCGGGCCGGCAAGGTCGGCGTGGCCAAGGTCAGCTTCCGCGACAAGGAGCACCTCGCGGCCCTCCGGTTCAGCGACGAGGCGTTCGTCCTCGAAACGATGTTCTGGCCGGACGAGATCCGTGAGGCCGACTTCGGCGGCGTGGACGTCGACCAGAAGATCCGGGACAACGAGCTCGAGATGGCACAGACGCTGATCGACAACCTCACGTCGGCCTGGGATCCCGCGACGTACACGGACGAGTACCGCGAGGGGCTGCTCAACATCGTCGAGGCCAAGATCAACGGCGAGGAGATCGAGGTCGTCGAGCCGGAGCCGACCGCGAAGGTCGTCGACCTGATGGAGGCGTTGAAGGCGTCGGTCGCCGCGGCCAAGAAGGAGACGCAACCCGAGGCGCCGAAGTCCTCCCGGAAGCCCGCCGCGCGGAAGCCGGCTTCGAAGAAGCCCGCCGCCAAGAAGACGTCGACCCGGAAGAAGGCCGTCGGCGAGTGACGCGGGCGGACGGCCGCTCCGGCGGATGAAGCTCATCACCGCGATCGTGAAGCCGCACCGCCTCGACGAGGTGAAGGACGCGCTGCGCGAGATCGGGGTGAACGGCCTCACGACGACCGACGTCGAGGGGTTCGGCCGCCAGCGGGGCCACACGGAGGTCTACCGTGGCGCCGAGTACCAGGTGGATTTCGTTCCCAAGGTGCGCGTCGAGGTCGTCGTGGACGACGCCGACGCGCAGGGCGTCGTCGATGCGATCGTGAAAGCCGCCCGGACCGGCAAGATCGGCGACGGGAAGCTCTGGGTCACCGAGGTGCAGCAGCTGGTTCGGATCCGCACCGGCGAGATGGGCCCGGACGCCCTGTAGCGGGCTCCCGTGTCGCCGGATCCCGTCGGGCGGCTCCGCTCGGAGCTCGAGGCGCTCCGACGCGCCTACTCGCCCGGTCACCACGGCCTGTGGTCGGCGCGCCGGCGCGCGGAGCTGGTCGATCGCGCGATGGTGGAGCTCTACCGGAGCGCCGGCGCGCCCGCGGGGACGGCACTCGCCGCGCTCGGCGGCTACGGACGCGGGCTGCTGCTTCCGGCGTCCGACCTCGACCTCCTCGTCGTCCATGCATCACCCCAGGCCCCGGAGCTGGCCGGGACGGTCGACGGGCTGCTCTATCCGCTGTGGGACGCCGGGTTCGAGGTCGGACACGTCGTGCGGACGGTCGAGGAGTGCGAGCGAGCCTGCGAGCGCCTGGACGCGGCGGCGGCGATGCTCGACGTCCGACACCTCACCGGCGACCAGCAGCTGAGCCGGGCGGTGGGGGACGTCGCCCGGCGGTCGGTCGGCGGCGACGTGCCGGCGTGGGCCGAGACGATCCGGCGGGATGCGCGACGCCGCGCCGACCGCTTCGGCTCGGCCGCGCACCTCCTGGAACCGGAGCTGAAAGAGGGCGAGGGCGGCTGGCGGGATCTCCACTCCGTGTGGTTGATCGAGCGGGCGGCGGGCCGCCCGCTCGAAGAGCTCGGGGTGCTCCGCGGTCGCGAGCGCGAAGCGCTCGCGGCCGCGGAGGAGTTCCTCGCCCGCGTTCGGAGCGCCATGCATCTCGAGACCGGTCGGCGGACCGAGCGCCTCGTGCTGGACCACCAGCCGGCGGTGGCGCGGGCGATGGGCTTCGAGGACGAGCCGGGATCGGACGCGATCGATGGACTGATGCGGGCGCTGTTCGGGCACGCTCGGCAGGTCTCGTTCGTGCTGTCGGCCGTCGTCGGTCGGCTCGTGGAGCGGTCCTCCCGAGCCGCGCCGCAGGTGCGCACACCGGCGCAGGTCCTCGAGGCCCTGGCGGTCGAGGCGGATGCCGGGCGCGAGCCGGCGGCCGCGCTGGTCGACGCGATCGAGGACGCGCCGATCGAGGACGAGGTGGACTGGGACGATCGGGTGCGGGCCGCCTTCGCCCGCGTGCTGCGCGCAGGTGAAAGGGGCGCCTCGTCCCTCGAGCTCCTGGATCGGCTCGACCTTCTGCGGCGGTACCTGCCGCCGTGGGCCGCGGTCCGATGCCGGCCGCAACGCGATCCCTACCACCGGTTCACGGTTGACGCGCATCTCACGAACACGCTGCGGGCGATGGGTCGGATCCTGGCCGGCGAGGGGGCGGCCGACGACCCGATCCAGGAGGAGGCGGTGAAGCAGGTGGGCGATCCCGACGCCGTGCTCCTCGGCGCGTTGCTCCACGACATCGGCAAGACCGGCGAGGGGAACCACGTGCCGGCGGGCGAGCGGATCGTGGGCTCCCTCGTGGAGCGTATCGGGCTCGCCGACGATCGCGCCGACCTCGTGAAGGCGTTGGTGTCGCAGCACCTCGTCCTGTCCGACACGGCGACCCGGCGCGATCTCACCGACGAGAACCTGATCCTCGACGTCGCCGCCTCGATCGGGTCGTCGGAGCGGCTCGCCGAGCTGTACCTGCTCGCGAAGGCCGATGCCGAGGCGACCGGCCCGGCCGCCTGGACGCCCTGGCGGCGCACGTTGATCTGGGAGCTCGTCGCGAAGGTCCAGCACGTCCTCGATCGCGGCGAGATGGGGCCCGAGCTCGCCGGACGGCTCGCCGACCACGTCGATCGGCTCCGGGACCTCTTGGCCGGGGAATCGAGCGGCGCGGTCGACGACTTCGTGGCCCGGATGCCGCGCGCGTACCTCCTGGCGATCCCGCCCGACCGCGCGTCCCGACACTTCGTCACGATCGCCCCGCCGCTCGGAGCCAACGAGGTTCGCGCCGTCCACGCGGACGGCGTTCGTCCCGGGACCTACGAGCTGCTGGTCGTGGCCCAGGATCGTCCGGGCTTGCTGTCGTGGATCGCCGGCTCGCTCGCGCTCGCCGGGCTCTCGATCCTGACGGCGCAGGTGTTCACGACGGGCGACGGTGCGGCCGTCGACGTGTTCGAGGTCGAGGGCGTCTGGGAGCGCGACGTGAGCGAACGGCGGTGGCGCGAGTTCCGAGGGACCTTGCGGAGGGCCGTGGATGGGTCGGTCTCGCTCGAGCACCGCGTGGGTGAGAAGCGTCGGTGGTACCCGTCCGGACCCACGTCCACGCCGGTCACCGTCGCCGTCGACGACGCGGCGTCGGAGACGGCGACCGTGATCGAGGTGGGAGCCGCGGACCGTCTCGGTCTCCTGTACGACGTCACGCGGACGTTCGCGGAGCTCGGCCTCGACGTGCACCTGGCGAAGGTCGCGACCTACCAGGGCCGGGTCGTGGACGCGTTCTACGTGCGCGAGCGCGACGGCCGCAAGGTCGAGGACCCCTCGGTCGTCGACCGGCTCGAACGCGCGCTGCGCGAACGGCTCGAGGGATGAGGGACCGACCCGGGGGACGCCAGACGATGAGGCCGGCGTACGCCGCGGGGTCTCTGCAGACCGGCCATCCGACGGTTCCGCCTCGCGATGCCGCGCCCTACCCTCGTGGAGGTGACCCGGAGCGGTATAGGTCTCGCGAGGCGCGGGCTGGCGATCATCACGATCGCCGGCGTCCTGGCGGCCGTCGGCTCGGCCCAGGCCGCCGTGATCGACGATCGGAACTTCGCCCGCGGACCGCTCGACCTCAAGCTGCTCGAAGGCACCAAGCACGACGCCGGCGCGTCCCTCCGATTGCGGCTCGTGACCTACCAACGCTGGAAGGCGTCGATCATCGACGCGTCCGGTCGCAACCGCTTCTATTTCCTCTTCAACACCGATCGGTCGGGTGGCGCCGACTTCATCGGCGAGGTGTTCCGGGCGACGAACGGCCACCTCGTCATGCGGATCACGAACAGTGACGGTCAGTTCCTCAAACGGGTCCGCGCGTACCACCCGAACCCGCGGACGCTTCGGACCACGGTTCCCCGTGGGCTCCCCAACCCGGACGGCAACGTCTGGATCGCCGCCCTGGAGCGCTATTGGGGCACCACGGTCTGCGTGAACGGATGCCATGACCGGATCCCCAACAAGGGGTGGATGAAGCTCACCCCGGGGCAGTAGCGGGCCGACGCGACGCGAGGATGTCTTCCAGGCGCTTGGCCATCTTCGGTCCCGCGCCGCCTTCCTCGTGCTTGAAGTAACAGAAGACGTCGGAACCCGCCCCGAGGGCGCCACCGATCCGTTCGGCCCAGCCGGCCAGCTCGTCGTCCGGATACTCGGTCTTCCGCAGGCGGAGGTAGCCGGCCGGCTCCCAGGACAGGTCGTCCGGTCCCGGGTCCCGTTCGTCGGTCTCGGCGACGCACCACGCGACGCCCTGCGATCGGAGCAGCTCCTTCGCCTCGATCCACGACGGGTGCCGGAACTCCATCGCGAACCGGTGGCCCGGAGGGAGGTAGCCGACGAAGGCCTCGATCAGGGATCGGTCGTAGTGCAGGGTCGGCGGACACTGGAAGAGGACGCAGCCGAGCTTGTCGCCGAGCAGCGTCGCGAGGTCCAGGAACGCACGAACGTCCTCGTCGGTGTCCCGCAACTGCTTGAAGTGCGTGATCCGCTGGTTCGCCTTGAGCGTGAAGCTGAAGCCGTCCGCGGCCTGTTCGCGCCACGCCTGGAGCGACTTCTCGGTGGGGTAGCGCCGGAACGTGTAGTTGATCTCGACCGACGAGAGCTGCGAGGAGTAGTACGCGAGCATCTCGCGGTTCTTCAGGCCCTCCGGGTAGAACACGCCGTGTTTCCATCCGTCGAAGGAGAAGCCGGACGTGCCGAGGTGGAGCGTGCCCGCCACGGCAGGCATCATGGCAGCCATGGCGACGCCCGAGGAGGAGCTCCGGATCGAGACGGCGAAGGGCCCGGTGAGCGCCCGATACGGGGAGGCGCCGGCGCCGTTCGCGATGATCGTGATCGCACACGGCGCCGGCGCCGGGATGGATCATCCGTTCATCGCCGGCTTCGCCCGCGCCTGCGTGGACGAGGGGCTGGCGGCGTTCCGCTTCAACTTCCCCTACCTGGAAGCCGGGCGCCGGAGCCCGGACAACGAGGCCGTCCTCCGGGAGGCGTGGCGGGCCGCGCACGCCGTCGCCGTCGAGCGCTCGGGCGGCCGACCCGTGTGGGCGAGCGGCAAATCGCTCGGCGGTCGGATCGCCTCCATGGCGCAGGCCGACGGTGAGATCGAGGCGGCCGGCCTGGCCTTCCTCGGGTATCCGCTCCACCCCCCGGGGAAGCCCGAACGGATCCGCGACCAGCATCTCGACCGGATCCGCGTCCCCATCCTGTTCCTGCAGGGCACGGCCGACCCGTTCGCCTCGCTCGACCTGCTGACGGCCGTGGTCGCTCGGCTGGGCGACCGGGCCACGCTGGTGACGATCGACGGCGGGGGTCATTCGTTCGAGGTGCGCGGGGCGCGACGCGATCCGCGCGAGGTTGGCGCGTCGCTGGCGCCGACCGTCGCCCGGTTCATCCGCGAGCGCTCCTGATGCCGCGGCGCAACCGTCGCGAGCCCTCGACCGCTTCCGGCGCCGAGCGGCCGCGACCCCGATCGGCGGCGCCGCCGTGGGCGGAGCTCCCCGGGTACGACGTTCGGCAGCTGGCCGGCGAGAAGGCGTACCGGTGCCCGGGCTGCGATCACCTGATCCGCCTCGGGCTCTGGCACCTCGTCGTCGTTCCGATCGACGCCCCCGGCGAGCGTCGGCACTGGCACACCGAGTGCTGGAGGAGCGAGCTCCGCCGCACCGGGGCCTATCGGCCCTCCCCTCCACGCTGACCATCGGGCCGGCCCCGACATGACGACGCCGTCATACGGCGCCGCTACCATCGCGCGAGGATGCCCGTCGCCGAGCCGGCTCGAGCCCGCGTCTGGGAGACCGGAGGACGCTGGTTCGCCCACGTCCTCGACGTTCCCGCCTTCATCGAAGTGACCGGGACGACCCGGGAGCGCTGCGTCGAGGAGCTCCGGAGGGTCGTCGGCGGAGACGTCGATCTGATGATGGAGGTGATCCCCACGGTGGTCGGCGTCGCCGAGGCCGCCGAGATCATGGGATGGGACAAGCGGCGCGTGATCACCTACATCGACCGCGGATCCTTCCCTGAACCGATCACGTCGCTCGCCTCCGGCCGGATCTGGCTGCGCGAGGACGTCGAGGAGTACGCGCGGGCCTGGCGCGACACCCATCCGCCGGCGACGCCGAGCGCTCCCGCATGACCGACCGACTGCTCTACCTGATCCGCCACGGTCGAGCCGACTTCGCGTGGACCGGTAACCCGTTCGAGTCGCCGCGCGGTCCCCATTGGGATCCACCGCTGTCGGACGAGGGTCGCGAGCAGGCGGATCTGCTCGCCCGGCGGCTGCTCACGATGGACCTCGATCCGTTCGTCGTGTACTCGTCGCCACTGCGTCGGGCGAGCGAGACGGCCCGGGCGTTCGCCGACCGGGCGGACGTGTCGATCTCGTTCGAGGACGACCTCGCCGAGGCGCATATCGGGGCGTGGGAGGGCGTGCCGTTCGAGGAGATCATCGCGTCGGACCCCGAGCTCCTCGACCACCTCACGCACCAGCGGCCGATCTGGCGGCACGGGCCCGGCGCCGAGGTCGCGGATCGGTTCCGGAGGCGGGTCGGCGATGCGATCGAGATCGTCCTGGCGCGTCATCCGGACGACAACGTCGTGTGTTTCGTCCACGGAGGCGTGATCAACGCGTACTGCGCTCAGGTGCTCGACCTACCCCAGGAGATGTTCTTCCTGCCGGAGAACACCAGCGTGAACAGCGTGGAGATCTCGGGATCCTCGCGGCGCGTCCGCTTCCTGAACGACGTCCTCCACCTCACCGATCCCGACTTCTTCCGCGACGACTCCGCGGTGACACCCTCCGACCCGTAGGCTGGCGAATCGGACGAGGACGGGAGGGCGGCGTGGGCGTGAAGTTCCTGTCGGCGGAGTGGGCCGACCAGCTGAAGGAGGAGCTGAATCGGAGCGACGACTTCCGCGCCGCCGCGGCCGATCGGTCGGCCAGGATCCAGCAGGTCATCACCGACGACGGCGGAGAGACCCGCTACTGGATCACGATCGAGGATGGACGGATCGATCTGGGGCTCGGGGAGGTCGAGGGGAGTGACGCGACGATCACCCAGAGCTACGACTCGGCCGCGGCCCTGGCCCGAGGCGAGTTGTCGCCCGTGACCGCGTTCATGACGGGGAAGCTGAAGATCGGCGGGAGCATGGGGGCGATCCTCGGGTTGCAGGGCGCCCTGAGCGAATTGCCGAAGGCGATCTCGGCGATCGATACCGAGTACTAGGACTCCCGACCCGAGACCGAGAAGCGGGCCTGCGCGCGGGCGAGCAAGCGGCCCTCCCCGTCCTCGACGGAGGCCTCCGCGAACGCGAGCGATCGACCGATCTTCACGACCCGTCCGCGGCCGTAGAGGATGCCGGGCTTCGCCGGCGACAGGTAGTGGATGTCGAGGTCCGTCGTGATGTGCAACGTTCCCGGTTCGATCTCGGTGCGGATCGAGAGGCCGCACGCCGTGTCGGCCAGGATCGCGAGGATCCCTCCATGCACAAGGCCCTGGAGGTTCACGTGCCGTTCGTCGACCGTCATCGCGACGGTCACGGCTCCGCGCCGTGCCTCGGCCACGTCGATCCCGGCCCACGAGTGGAAGCCGGACCCCGCGAGTCGCGCGCGGAGCGCATCGATCAGATCCTCGGTCGCGTCCATCTCCCGTTCGGTCGGCGACCGTAGTTTCCCACGGAGGTCCGCGCGATCCGCGTTGACGGACCTGGCCACCGCCCGGAGAATCCGTGCGGGCGGGCCGCTCGCCCGCGGACGAGGGAGGGAGAAGCATGCCGAAGTGGGTGCGGACCGTGCTCGTGCCCGTCGCCGTGCTGTCGCTGCTCGCGGCGGCCTGCGGCGACGGTGACGACGGGGGCGGGACGGATGGCGGGACCGCCACCGAGTGCAACGCAGACCTCAGCGTCGGTGTCGCGTACGACGTCGGTGGGATCGGCGACAAGTCGTTCAACGATGCCGCGAACGCGGGCGTCCAGCGAGCGATCGAGGAAGGCTTGATCTGTGAGGACAACGTCAAGTCGCTCGAGCCGGATGCGACCGGATCCAACCGCGACGACAACGTGATCGCGCTCGCCGACGCCGGGAACGACCTGGTGATCGGGGTCGGCTTCGCTTTCTCACCCGGGATCAACGAGAACGCCGGCGACTACGCCGATACGCAGTTCGCGATCATCGACGGCTACGCCACATGTGGCACGGCCTGCGGTCTGAAGAACGACGACCTCTCCAACGTCACGGACCTGACGTTCAAGGAGCAGGAGGGCTCGTTCCTCGTCGGCGCCGCCGCGGCGATCAAGGCCGACGAGCTGGACTGCGACACCGTCGGGTTCCTGGGCGGACAGACCGGTCCGCTGATCGAGAAGTTCCAGGCGGGTTACGAGGCCGGGATCGCCGAGATCGATCCCAAGATCGAGGTCCTCGTCGAGTACATCGGCCCGGACGTCACCGCGTTCAACGACGCGGTGAGCGGCGAGGGGTTGTCCACCGACATGTACGACCAGGGCGCCTGCATCATCTACCACGCGGCCGGCGCATCCGGGGCGGGTCTGTTCAACGCGGCCGTGGCGGCCGACAAGCTGGCGATCGGCGTGGACTCCGACCAGTACCAGCTGGTGAGCGCGGAGCAGCAGCCGCTGGTCTTCACGTCGATGCTGAAGCGGGTCGACAACGCGACCCACGACGCGATCGAGCAAGCCGGCGACGACAGCCTCGAGGCGGGCGGCCAGGTCTTCGGTCTCGCCGAGGGCGGCGTCGACTACTCCAAGAGCAACACCGACCTGATGACGGACGACATCATCCAGCAGATCGACGATCTGAAGCAGCAGATCATCGACGGGTCGATCACGGTCCCGGAGTCGCCGGAGAAGTAGGCCGCCGGGTCGGTCGGCGATGGACGGCGAGCCGGGGGCGGGGCGCGGGAGCGCCCCGCCCCTGGTCGTGATGGAGCACATCACCAAGCGGTTCCCCGGCGTGCTCGCCAACGACGACGTCTCGCTCGAGCTCCGGCCCGGGGAGGTCCACGCGCTGATCGGCGAGAACGGCGCGGGGAAGTCCACGCTGATGCGGGTGCTGTACGGGATGTACCCGCCCGACGAAGGGCGGATCCTCGTGAAGGGCGAGGAGGTCCGGATCTCCTCGCCTCGGGTGGCGATCCAGTGCGGCATCGGGATGGTCCACCAGCACTTCGTGCTGGTGGACCCGTTCACCGTCACGGAGAACGTGATCCTCGGCGACGAAGGGGGCACCGTGCTCGACCTCGACGCCGCGAACGATCGCGTCGCCGAGCTCGCGCAGGAGTTCGGGTTCCGGGTCCGCCCGGGGGCGATCGTCGAGGAGCTCTCGGTCGGCGAGGAGCAGCGCGTGGAGATCCTGAAGGCGCTCTACCGGGGCGTCGACATCCTGATCCTCGACGAGCCCACCGCGGTGCTCACCCCGGGGGAGGCGAAGGAGCTCTTCGGGAACCTCCGGAAGCTTCGCGCCGCCGGCAAGACGATCGTGTTCATCAGCCACAAGCTCGACGAGGTGCTGGAGATCGCCGACCGGATCACCGTCCTCCGACGCGGTCGAGCCGTCGGCGAGACCCGGCCGGCCGACACCTCGAAGGCCAAGCTCGCCGAGATGATGGTCGGTCGCCCGGTGCTGTTCCGCTTGGAGAAGCCGGACGTCCGGATCGGGGAGCCGGTGCTCCACGCCGAAGAGCTGCTGGCGGTCGGTCCGGTGAACGGGCTGAGCCTGGACGTGCGCGCCGGGGAGGTGCTCGGCGTCGCCGGCGTCGAGGGGAACGGTCAACGCGAGCTGGCCGAGGTGCTGATCGGGCTCCGCCCGCTGACATCGGGACGGATCGTGCTCAACGGGACCGACATCACCGGTTGGTCCGTCGAGGACATCCGGAACGCCGGCGTCGCCTACATCCCCGAGGACCGGCACGAGCAGGGGCTCGTCCTCGACATGACGCTCTGGGAGAACGCGATCCTCGGACGACAGGACGACGCGGAGTACACCGCGGCGGGACGCCTCGTCCTGCTGATCCGCAAGATCAAGTCGCTCGCCGGCCGGCTGATCCAGCGCTTCGACGTCCGGGCGCAGACGATCAACGTGAGCGCCGGGACGCTCTCCGGCGGCAATCAGCAGAAGCTGATCCTCGCCCGGGAGCTGGATACGGAGCCGAAGCTCCTGATCGCCGCGCAACCGACCCGGGGCCTGGACGTGGGAGCGATCGAGTTCGTGTGGCGCCGCATCCTGGATCAGAAGGCCGCCGGCCGGGCGATCCTGCTGATCTCGGCGGAGCTCGACGAGATCTACGCCCTCGCCGACCGGATCGTGACGCTCTACGAGGGGCGGATCACGGGCGAGTACCCGCCCGACGCCGAACCCGAGGACATCGGCGTCGGGATGCTGGGCGGCCGGCTCGAGGCCGCGAGCTGATGGCGACCGAGGTCGCCGCCGTTCCGATCCGCGAGCGAGCCCCTTGGATCGAGTCGGTGGTGGGGCAGAGCCTCGCCCTCGTGGCCGCGTTCGCGATCGCGGTGGCGATCGGCTCCGTGATCGTGGTGCTCTACGGCGAGAGCCCGGCCACGGTTTACGGCGCGATGCTCCGGTTCGCGTTCAAGGATCCGACCAGCATCGGCACGGTGCTCTCGATCGCGACACCGCTGATCTTCTCCGCGCTCGCGGTGGCGGTGTGTTTCAAGGCCGGTCTGTTCAACATCGGCGTCGAAGGTCAGTTCCTCGTCGGGATGGTGACCGCGTCGTGGGCGGCGTTGACGTTCGACTTCCTGCCCGGCGCGTCGCACATGGTCATGGTCTTGCTCTTCTCGATGGTGGGCGGCATGGTGTACGCGGCGATCCCCGCGGTCCTCAAGGTGACGACCGGCGCGCACGAGGTCGTCACGACGATCATGCTCAACGGGGTCGCGCTGAGCATCGTGTCGTGGGCCTTGAACGGCCCCCTGAAGTACACGAACGCGCCCCCCGGTCAGAACGTCGACCTGCGCACCGACATCTTCGAGCCGAGCGCGCTGGTGCCGAAGATCGGGGGGGCCTTCGACGTCGGCGCGTCGGCGAACCTGTCGCTCCTGTTCCCGATCGGGCTCGTCGCCGCGCTGATCGTCTGGTTCCTGATCCGCCGGATGCGGCTGGGGTACGAGGCCCGCGCGGTCGGGTCCTCGGTGGGGTCCGCCCGCGCGGGCGGCATCGCGATCGGCGCGGTGCAGATCAAGCTCTTCCTGATCTCCGGGGCGCTCGCGGGCCTGACCGGGATGCAGCAGGTGCTCGTGGAGCGCGGCGCCCTGGTGCAGAACTACGAATCACAGCTCGGCTTCACGGGGATCGCCGTCGCGTTCCTGGGGCAGAACAACCCGCTCGGCATCGTCTTCGCCGCGATCCTCTGGGGGATCCTCTCGCGCGGCGAGACGGCGCTGCAGATCGAGACCGAGGTGCCGCGCGAGTTCGTGATCATCCTGCAGAGCATCCTGATCCTCACCGTCGTGGTCGTGTACCAGATCGCCCGGCGGCGGCTGGCCCGACGTCAGCTCCAGCGCGCCGGGACGCAGGAGAAGGGATCGGCGGACGCCGCCGCGCCGCAGGACGTCGATCGGCCGGAGCCGCCCGAACGGATGTCGGAGGTGGACTAGTGGACCTCGGCGACGTCGGAGCGGCGGTCCGGATCGCGTTCATCTACTTCACGATCCTGTACCTCACGGGTCTGGGCGGGTTGTTCAGCGAGCGCTCGGGCATCGTGAACATCGGCCTGGAGGGGTTGATGGTGATCGGGACCGTCACCGGCGCGGCCGGCGTCGAGGTCCTCGCCGGCCCGGCGCCGGTCGGTCTGGGATGGGGAGCGGGCGGCGTGGTGCTCGGTCTGCTGTTCGGCGCCCTCTGCGGGCTGCTGTTCGCCGGCGTCCACGCGCTGGCGACGATCACGTTCCGCGTCGACCACATCGTCTCGGGGGTCGTGATCAACCTCGCGGCGATCGGCCTCGCTCGCTTCCTCTCGTTCGTGTTCTTCGAGCAGGCCACGCAGTCCGATCCCGGCGGTCCCCACCTGCCGCGGATCGACATCCCGGGACTCTCGTCCCTGCCGGCCGGGCTCGGTCGCGCGTTCACCAGCCTGTCGCCCGTGGTGCTGTTCGCGGCCTTCCTGGTGTTCCCGGTGTGGTTCGCGCTCTACCGGACCCGATGGGGGCTGCGCTTGCGGTCGGCCGGCGAGAACCCCGAGGCGACCCGTTCGCTGGGGGTGAGCGTCTCGGCGCTCCGCTGGCAAGGGGTGCTGCTGTCGGGACTCCTGGCCGGACTGTCCGGGGCCTTCCTCTCGGTCGAGGTCGTCGGCAACTGGCGCGAGGGCCAAACGCTCGGACTCGGCTTCATCGCGCTCGCCGCGCTGATCCTCTCCAACTGGAACCCGCGTCGGTTGATGTTGGCGACCTTCGTGTTCGGCTTCGCGCAGGCGATCCCGCTGCGGTTCCGTGACTGGCCGGTGATCGAGTCGATCCCTCCGCAGCTGATCAGGACGATCCCGTACGTCGTGACGATCATCGCGATCGCGGGGTTCGTGGGGCGCGTCCGGCCGCCTGCGGCGGCCGGACGCGCGTACGAGGGGGCTGGTGGGAGCTAGATCTCCACGGTCCCGTGCAGGCGGTCCCCGAAGTCCCCCAGTCCCGGGAGGATGAACCCGACGTCGTTCAGCTGCCGATCGATCGCGGCCGCGACGATCGGCACCTCCGGGTGATCCGCCTCGATCCGCGCCACCCCTTCGGGCGCCGCCACGATGCAGACGAACGAGATCGACGTGGGGTTCGTGTGGGCCTTCACGTGAGCGATCGCGGCGGTTCCGGACCCGCCGGTCGCCAGCATCGGGTCCAGGATGAGCGCCCGGCGGCCCTCCATGCGGGGGAGCTTCGCGTAGTAATCGCGAGGCTCGAGCGTGTGCTCGTCGCGCTCCAGCCCGAGGTAGCCGACGATCGTGTCGGGGTAGAGGTCCGTCGCGGCGTCCAGGAGACCCAGGCCGGCCCGCAGGACCGGGATCGCGACGAGCGGCTCGGCCAGCCGGAAGGCCTTCGTCTCCTCGAGCGGCGTGTCGATCGTGTCGGGCTCGGTCATCAGGTCCCGGGTGGCCTCGATCACGAGCAGCCACCCCAGACGGCGGGTCAAGGTCCGGAACTCGGCCGGCCCCGTGTCCTGCTCGCGGAGACGCGCCAGCAGGTCGTGCGCCAGCGGGTGTTCCAGCACCGTCAGCGGCATCGCGCGCATCGTAGCCCGGTTGACACCGACGACGCCCGCCGCCACGATGAGCCCGCGATGCAGTGGCGCTTCGGCGACGGGTTCACCTACTTCGGGCGGCGCCCAGGGTAGTCGCCTGCAGCCGAGCGAGCGACAGGAGCCCCGGGCCGATCACCCGGGGCGCTTCCGTCTTCGGGGTCGGCCCGGCGTCGGAGGAGGAACCCGATGGTCGTCGTGATGAAGCAGGGAGCGACGGAGGCGGACATCGAGTCCGTCTCCGAGCGGGTGCGCGCGCTCGGCGGCGAGGCGTTCGTCTCTCGAGGTCAGGTCCACACGATCATCGGGCTCGTCGGGGACACCGAGCGGTTCGCGGCGATCGATTGGCGGCAGCTCGCCGGCGTGGATCACGTGATCCGCATCGGCAAGCCGTACAAGATGGTCGCGCGCGACCTCCATCCCGAGACCACCGTCGTCAAGGTCGGCACCACGCCCGTCGGCCGCGACTCGTTCACGTTGATCGCCGGGCCGTGCGCGGTCGAGGACGAGGAGCAGACGATCGCCGCCGTCGAGGCGGCGCGCGACGCCGGCGCCTCGATCCTCCGAGGCGACGTCTACAAGCCCCGGACGTCGCCCTACTCGTTCCAGGGGCTCGGCGAGCGAGGGCTGGAGATCCTCGAGGAGGTCCGCCGACGGACGGGGTTGCCGTTCGTGATCGAGGTGGTCGACCTGCATCAGGTGGAGCACGTGGCCGAGGTCGCGGACTGCATCCGGATCGGGACGCGCAACGCCCAGAACTTCGAGCTCCTGAAGGAGGTCGGCCTCGCGGACAAGCCGGTGATGCTGAAGCGAGGCCTGGCGATGACGGTCGAGGAGTGGTTGCAGGCGGCCGAGTACGTCGCGCAACGGGGCAACTCGGAGATCATCCTGTGCGAGCGCGGGATCCGCACGTTCGAGCCGGCGACGCGGAACACGCTCGACCTCGCCGGCATGGCGGTCGCGCAGCAGGAGTCGCACCTGCCCGTGATCGTCGATCCCTCGCACGCCGTGGGGAAGCGCTCGCTGGTCGCCGCGATGGCCAAGGCCGCGGTCGCCGCCGGGGCGGACGCGGTGATGGTGGACGTGCACCCGCAACCCGAGGCCGCGTTGGTGGACGGCGCGCAAGCGTTGCTGCCGGACGAGGTCCGGGAGCTGGGGGAGCAGCTGGCGGCGATCGCGACGGCCGTGGGCAGGACCCTCAACCGCTAGCCGTTCACGGCGCCAGCCACCACTCGGGTCGGGTCGGCGGCTCCGGCGAGCGGATCGCGGCAGCTCCACGTTCGAGGAGCGTCACGACGCGATCCCGTTCGCCGGGCGTGAGCGCCCCCTCGAGCTGGGTCTTGAGTGCCGCGGTGACGGCCCTGCACTGCTGGATCCGTCTCCGGCCGAGGTGCGAGGGTGCGACGTAGAGGCGACCGCCGTCCTCGACCGTGTCGACCAGGGAGCCGTCGTGCAACCTGCCGACGATCTTGCGCGTGCCTTGCCGGGACACCCGGATCCGCCGGGCGAGGTCGGACTCGTGCGTCTCCTTGGTCGCGCTCAAGAGTTCGAGGAGGCGGTATTGCGCGAACGTCATGCCGAGATGGTCGAGGCTCTCGTCCATGAAGACCTCGAGCCGGTGCTGGAACCGGCGAGCCGTGACCATCGTCTCCCAGCCGGTCGCGAAGCCGTCGTCCCGACACATCGAGGTCCGTCATACCGTCCGGCGGCGACATCGATCGGTGTCGCACCCGCAACCGGTTGTCACGAACCCAGCCTCTTCGCTGAGCCGGATGGCGCAACCGGTTACCGGCGAAGACCGAGGACGATGTCGGGAACCGGTTGCGGGGTCAACGCTGGGGAGCTCATGGGTCGATGACAACCGGTTGCCCCCTTCTGCCCTCCGTTGCTGGGGGCGGGGATGACGGACGCGACTACGCCGGCACGTTCGGCGTCAGCTCGACGATGTCGCACGAGCCCCGCCAGCGACCGATCGAGTCGGCGGGCGGTCCCACCCGGCTCCGCCGGCGATCCACGAGGACCTTCGCCGCCGCGTCCCACTCGGGACCCTCCAGCGTTCGCTGCGCCGCGGTGAACCGCTGGAGCGAGGTGTCGCGCGCCTTGCGCCGCGTGACCACCACCAGCTCGGGCGCCTCCGGGACGCCGGGGACGCTCTGCTCATCCGTACCCGGCTCCCGCCGCGACAGCAGGTAGATCTTCCCGTCCTTGTAGGCGAACCAGACCGGCGCCAACCGTTCGCGTCCGTCGAGCCGCGTCCCCACCCAGATCACATCGGACTTCCGCAGCCCGTCCTCCGTCTCCTTCGGCAGCTTCGTCGGAGGCGCCTGCACGTACACCGGGAACTCCACCTCGCCGACGATCTCGTCGTCGAGGATGAACGACGCGAGGTACGTCCCCGTCTCCTCAAGCACCGCGTCGGCGACGAGATCGGTCTCGATCGTGAGGTCCATCGAGCCCTTCATCCGCCGTACGTTCGGCCCCCACCGGTGGAGCGTCCGGCCCGACGGTCCCACCAGTCGTACCTCCTCCGACACGAAGCCGGTCGGCACCTTCCACGCGCGGAACAGGACGAACGGCAATGCGGGGCCGGGCTGTCCCACGAGGTAGACACCGTCGGACGCCCGGTCGCCGTAGGCGTCCCACACCCGCTGGTCGACGACGGCGGCCGAGATCAGCTCTCCGAGCGTCATCGCGCGGATGATAGTCGAGCCGCTCGCGAGCTCAGACCGTCCGGGCGAGCCAGAGCCTCGGTTCCTCCAGCTCCGGCAGCGACGGCAGGCTCTCGGGCGCCTCCCACATCCGGGCCAACGTCAGCTCGTCGGTCTGCTCCACGACGACCTCGCAGAAGGTGCGGCCCATCGCGTACTGCTCTCGCTTCATGTCCACGCCCAGCAGCCGCTCGAACACCGGGTCGCCGCGCTCGCCCTCGCGGTAGCGGCGCATCGCCTCCTCGATCCGCGGGTACGACCCGAGGAGCTCGGCGCCGAGCGCCCGCATCACGTGGTCGCCGTACCCCTCGGCCGCCGCCATGAACGCCTGGATCCGGCCCAGCTTGAGCCGTTGCTCGTCGTCGAGCTCCGCGCCGAACAGCGCCTCCTCGGAGCCCGCGAGCGATCGCAGCGCCTCGGGATCCGAGGGATCGATCGTCGCCAGCCTCGACTGCATCCCCTCGAGGTCGATCCGGACCGTCGAGAGGTAGTCGTCGACGAGTTCGCGGAACCGCTCGCGGACCCAGGGACGCGCGAACTCGAAGCGGTGGGTCACCTCGTGGAGCGCGACGAACGTCCGGAACTCGCGGGGGTCCAGCGACCAGTCGCGCTCGAACGTCGCGATGTTGGGCACGACGAACAGGAGCTCGCCCGGGCCGGGGCGCGGGACCGCGACGTCGTATTGCCCGAGCACGTGCTGCGCGAGCATCCCGAGGACCTGTCCCACCTGCGTGCCGAGGAGCAGCGGCGAGAGCTGTCGGAGGAAGCCCGCGACCTGCGCCATCTCCGATGGAAGTTGATCGCCGGCGCTCCGCTCGATCGCATCGGTCAGTCGTCCGGCCGCCGGATCGAGCAGCGCCTTCAGGCTCTCCGCGTTCGCGTTCACCCAGTCCGCGCGTCGGACGGGGCGCACCGCGGCGACGTCCGACGGCGGGGTGAGGCCGCTGAAACGCGCGACGTGGAGCTCCGCGACGCGCGCCGCCTCGTCGAGGAGGCGGCGATCCTCGTCCGTCGGCTCGGGATCCGGGCCGGCCTCCACCGCGTTCGCGATCCCGACCTGCCGGGCGAGCTCCCAGTTGACCGGTCCGTGCGACGAGGACATCACGCGCTGGAGCTCGCGGAACAGCGGCGCGTCGGCGAACGATTCCGGGTCGCCGAAGGGGAAGCCGGGGAGGCCGCTCACGGAGCCATCGTACGAGGGTGCTGCGGCTACGATGTCGGCCGTGTCCGACGATGTCCTGGTTCGCATCTCGGCCGACCCCCTCCGCATCGACGACGCGACATCGTTCGTGGCCGATCCCGGGTCGGGCGGCACCTGCGTCTTCGTGGGGACGGTGCGCGACGCCTCGCAGGCCGGCGAGGTGGTCGGGCTGCACTACGAGGCGTGGACCGAGCTCGCGACCGACCGGCTGAGCGAGATCGCGCGCGAGATGCGCGGGCGCTGGCCCGTCCGGAAGGTCGCGATCCTTCATCGTGTCGGCGATCTCTCCGTCGGCGAGGCGTCGGTCGTGGTCGCGTGCTCCGCGCCCCACCGTGCCGAGGCGTTCGAGGCCTGCCGGCACGGGATCGAGCGGCTGAAGGAGGACGTCCCGATCTGGAAGAAGGAGGCGCTCGTCTCCGGTGAGGCAGAGTGGGTCGTGGGCAGCTGATGGGACGCGACCTCGCGATCGACCTCGGCAGCGCGAACACGCTCGTCTACCGCCAGGGCGACGGCATCGTCTTCGACGAGCCGACCGTGGTGGCGCTGCACGGAGGGACCGGCCAGGTGATCGCGATGGGCGAGGAGGCGTGGCGCACGCTGGGCGGCGACACCGGCAACGTCCTGGCCGTCCGACCGCTCCGCGAGGGAACGATGACGGAGCTCGACGTCACCCAGCGGATGCTGGCGGTCGTCCTGCAGCGTCTCGGGGTCACCCGGTTCCCCAAGCCGCGGGTCCTGGCGTGCGTTCCCCCGTCCGCCTCGCCGGTCGCGCGGCGGGCGATCGAACGGGCGATCCGCTACGCGGGCGGCCGCCAGGTGGTGCCGGTCGAGGAACCGTTGGCCGCCGCGGTCGGCGCCGATCTCCCGGTGCACGAGCCGATCGGGAACCTGATCGTCGACGTCGGCGGCGGTCGCTCGGAGATGGCCGTCGTGTCGATGGGCGGGGTCGTGTCGGGCCGGTCCGCCAGCATCGGCGGCTTCGACCTCGATGCGGCCGTCCAGGATCACATCCGGGGCACGTACGGCGTGGCGATCGGGGAGAAGTCGGCCGAGGAGCTGAAGATCGCGATCGGATCGGCCTTCCCCGCGCGCGCGTCGCGCGCCGCGAAGGTGATCGGGCGGGAGCTCGCCACCGGCAGCATGGTCGAGGTGACCGTGGACGAGGACGAGCTGCGCCAGGCGATGGCGCCCGTGGTGAAGTCCCTGGTGGAGGAGGCGCGGATGACGCTGGCCGAGGCGCCGCCCGAGCTCACGCACGACGTCCTGGAGACGGGCATGTTCCTCACCGGGGGCGGCAGCCTCCTGCGCGGGCTCGACATGCTGCTCGCGCAGGAATGCGAGGTGCCCGTCCACGTGGTCGAGCGGCCGCTCGAGACCGTGGTCCGGGGTGCCGGCCGCATGCTCGAGCACCTCGACGACTATCGGACGTCGTTCCAGCTGCTCCGTCGGGCCTTCCCCTGAGCCGTCCGTGACGTTCTCGATCGCGGCCGCGGATCCCGACGCCGGGGACTGGGGCGTCGCCGTCGCATCGAAGTTCCCGTGCGTCGGCGCGGTCGTCCCCTGGGCGCGCGCCGGCGTCGGCGCCGTCGCCACCCAATCCTGGGCGAACACGTCGTTCGGTCCCGACGGCCTCGCCTCGATGGCCGACGGGGCCGGAGCGGAGGATGCCCTCGCCCGGCTGCTCGCGGGGGACGACGGCCGCGAGGACCGTCAGGTCGGCGTGGTGGATGCATCGGGAACGCCCGCGTCGTTCACCGGATCGAAGTGCATGGACTGGGCGGGGGGCGTCGTGGGCGATCGCTTCGCGGCCCAGGGGAACATCCTGGTGGGCCCCGAGGTCGTCTCGGCGATGGGCGGGGCCTTCACGTCGGCCGACGGCGACCTGTGCGATCGGTTGCTCGCGGCGCTCCTGGCCGGCGACGCCGTCGGCGGCGACCGGCGTGGCCGTCAATCGGCCGCCCTGGTGGTGGTGCGCAAGGGCGGGGGCTACGAGGGTCGCAACGATCGCTACATCGATCTCCGCGTCGACGATCATCCGGAGGCGCCGACCGAGCTCGCGAGGCTGTTCGAGGTCTGGGACACGACGATGCTCATCCGTCACGACCCGCTCCTGCCCGCCACGCCGGAGCTGGTCGCCGACGTACAGCGTCGCCTGGCGGCGTTGGGTCGCTACGACGGCCGGGCGACGGGCGAGCTCGACGACGCGACGCGTTCCGCGATCGCCGCGTGGGCGGGCGAGGTGAACCTCGAGGGCAGGCTCCGAGCGGATGACCAGCTGTCCAACCAGCTCGTGATGGAGCTCCGAGACATCACCCCGGAGATCTCGGCACCCTGAGGAGTCAGGCGGGGAACCCGCCCGCCTTCTCCAGGAGCGCCACCGCGATGCGGCCGACGAGGTACACGGCGGACGCCAGGACCGCGGCCCCGATCGCGACGGCCAGGGCCAAACCGAGCACGCCGATCACCCGGTCGTGCCAGGTCAGCGGCTCACGCGAGATCGAGAGCCGATCGAAGTTGGTGGGGGGTGCGGGCGGCGCCTCCGGCTCCGCCGGAGGCGCCGCCCCGACCCACATCCGGCGGTCCTCGGTCGCCACCGCCGGCATGCCGGCGGTGGCGCGGTAGACCACCACGCCGACGCCGACCGACAGCGCGAGGATCAGCGCATATCCCACGTTCCCGCCTCCATCTCCGAGCGTAGCGGCGCGCCTCGCTCACGGCGAGTCGACACGACGCCACCGATACCATCGGCCGGTGCGCCGTCTGGCCCGAACGGGCGGTCCCATCCTGCTGGTCTGTGCGGCGTTCCTCGCCGGCTGGGTCCGGCTCCCCTACTACGCGCTCGGTCCCGGACCCGCCCGCGACGTGACCCCGTTGATCCACGTCGCCGGCACCCGGACCTACGGGTCGTCGGGCCACTACGTGCTCACCACGGTGCGGTTCGCCCAGGTGACGGCGGTGGGCGCGCTGGTCGCATGGATCGATCCCGATCGGACCGTCGTGCCGCAGGAGGTCGTGTACCCGCCCGGCCTCACGCCGACGGAGGAGGCGCGGCGCGCGGCGTCGCAGATGGACCAGAGCAAGATCGACGCGGCGTTCGTGGTCCTCACGCTCCTAACCGACTACCCCGACGACCACCGGTCCGGCGCCTTGATCGAGCAGGTCGTGACGGGGTGCTCCGCGGACGGACGACTGGCCGCCGGAGACGTGATCCACCGGATCGACGGGGAGCGCGTGAGCTCCGCGGAGGACGCGTCCGCGGTCCTCGGGGACGTGGCCCCGGGCGGATCGGTCACGATGACGGTCGAGACGGTGGATGGTGCTCGCGAGGTCCGGATCGCCAAGGGACGGTGTCCCGGCATCGACGAGTCGATCTTCGGCATCACGACGATCGATCCGTTCCCGCTCGAGATCTCGATCGAGAGCGGCGACGTCGGGGGACCGTCCGCCGGCCTGATGTGGGGACTCGGTCTCTACGACCTGCTGACCCCCGGTGACCTGACGCGCGGCCGGACGATCGCGGGAACCGGTCAGATCGATCCGGAGGGGAGGATCCTGCCCATCGGCGCGATCACGGACAAAGTCGTGGCCGCGCTCGAGGCCGGCGCGGACGTCCTGTTCGTCCCGAAGCGCAACGCAAGCCAGATCGCCGACGTGAAGACGGGGGGCATGCAGGTGATCCCGATCGAGACGTTCGAGGATGCGGTGGCGGCGCTCGAGGCAACGGAACCGCCGGCCTGAGCTACGCTCGCCCCGGATGTCCACCACGACCCTCCGCATCCCGTACGCGCGCCGGCGCTGGCCGTGGGTCGTCGCCGTGATCGTGGTGCTCGCGTTCCTGCTGCTCTCGTTCCTGTCGAACGTCTACGTGGACATCCTGTGGTACCGGGAGGTCGGGCTGTCCACGGTGTTCTGGACGCGCTTGTGGGCGCAAGCCGGCCTGGCGTCGGCGTTCTTCATCACGTTCTTCGCGTTGCTGGTGGTGAACCTGTACGTCACGCGTCGCCTCGCACCGACGATCGTCGCCCTCACCCCCGAGCAGGAGATCGTCGAACGCTTCCGCGAGAGCATCGAGCCCTATCTGCGGATCGTGCTGCCGGCCGGCGCGGCGCTCCTGGCCCTCTTCGTCGGACTCGCCGCGGCCGGTCACTGGCGCGAGTTCCTCCTCTGGCGGTCCTCGGCCGGGATCGAGTTCGGGAACCCCGAGGCGTTGTTCCACCGCGACCCGGCCTTCTACGTGTTCGTGCTGCCCTGGTGGAAGTACCTGCAGACGTGGCTCTTCGGCGCGCTCGTGGGCGTCACGGTGATCGTCGGGATCGGGCACTTCCTGCAAGGCGGGATCCGCCCGCAGGCGGTGGGGCTGCGGGACAAGGTGGATCCGCAGGTTCGCGCGCACCTCTCGGTCCTGCTCGGGTTGATCTTGCTGGCCAGGGCGTGGGGCTACTGGCTCGGTCGGTTCGACCTCCTGACGTCGGAGCGAGGGGTCGTTCACGGCGCGTCGTACACGGACGTGCGGGCGCAGCTGCCCGCGCTCACGTTCCTGACGATCGTCGCCGTGCTGTGCGCGGTGCTGTTCTTCGTGAACGCTCGCGTCCGGGTGTGGAGCCTGCCGATCATCGCGGTCGGGCTCCTTCTCCTGGTGACGCTGCTGCTCGGGACGGCCTACCCCGCGTTCGTCCAGCAGTTCCGGGTGAGCCCGAACGAGCAGGAGCTCGAGCGTCCGTACATCGAGCGCAACATCGAGGCCACGCGGCGGGCGTTCGGGCTGGACCGGATCGCCACGCAGGAGCACGCGTTCGTCTCGCGGGTCTCGAGGGGCGCCGTGGAGTCGAACGAGGCGACGGTGTCGAACATCCGCCTGTGGCGACCGCGCGTCCTCCTCGAGAACTTCCAGTCGATCCAGCGGATCCGTCAGTACTACGAGTTCTCCGACGTCGACGTGGATCGGTACGACGTCGACGGCGAGCGCCGGGTGCTGATGGTCTCCGGTCGCGAGGTGACCCAGGGCGGGCTCGGCGCGACCGGCCAGACCTGGCAGAACCAGCACCTCGTGTACACGCACGGGTTCGGTGCCGTGGCTGCGCAGGTGAACGAGATCTCCACCGACGGTGCGCCGCTGCTCACGCTGGAGGACATCCCGCCGCAGGGCGAGCCGTCGACCGATCAGCCGCGGATCTACTACGGCGAGCGGCAGGACGTCGACTTCGTGGTCGTGAACTCGAAGACGCCCGAGCTCGAGTACGTGGGCACGGAGACCCCGTTCGCCTACGACGGCGACGGCGGGATCCAGCTCGGGAGCCTCTTCCGACGGGCGCTGTTCGCTTGGCGGTTCCGCGACGTGAACCTGCTGATCTCGGGCCAGATCGACGCGAACAGCCGGATCTTGATGAACCGGGACCTCGCGAGCCGCGTGGCCGCGCCGCTCCCGTTCCTGACGTTCGACAGCGACCCGTACCTCGCCGTGACGCCCGAGGGCTACGTGTGGATCTGGGATGCCTACACGACCACCGATGGGTACCCCTACTCGCAGGCGCTCGACCTCGCCGACGCGACGGATTCGTTGCTCCCGCCGCAGGACGTGAACTACCTGCGCAACTCGGTGAAGGCGGTCGTCAACGCCTACGACGGGACGATCAGCTACTACGCCGATCTGGACGAGCCGATCATGCAGGCGTGGGATCGAGCGTTCCCGGGCGTGTTCACCCCGATCGACGAGGCGGAGACGCTCCGCGAGCACTTCCGGTATCCGGAGAACCTGTTCCAGGCGCAGGCGTTCCGCTTCGCCTCGTACCACGTCGAGGACCCGTCGGCGTTCTACCGCCAGGAGGACTTCTGGGACATCCCGAACGACCCGACCGTCGTGGTCTCCCGCGAGCAGACCACGGCCGGCGTGACGCAGCCGAAGCTGAAGCCGAACTACCTGCTGATGAAGCTCCCGGGCGAGGCCGAGGAGCGGTTCCATCTCGTGCTGCCGTTCGAGCCTGCGGGTCGGGCCAACATGGTCGGCTGGATGGCGGCCGATTCCGATCCGGAGGCCTACGGGGACATCGTGGCGTTCACGTTCCCGGCGGGCCGCAACGTCGACGGGCCGAGCCTCGCGTTCTCGCGGATCAACTCGGACGCGGACTTCTCGCAGGCGAGGACGCTGCTCGGACGAGGTGGGTCGCAGGTCGTCTTCGGCGATCTGCTCACGATCCCCATCGAGGACTCGATCCTCTACGTCCTGCCGACGTACGTTCGCGCCTCCCAGTCGTCTCAGCAGGCGGCCGTGCCGGAGCTGAAGCTGGTGGTCGTGGTGAACGGCTCGACGGTCTACGTGGCGAACTCGCTGCCCGACGCGATCCAGGCAGCGTCGGGGGCTACGACCGGCGGCGGCGTCACGCCGCCGGCGGGCGGCGGAGGGACGACCCAGGAGCAGCTCCAGCGCCTGCTGTCGCAGGCGCTGGATCACTTCCGTGCGGCGCAGGAGGCGCTTCGGGCCGGGAACCTCGCCACGTATCAATCGGAGCTGGAGCAGGCGCAGGCATTGGTCGAAGAGGCGGATCGCGTGGCCGGGCGAACCGGCGGTGAGTCGGGGTCGCCGTCGCCCACGCCCTAGGGCGTCACGGCTCCGGCAGCCGGAACTCCAGGTCGGCTTCGATCTCGGCCGTGTCCATCTGCGCCTTCTGCAGCCGTCCCGAGTAGTCCCAGTTCATCGCCTGCCACCGCGTGAACTGGTCCAGCACCCAGATCCCCGACTGGCGGCTCCCGTTGCCGGACCGTCCGTTCCCGCCGAACGGGAGGTGTGCCTCGGCGCCCGAGGTGGAGTTGTTGACGCTCACCATGCCCGCGGAGATCCGCTCGCGGAAGCGGAACGCGTTGAGGGGATCCGTCGTGTAGATGCTGCTGGACAGGCCGTAGCCGTGCGCGTTCGCCAGCTCCAGCGCCTCGTCGAACGTGTCGAACGTCGCCACGCCGACGATCGGTCCGAAGGTCTCGGTGCGGGAGAGATCGTCGTCGAGCGTGACCCCGTCGACGATCACCGGGTGGTAGTAGAGACCGGCCTCCGGATCGCCGACGAACCCCGTCCGGGGGCTGCTCGCGCTGATCCCGCCCCCCGCCGGCGAGGCCCCCCCCCCGTGGGGCGGCCGGGGCGGCCCCCGCCCC
>Ga0081539_10001905_pt1 | contig 32324 bp, 26 predicted proteins | sample TabmetS4T2R2_FD_71023 | JGI IMG/M metagenome (GOLD analysis project Ga0081539, IMG submission 71023) | Tabebuia heterophylla rhizosphere microbial communities from the University of Puerto Rico - S4T2R2 | ecosystem: Host-associated > Plants > Roots > Rhizosphere ... | reverse complement strand
TCTTTTATGAGTGGGGGGGGGGGGTTTGCCCCTCCCCGCTTAATTAAAAAAACCCACCCCCGTTTTTAAAAACGCAAGGGGCGGGAACAACCCCTGCCCCTACAAAAATCTTAAGCCGACGCGCCCGCGCCTAAAGCGTCCTTCATCGCTTGGCCGATGTCGGCGGGCGAGTGGACGACGTGGATGCCTGCTTCTTCCAAAGCTTTCATCTTCTCTGCGGCAGTTCCCTTGCCTCCGGCGATGATTGCGCCCGCGTGTCCCATGCGGCGTCCGGGAGGCGCGGTCTGTCCGGCGATGAAGGCGACGATTGGTTTCGTCACGTTGTCTTTCGCAAACGCGGCGGCCTCTTCTTCAGCCGTGCCGCCGATTTCGCCGATCATGATGATGCCTTCGGTTTCGGGGTCGTCCTCGAAGAGCGCGAGCGCTTGGAGGTGGGTCGTGCCGATGATGGGGTCGCCGCCGATGCCGATTGCCGTTGACTGTCCGAGTCCGAGCGCGGTCAACTGTCCGACCGCTTCGTAGGTCAGCGTTCCCGAACGCGAGACGACGCCGACGTTTCCCTCGCGGTGTATGTGGCCGGGCATGATTCCGATTTTGCACTTGCCGGGCGAGATGACGCCGGGACAGTTTGGCCCGACGAGGCGCGTCTGCTTGTCTGCGAGATACTCTTTGACCTTCACCATGTCGAGCGCGGGGATGCCTTCCGTGATGCAAACGACGAGCGGAAGCCCCGCGTCAGCCGCCTCCATGATTGCGTCCGCCGCGAACGCGGGCGGCACGTAGATGACCGATGCGTTCGCGCCAGCTTCACGCACCGCGTCGGCGACGGTGTTGAAGACCGGGACGCCTTCGTGCGTCGTCCCGCCCTTGCCGGGCGTCACGCCGCCGACCACATTCGTCCCGTACTCGATCATCTGCTTCGTGTGGAACGTGCCTTCTTTGCCCGTGATGCCCTGCACGACGAGGCGCGTCGCTTTGTCAACGAGAACGCTCAAAGGTGTTGCCCCCTCAAATTTATTTGCTGGCCCGGCGAGCGTCCGTCGAAGTGGTTCGGACTCACTTGCTCAACCCGTTGCCGACGTGTGTGTTGCTTTATTGAAGGCGCAGTATAGCACACCGGCACATGCCGTCTCTAACGACGCCACGCGCCGCGCGTGGGGAGTAAACTCAGGTAGCGAGTCAGTTTGAAATCGAACTAACCACAGAGACACAGAGAGCACGGAGGATGCACAGAGAATTTAAACTCTGTGCCCCCTCCGTGTCCTCTGTGTCTGCGGTGGTTAACTCACTTACCCTTACCGCAACCGCGATTCGCTAAAGGCTCGCGTCGGCGCAGGGTTTCTTCAACGGCTCACTCAAGCTCGACGCGCTCGCCGTACTGCGGCGCATCAACGCGCCAGTGATAGTGTTCGCGTATGTGCGCGGCCATCGCTTCGGCGGCCTCCGGCTCGCCGTGCGTCGTAAACGCGCGACGCGGCGCGGTCTTCAGAGGCTCAAGCCAGCGCAAGACCTCCTTCCAATCGGCGTGCGCCGAAAGCCCTCCGATGCGCTCGACGCGGCAACGCACCGCCACGTTCTCCTTCATTATACGAACCTCGCGCTCGCCTTCGAGTATGCGCCGACCTGTAGTTCCCGCGGCTTGATAGCCGACGAACAAAATCGTCGCGCGCGCGTCCGGCAATATGCGGCGCGCGTGATGGAGAACGCGCCCGCCCGTCATCATCCCCGACGCGGAGATGATGATGCGCGTGCCGTGTTCGGAGTTCAGACGCTTCGACTCCTCGCGCGTCGAGGCCGTCAGCATCGAGCGCGTGCGAAGCGGTTGGCGATTCTGTTCAAGCACGCTCGCATACTCTTCGTCTTGCTCCTCGCGCGTGCGTTGATAGATTTGCGTGGCGGCGGCGGCCATCGGCGAGTCAACGCGGACGGGAAGAACGGGTATGCGCCCCTCGTCTTCCAACTCGCGTATGAAATAGATGAGTTCCTGCGTGCGTCCGATTGCAAACGCGGGGATGAGCAGAGGCCCGCCGCGCGCGGTTGCCTCGTTGATTACGCGCGCGAGCGCTTCCTTCGGGTCTTCGGGGTCGTGCTCGCGGTCGCCGTAAGTTGACTCGACGAGCATGTAGTCGCACTCAGGCGGCGCGACGGGGTCGCGTATAATCGGTTGGTCGTAGTGCCCCAAGTCGCCCGAAAAGAGCACGCGCCGTCCCTTCCCTTCGCGGCCTGCGCCCTCCAACTCAAGCAGCACTAGACTCGAACCGAGTATGTGTCCGGCGATGTGAAAGCCGGCGCGCACGCCCGCGGCGACTTCCACGGGCGCGCCCGTGTTCGGGCACGCCTTGATGAGCTTCAAGGTCTTGCGCGCGTCCTCTTCCGTGTAGAGCGGCAGCGCAGGCTCGTGGCGCGTCAAGCCCTTTCGGTTGCGATACTCGGCCTCCTCCTCTTGCAGACGCGCCGAGTCGGGCAGCAGAAGTTTGAGAAGGTCTGCCGTGCCGCGCGAGCAATAGACGGGCTTGTCGTAACCGAGCGCGACGAGACGCGGAAGATACCCGGTGTGGTCAACGTGCGCGTGCGTGATGATCACGGCGTCGAGCGCGCGTACGTCGAACGGCGGCTGCTCCCAGTTGCGCTCGCGTATCTCGCGGAAGCCCTGAAACAATCCGCAGTCAACGAGCACGCTGCTTCGTCCGTTCTCGACGAGATACTTCGAGCCTGTGACCGTCCCTACGCCGCCCCAGAATGACAGTGTCGCCATCTTCAAACTCACCTCAATCCTTCAACGTCCGCGCCCGCGACGTGAACGTCGGACGCCGTGTTCAGACTCCCACGCGCGCGCGGCATCCCGAAGAAGACCACGGCGGCGGGGACTAGAAGCGCGAGGTTTCTGAGCGCGGTCGAAACGCCCAACTGGCTCGCGATGAGGCGTCCGAAGCAGCCGCATTCGAGCGGCTCGCCGTGAAGCACATAGACGTAGTAGAGCGCGTATGCGGCGAAGCCCGCGAGCAGAAGCGCGGCGACGAGCGCGCCCTCGCGCGCCGTTTTAGTGAAGACTAAAAGCGCAGCCGTCAAAAGCTCCGACGCGATGACCGCCACGGCGACGGGCCAAACCCAACGCGACTCGACAAGATTCGAAAGGTTCGCGGCGAAAGCGCCGACGGTGAAAAGCTTCGCGCCCGCCGCGAAAAGAAAGAGCGCCGCGAGACAGAAGCGGCAAGCGTGGACGAGTATTTTGAGAGCGCGACGCATAAAACAAATGATGAATGCGGAGTGATGAATGATGAATTAAACGCAAGCCGTCTTTAATTCATCATTCATCACTCCGCATTCATCATTTCCTCTTCATCCTGCCAGCGAGACGACCCTTTCGGCGGCGTCCTTCATGCCGTTGGCGACCGTGAAGTTCAGCCCCGACTCGCGCAGCACGCGTTGACCCTCTTCGACGTTCGTGCCTTCGAGACGGACGACGACGGGGACTTTGACGCCCAAGTTCTGCGCCGCGCCGACAACTCCGCGCGCGACCATGTCGCAGCGAACGATGCCGCCGAAGATGTTTATCAGAACGGCGCGCACGTGTGCGTCCGCCAGAAGAATTCTGAATGCAGCCTCGACGCGCTCCTGCGACGCGCCGCCGCCAACGTCCAAGAAGTTTGCAGGCTCGCCGCCCGCGAGCTTGATGATGTCCATCGTTGCCATCGCTAGTCCCGCGCCGTTCACCATGCAAGCGATGTTGCCGTCGAGCTTGATGTAGTTCAGGTCGAACTTCGACGCTTCAATCTCAAGCGGCTCCTCTTCGTTCAAGTCGCGCAGCGCATGAAAATCGGGATGACGAAACAAGGCGTTATCGTCGAAGTTTATCTTCGCGTCGAGCGCGAAGAGCCGTCCGTCCTTCGTCAGAAGGAACGGGTTTATCTCCATGAGCGAAGCGTCCAACTGTTCGTTGGCGTTGTAGAGCGCCTGCATGAACTTCGCCGCCTGATTGATGAGCGACGCTGGAAGTCCCAAGCCGAACGCGAGCTTGCGCGCCTGAAACGCGCGGAAGCCGACTGCCGGATCAATCGTCTCTTTGAGAATCAGTTCGGGCGTCTTGGCCGCGACCTCTTCGATGTCCATGCCGCCGGCGGACGAGGCCATGAAGACGGGGCGACCCGTCGCGCGGTCGAGCACGATGCCGAGGTAAAACTCCTTGTCAATCGGCAAGCCCTCCTCGATAAGTAGCGTGCGAACCTCGCGCCCTTCCGGTCCGGTCTGGTGCGTGATGAGTTTCATGCCGAGCATCTGTCGCGCAAGCTCGCGCGCCTCGTCGGCTGAGCGCGCGAGTTTGACGCCGCCGCCCTTGCCGCGCCCGCCCGCGTGTATCTGCGCCTTGACGACAACCAGTTCGGTCGCCAACTCCTTCGCCGCGTGGTAAGCCTCTTCGGGCGAGCGCGCGACAAGCCCTCGCGGGACTGCGACGCCGAACTTCTTCAACAACTCCTTCGCCTGATACTCGTGAATCTTCATCCTCGACCTCGACCTCGAAGCCGGACGGACAAAAGGCCCGCCCGCGTGAAATTAAAATTGTCTGTTTTGCTAAACGCCGAACGAGTGTATCCGCACGCGGCCCGACGCCGCAAGCGTCGAAGCTAATAGCTATTGGCTGTTGGTTGTTAGCTTAAAGAATGCGAACTAGGGTTCGGACTACCGGCGGCCACTCGCCCGGCGGCGCATGCCGTGAGCTAACGGCTAATGGCTAACTGCTAATAGCTTCGTGGAAACTTCGTTCGATTCGTCGTGTCTTTCAGCCATCAAGACGGGCGAGGTGTTTCGGATGACTTTGGCGCTGACACTGATTTTCGCGTTCAACTTCTACGCGAGAGCCGGCAGGTCGAGATAAGTTCGCGGTCGCATCCCTATAGCGATTTGCAGATGAGTGCGACCGATGTCAAAACTGTAGGGGCAGGGCTTGTCCCTGCCCATTGCTGGCGAAACCGAGCGGGCCGCGGACTTGCCCTGCCCCTACAATCATCCCTCAGTAGTCGCATTCAATTGCAAACCGCTATAGAGTGTAAGAGACGGCGTGTCTGAAACGTTCAGGCACGCCGGATTTTTTTGTCCTCAAACGCAGGTGGTGTCTTAATATGCTTAATTCTCTGTGCCGCCTCTGTGCTCTCTGTGCCTCTGTGGTAAAAAGCTAACCACAGAGGACACTGAGATTGCACAGAGATGAATTGATATTAGGTCACTACTCAAACGCATCATTTGTTGCCGGCAAACCGAGACGGCGTTAATCTTCACGACGCGAGTTCGAGTCACTTCAGTCTGCCGAGGAGAATCGCTATGAGCGAAGTTGTTGTGACTTCCCTTTCAAATCTACGTAACGAGGTGCGCTACGGCGACTCGCAGACGTTCACGACCGACGAGCCGAGGGACGCGGGCGGCGAGGGCGCGGGGCCAGACCCTTACGCGCTTCTTTTGGCCGCGCTCGGCAGTTGCGTCTCGATGACCGTCACGCTCTACGCGCGCCGGAAGGGCTGGCCGCTCGAACGTGTGCGCGTGCGGCTGCGCCAACGCCGCGTACATTCGAAAGATTGCGGCTGCGACGCCGAGACCGACGGCTTCATACACCACATCGAGCGCCGCGTGGAAATCGAAGGCGACGAGTTGACCGGCGAGCAGCGCGCGCGCCTTCAAGAGATCGCGCACAAGTGTCCAGTCCACCGCACGCTCACCTCGGAGATAGTCGTGACGGAACTGAAGGACTGAGCGTCGGAAGGCTTGAAACTTCTAAAGCCTCGTTGCCCAAAGGCAAACAGCGTCGCCTTCGTCAATCGGCAATCCGAATTCCGCATTCCGCAATTCTTGTTGTATCTTCTATCCGATTCTTAAACGACCGAAGGTTATAGAGAGCATGAAACGTCCGCCAGTCTCGCTAGTCTTAATCACAGCCGCGCTCCTCTTCGCCTCGTGCAAAACCGAAAGCGCCAACACTTCAAACGCAACGCTGTCGGCCAACTCCAACGCAGCCGTCGCCGGCGCGACGCCGCCGCCCGGCTCAATTGAAATCTCCGAGTCGAGTTTACAGAACGACATCAAGAAAAATCCTGAAGACACCGACGCGCGCTTCATGCTCGGCCAAGTCTATATTCAGGAAGGAAAATTTCAGGAGGCTATCGCGGAGCTTAAGTTCGTAGTCGAGAAGAATCCAAAAGACTTGGAGGCGCTCGCCAAGTTGGGCATCGCCTACGTTTCCGCGAACAAGTTTGACGAAGCGGTTGACGCCTTCAAGCGCGCCGTCGCGCTCGCGCCTAAGAACGCGGAACTCCGGCAGCGACTCGCCGAAGCCTACGAGAAGGCCGGACGCGCGCCGGAGGCCGCGAAGGAGCGCGCGGAGTTTGAGCGCCTGCAACCGAACGAGGACGCGAAGGAGTTGCTCAAGGCCGGGAAGTTTGAGGAGGCCGTCGGCGCGCTCAGGAAGGTCGAGCCGAAGAACGCAGAGACTCACTACCTCTTGGGCAACGCCCTCTACAAACTCGGACAGTTCAAGGAGGCCGTCTCCGCATACCGTCAGGCTGAGCGCATGAACCCGGCCTACGCCGACGCATTCTTCCAGTCGGGCAACGCCTACGACCGGCTCGGTCAACTCGAAGACGCCGCCAAAGCCTTCCGTGAGGCCGCGCGCTTAAATCCCAACGACGCCGACGCCTACTTCAACCTCGGCAACGCCTACAACAAACTCAACCGTCCCAAAGACGCCGCCGAAGCCTACGCCAACGCCGTCCGCATCAACCCCAACGACGCCGACGCACGCTACAGTCTCGCCGTCGCGCACCTCAGAAGCGGCAACCGCGACGCCGCCGTCGAACAGTACAACGCCCTCAAAACCATCAACCCCGCGACCGCCGAAAAACTCCAACAACTAATCAACCAGAACGCCGCGACGAAATGACTTTCCGAATAACAAAGGGGCTGACGACACACGCCGCCAGCCCCTTCGGTTCGTCAAGTTTTAGATGAATCAACGCGTCCGCCCTGTCCAGCCCTTGAACAAGTCTAACTCGCGCGCACGCTTCATCCCGTCGGCAAGACAGAGCCAAGCCTCATACGGCATGTTGCGTCTGGCATAGTTGCAGCGTATGCACGCTGGGACGACGTTATCGCGGCTGTGACCTTTCGAGTTGTCAATCCTGTCTAAAGTCATCCTCAGTTCCTTCTCCCCGCAATAGCTACAGCCGGCGGCGATGAGTGATTCGATCTCCTGCTTCGTGAGGTCGCACGTCTGGCCGCGCAACGTATCCGACCTGCGCGCCTCGCGCAAAATAAAACGCGCAACGTTAACGCCCGCCGCGCGCATTTGTGAGAACATCTGATTGCGTCGCCTTTGATACGCCCGCTTCTTTTCTGGGTCTCTGAAAGGCATGGAACGCTTTTGATTATTAATCGGGATGCCGAGATTTGAACTCGGGACCTCTCGCACCCCAAGCGAGCGCGCTACCAGGCTGCGCCACATCCCGTCGGTCGGTTGTTAGTATCTATAAATTCGCGTTTGCGGTCAAATGAGGCGCGGGGCGTGGGCACGTGTTTTTGATGACGGCGGTGGTGTCTTCAGCGACGCGGGGCGCGCGAGGTGGGCGTGTCGGCTTCGAGGAGGACGAGGAGGTCGCGTAGTTGTTCGCGTATGCGCCGGAGCGCGGCGCGGCGCTCGTCGGTTAGGGGGGCGCTCGTGTCGTTCGTCTCCGCGCGTTGAAAGACGCTCTGCGCGGACTCTTCGTGCGCGTCGGCGAATGCGTCCGAAGAGTCTTCGTCTGAAGTGACGGGCGGGACGAGTTGGGGCGTCGGAGAGGCGCTTGTGGGCTGTCCGTTCATGTCGGGCGTGACGACCTTGAGTTTACTCGCGCCGCGCAGTTCGTTCGTCAGCTTCTTCTTCGCGCCCGCGATTGTGTACTGGTCTTCGTAAAGTAGTTCCTTGATGCGCAAGACCATCTCAACGTCGCGCTTGCGATAGGTGCGTTGGCCCGCGCGATTCTTCTGCGGCGCGAGCATCGGAAACTCCGACTCCCAGTAGCGCAGAACGTGCGCCTGTATGCCCGTGATGTCGCACACTTCGCCTATCTTGAAGAAGAGTTTTTCGGGGATGGGAACGGCTGCCCGGTTCATATTCGACGGGAGACCTTCGTGCGTCGAAATTGAGCGACTAACTCAGGTTCGCGCGCGACTTCAAGCGTTTGTGAAACTGTGCTGTTGACCGCGAGCCTTCCGGCGAAGGCGGCAGGACGAGCAAGCTGCCGCCATGTTACCCACGCCACAAACCGCTGTCAATGCTATTGTTAATTAGTTTTCCACAGGCTCGAACATGACGAGACGGCTGGCGGGGTCGAAGGTCAGACGGAACGGGCGCAGCGCGTCGCGGCCAAGGATGACGGGCGCGCCTTTCTGCGCGTGCAGCAGATAATCCGTCGGCACGCCGCGAAGGACGAGCGGGCCGACCGTGACGGTCGCTGAGCGAACGCGTTGCGCGTGAATTTCGCCGCCCGCGATGTCGCGCGACGAGCCGCGGCGTCGGCCTTCGGTTATCAAAAGGCCGAGTGTGCGCGCCGCGGTGTCGTCAACGGCGAGGCCGAAGCCTGAGCCTGTGTCGAGAAGCGCGCGACGCCCTTCGGCGAGCATCACGAAGGGGCGACGGCTTCCAGCCTCCGTGAGCCAAGGCACGACCGCTCCGCCGGGCGTCGCGTCGCTCTTGCGAAGGGGTTGTGTGCGCGGGTCGAAGGCGCTGAGTTCGCCGCGCGGAATGTCAATCACGTAGCCGTAGGGCGAGAAGGCTTCGGTCGGGTCGAGCACGCCATCAACGTCCGTGGGCAACCCCGGCGCGACGATTGCGAGTCCGCGCGCGGGCAGAGTGTTCTCGCGCGTCCCGACCGAGACGGAACGCACGAAAGCCTTCTGGCCGCCGCCCCGGCTCGCGCCGCTCAAGCCGCCGACTTCGATTCCACGTCCGCCGTCTTCAACTTCAACGCGCGCCGCGCTCGCAACGCGCGGCGAAAGGATTGTCGCGCCCGCGCCCGTGTCAACGGCGAACGAGAAAGGCCCGACGCCGTTGACCCAAGTCTTGACGAGCAGACCGCGCCCGCCCGACTCGATCAGACGCGCTGGCGACGGAAGCGTCGCCGCTTGTCGTGTCGCGGTCGCGCTTTGTCTCGTCGTCGCGGTCGCACCCTGCCCCGCGCTCCGCCCTGAAAGGAAATGGGCGGCCCCACGCGTCTGTGAAGCCGCCCATCCGAACAGAAGCGATGCGAGAACGAGCGCTGAAGCCGCGCCGCGAACGGCGACTGTCTTCAGTCTTCCCTTCATCGCTCGAACCCGTTAGTAGTTGCGGTTGCGCTTGCGAAGCTTGTAGGTGTAGAGCGCCGAGCCGCCCGCGCCCGCGAGCGCGCCTATTCCAGCGCCCTTCTTGCCGCCGATGAGGCCGCCGAGCAACGCGCCGCCGCCCGTGCCCATCGCCACGGTCAACTTGTCGCGGTGCTTCTGCCAGAACGAACGCCCGCTGCGCTGGCCGTAGTCGTAATAGACTCGACGCGGCGCGCCGCGACGCACGACCGTGCGCGTCGGCGCGACATAGACGACGCTGCGGCGCGAAGCCGTGCGCGTCGTCGTAATGTCTGACTGGCGCGCGGCGTCAACGCCCTGCATGAAGCCGTCGCGGAACGCGGCCTTCTCGGCTTCGTTCATGCCCTTCGTGGCTTCGGCGAGTTCGTTCTCAAGCGCGGCGTTCTGGTCGTCGTTGACCGCGGTCTTGTCGGTCGTCGTGTCGTTCAGGTTGGCCGCTTGTGTCGTGTTGGCGTCCGGCGTGGTCTTGGTCGGGCGCATAACGAACGCGCCGACCGTCCCGCCGAGCAGCGCGGCGACGAGCGCGACCGGAAGTATCTTGTTGGATGTCATGGGTCAGTGTCTCCTCGTATTCGGAAAAATCTTTTTAAGACGCACCAAATTTATGGACGCACCCGAAGAGACGGCAACTGCCGTTCCTCTAATTTGCTCGTTCAAAAGCCCCAAAAGAATTTTACCAGAGACGCGCCGCCCCGTGCCCCTTTTCGGCCTAAACGCAACCGTTTTATCATCGAAATGCAAGACGACGCGAACGCGCACGGCCCTCACGCGCGTCGTCCGACATATACGATATGGACTGTTATTAAACGATTTCCTCAGTCGCTTTCGTTGACTCGTGCAGCTTGAGCGGAGCGGAAAAGAATAACCACAGAGACACAGAGAACACGGAGGATGCACAGAGAAGAATTTCAGATTTGAAATCCTCTGTGCCCCCTCCGTGTCCTCTGTGTCTCTGTGGTTAACTGCCTTTTCCTTCAGCTTCGACATCGAAGAAGCGGCGCCGTCGCATTGGACGCACTTCGCCGTCCGACGCTATAATCCCTCATCGCTCTCTCGGAAACTTCTGGAGGTTCGTCGCAAGCCGTGTCCACGTCCGCTTCCGTCTTTCGCCTCGCGAGGCGACTTGAGGGCGTCGGGTTCTCCGACATCGTCAAAATCCGCAACAAGGTGATGGAACTGCGTGCGCAGGGCGCGTCGGTCTTCCAGTTCGAGGGCGGCGAGCCGTTTCTCACCACGCCCGAACCGATTAAAGAAGCGATGTCGCGCGCGCTCCGCGACAACAAGACGCGCTATGCGCCCTCGTCCGGCATCAGCGAACTCCGCGCCGCCATCGCATCGAAGCTTCACGAGCGCAACCGTATAGACGCGCGCGAGGCCGACGTCATCGTCCTCAACGGCGGCATGCAGGGACTCTTCGGCGCGTTTCAAACGGTCGTCAACCCCGGCGACGAAGTTCTCGTCTTCTCGCCCTACTGGACGCCGATTAAAGACCTCATCGCGCACTGCGAGGGCGCGACCGTCCTCGTCCCAACCGCCGAAGCGCGCGCCGAAGGCTTCGCCGAAACCCTCGCGCGCTACTCGACTCAAGCGACGCGTGCCGTCTATTTCAACACGCCGCAGAATCCTTCCGGTACGGTCTTCACGCGCGCCGAGTGCGAAGCGGTCGCGCGCTTCGCGCAGGAACGCGACCTCGTCGTCATCGCCGACGAGGCTTACGAAGACCTCGTCTATGAAGGCGAGCACGTCTCAATCGCATCGCTCGAAGGCATGTTCGAGCGAACGATAACCTCCTACACGATGTCGAAGTCTTACGCGATGACGGGCTGGCGCATCGGCTACGCCGTCGCCGCAGAGCCTTGGATGACGGGCATCAAGAAGTGTCTCCTCTATTCGACGAACGGCGTCTCCACGCCATCGCAGTGGGCCGCGCTCGCGGCCTTCGAGTTGTCGTCGGATTTTTACGACGAGACACGCGCGGCCTACCGCGCCCGCCGCGACTTGATGATCGCCGGACTCAACGAACTCGGCCTCACGTGCGACCCGCCGCACGGCGCGTTCTACGCCTTCCCCGACGTTTCAAGCGTTCACGCCGACAGCCGCACGGCAGCCGACCGTCTGCTTGAACGCGCGCGGGTCGCCACAGTCCCCGGCATCGTCTTCGGCGAACACGGCGAAGGCCACCTCCGCTTCTCCTTCTCAACCTCGCTCGAAACAATCCAAGCGGGCCTCGATTCCCTGCGCCGAAATCTTTAAAGAAGTGATGAATGATGAGTGATGAGTGATGAGTGATAGCGACGATTCACTTGTAACCCGTAAGTCGTCATCACGTCGTGCGGTCAAACGCGGCGAGTTCGACTTCATCAAACGCATCTGTCAACAAGAAGCCGCGCATCTCGGCAAACATTCATCACTCATCACTCATCACTCATCACTCGTCTCAGGCATCGGCGACGACGCCGCAGTCCTTCGTCAACGCGCGGGCCTAGACACAATCGTCACGACCGACCTCCTCATCGAAGGCATTGACTTTGAACTCGGACGCTTCGACTCCCGACACCGACGCCTTCATCCGTCGCCGCGCGACGTGGGCCACAAAGCGCTCGCCGTCTCGCTCTCCGACGTTGCCGCGATGGGCGCGCGGCCACGTTTCTGCCTGCTCTCGGTCGGCGTCCCACGCGCTCTCTGGCAGAGCGGCTTCCTCACGGACTTCTACCGCGGCGTTCGCGCTCTCGCCGCGCGATTCGGTGTCGTGATAATCGGCGGCGACACTTCGCGCGCGCCCGAACGCGTCGTCGTGGATTCAATCGTTATTGGCGAAGTGCGTCGCGGGCGCGCAGTGCTTCGCGCGGGCGCGCGAGCGGGCGACCAAATCTTCGTCACGGGGGCGCTCGGAGGCGCGGCGGCTGGACTGAACGTGCTTGAAGGCGAACGTGTTAGAACGTCCTCAGCCGAACTTACGAACGCGCGGGCGCGTCTCGTCAAACGTCAATTCAGGCCGGAGCCGCGCGTCGAGTGGGGCGCGACGCTCGGCGAACGGCGGCTCGCGTCCGCGTTGATTGATTTGAGCGACGGGCTTTCGTCAGACCTCGCGCACGTCTGCCGCGAGAGCATGGTCGGCGCGGACATAGACGCCGCGCTCTTGCCCTTCGACCCGTCGCTCAAATCCGTCGTTGGCGACGCCGGCGCGCTCGCGCTCGCGCTCAACGGCGGCGAGGATTTCGAGTTGCTGTTCACCGTGCGACCCCGAAACGTTTCCAAGCTTCCGACGCAGGTCGGCGGCGTACGCATCACGCGCATCGGCGAAGTCACGGACGCGCGCGGGAAGTTGAGACTGATTCGAGACGGGCGCGCGCACGTGCTCAAGCCGCGCGGGTTCAGCCACTTCTGACGGTCGCGCCGGAAAAGTCTCCGCTCGCTTTGTGAGACGCGGAGGAATTTGACTCGCCCGCCCACGTTTGCCTAGACTCCGAACGATGCTGAAATTTTTCAACACGCTCTCTGGCCGGCTCGAAGAGTTTCGCCCGATGCGCGAGGGCGAGGTCAAGCTTTACATCTGCGGCCCGACCGTCTGGGACTACGCGCACATCGGAAACTTCCGAACGATGGCCGCGTTCGGCGACGTTCTTCGTCGCTACCTCAAATACCGTGGCTACACGGTGACGCACGTGATGAACATCACGGACGTTGAAGACCGCATCATCAAGTTTTCGAGCGAGCAGGGCTTGACGATTGACGAGTATACGTCGAAGTACACCGACGCCTTCCTCGAAGACTTCGACGCGCTCGGCGCGGAGCGGCCCGAAGTCACGCCGCGCGCTACGCATCACATCGCTGAGATGGTCGAAATCATCAAGCGCCTCGAAGCCTCCGGCCACGCCTACGAGTCGGGCGGCTCTTACTACTACCGCATCAGTTCGTTCAAAGACTACGGCAAGCTCTCGAAGATAAACTTCGCGGGCAACATCGCCGGCGCGAGCGAGCGCATTGACACCGACAGGTATGAGAAGGAGGACGCGCGCGACTTCGCCTTGTGGAAAGCGCGCGAAGACGAAAACGAGCCTGCTTGGGAGACGGCGCTCGGCGCGGGCCGACCCGGCTGGCACATCGAGTGCTCCGCGATGTCCATGAAGTATCTCGGCGAGACCTTCGACATACACGCGGGCGGCATTGACCTCGTCTTCCCGCATCACGAGAACGAGATTGCGCAGTCGGAAGGCGCGACGGGGCGTCAGTTCGCTCGCTACTGGCTGCACGCCGAACACTTGAAGGTCGAGGGCGAAAGTATGTCGAAGTCGCGCGGCAACTACTACACGTTCCGCGACCTGCGCGACAAAGGCTTCGACCCCACGGCGATTCGCTACCTGCTTCTGAGCGTGCCCTATCGCAAGCAACTCAACTTCACCTTCGAGGGTTTGCGCGGCGCTGCGAAGACCGTCGAGTCTTTGCACGATTTCCACACGCGTTTGAAGAGCGCGCGCTGCGAGCCGGGCACGAACGCGGAGTTGCGCTCCGTTGCCGCGCGCGCTTCGGAAGAGTTTGAGGCGGGGATGGACGACGATTTGAACACTTCGGTCGCGCTCGCGGCGATTCACAACCTTTCGCGCGAAGTGAACCGCGCGCTCGACGCGTGCGCCATACGCGCCGACGACCAGCGCGAAATCCTCGCGCTCATCGAACGCTTCAACTCTGTGCTCAACGTCTTCCCCGTCGAAGAGGCCGCGCTTTTGGACGAAGAGGTTCAGCGCCTCATTGACGAGCGGCAGCAGGCGCGACACCGCCGCGACTTCGCACGCGCCGACGAAATCCGCGACCAACTCGCCGCGCGCGGCATCACCCTCGAAGACACGCGCGACGGTGTACGCTGGAAGCGCCGTTAGCGGAAGTGATTAACCACCGCAGGCACAGAGGACACAGAGATTGCACAGAGATGAATTGATATTAGGTCACTACCCAAATTCGACTTATGTTGACGTTTACTATTTAGGCGGCGACTCGAAATGATTGTGCTCGGCATCGAAAGCTCTTGCGACGAGACGGCGGCGGCCATCGTGCGCGACGGTCGGGAGATGGTCTCGTCGGTCATCTCTTCGCAGATAGAGATTCACAGGCGCTTCGGCGGCGTCGTGCCCGAACTCGCCTCGCGCGAGCACTTGGACAAGATCGTCCCCGTCGTCGAAGAGGCTTTCGCGCGCGCGGGAGTTGAGAAGCGAGAGGTTGACGGCGTCGCCGTCACGCAAGGGCCGGGGCTTGTCGGCTCTCTGCTCGTCGGTCTTTGTTACGCAAAGGCTCTGGCCTACGCACTGAAGAAACCAATCGTCGGCGTCAACCACATAGAGGGACACATCTACTCGGTCGTCTTCGAGAACCCGCCGATTGAGTATCCGGCCTTCGCGCTCGTCGTTTCGGGCGGCCACACGAACCTCTTCCTCGTCCCAGAACCCGGCAAGTACAAAGTGCTCGCGCGCACGCGCGACGACGCGGCGGGCGAGGCTTACGACAAGGTTGCGAAGATGCTCGGCTTGGGCTACCCCGGCGGCCCAATCATTGAGAGACTCGCGCGCGAAGGCGACCCGCGCGCCGTGCGCTTCCGAACGCCGCGTATGGGCGACGGGCGGCCCGACTTCTCTTTCAGCGGCCTCAAGACCGCCGTCTCCAAACACGTGCGCGAGACCGGACTGCGGCCCGTCGCCGAGGGCGAGCAGCCCTCGCAGGCCGTGAAGGACTTGGCCGCGAGTTTTCAATCGGTCGTCATACGCTCGCTCGTCTCGACGACGGAGAAACTCGCCGCCGTGCACCGACCGCGCACTTTAATCGTCGCCGGCGGCGTCGCGTGCAACATGGCCTTGCGCGAGGCTTCCGAAGAGGCGGGCGCGCGGCTCGGCGTCCCCGTCTATTTTCCCTCGCGCCATCTCTCGACCGACAACGCCGCGATGATCGCCGCCGCCGGAACCGTCAAACTCCTCGCGGGCGAGCGCGCCGGCTTAGACCTCAACGCCGACGTCTCGCTCCGTCTCCAAAACATAGACGTTGACGCCGACGCGCAGTCGCGCGGTCGCGTGCGCTACAGACTTTAGAGAAAGTCAGAAGTCGGAAGGCTGAACGCTGAACTGAAAAGCACGATTGCTCTCAAGTTCAGCGTTCAGCCTTCCGACTTCTGCGTTTAGTGAAAGCCGCCCGGCTTCACAAAGAGCGAGGGAGCCGGACGGCTCGTCATGCCGGTCGTCGTCGGACGCTCGCGCGGAGGTCAACGACAACGAGCGGCAAACCGTTAAGAAGTTTTCACCGTCAAGAAGTTTTCAACTGCCGCGCTCGTCGTTAACGTTTGGACGCGACCATAGCGCCTTCCGCCTGTTCGCCGACGACGATGCGGCGCGCGAACTTGAGCGGATTAGCGGCGTCAAGCTCTACGGTCACCGTGTCGCCGACCTTCAGCCGCTTGAAGGCGATGCGCTTGCCCTTGCGCGTGACGTGCGTGCCCGTGGTGTCGGTTGCGATGACGTGCTCGACGCCCGTGCGCGCCAGAACCGAGATGTGCTTGTCGTTGACTTCGACGACCTTCGCGTCAACGATGCGCGTGTCCGTGTCCTCCTCGTTCACCGCAGCCGCGAGCGCGTTCGCGTGCGCGACCGCCGACAAAAGGAACGCGAAAAAGATTGCGAGGTTTCGTCTTCTCATAAGTTGCTCCGTCCGCCGAAAGAAGCCCAACGAGAACACGGATGGCAACCCTTGTGCCGCCGCGCTCGACGGCACGGAGCTAACGAAATTTCGCTGAATTTCCGGGGGAAACGCGGAAAACAGCCAGACTCTCAAGCGACCGCGCCTGTCGCTCTTCGAGCGTTTGTACGACACGCGGACGTTTCGGAACGGGACGGATACAGTACCGCGAGCGGTAGCGAGCGGGTGGTCGTCATAGCATAAACTTTGTGACGGCCACCCGCTCGCTACCGCTCGCGGTACTGTGACCCGCTCGCTACCGCTCGCGGTACTGTGACCCGCTCGCTACCGCTCGCGGTACTGTACCCGTGCTCGGCGCGGCGCATCAGCGAGCGCTGATGACGGCGTAGTCGCGCCCGCTGTAGAAGCGTATGCCGTCGGCGTCCGCGGTGAAGAGTATGGGGCGCGGGCGTCGGAGTTTGGTGTCCTTCGCTGTCGAGACCGAGATGACTTGCTTGCCGCCCACGTCGAAGATGTTGAGGTGGCCGTCGTCGGTGAAGCCGAAGCCGTACGCGCCCGTTGCGAGTTGGGAGCCGCCGACCGTGATGGGCGAGTCGGTGATAAGGAAGCCTTCATACTTTGCGCGCACCTCCGACGAATAGCCGGAGGTGTCAACCATCCCGGCGATGACGTGTCGGTTAGCGCCGAAGCGCGCGGCTGCACTGTTGCGCATCTGAGTCGGCGCGCTCTGGCCCTCGAAGTAGAAACCGGTCGGGACGACGCGCGCCAACTGCGCGCCCGTGAGAATCGTCGCCCTGTCTTGCGCTGCGACGACAGACGCCGCGCAGACGACGAGAGAGATAATCAACACGGCCCTTGTCAACTTTTTGAGAACGCGCATCATCAGAAACCTCCGTCCGAGTTTGAAAAGAAAAAAGAGACGCGGCGGCGCGCGCCTCGCGCCACGGTAGTGGGCCAGTTTGAAATAAATTCACCGCCGCAGGCGCAGAGGACGCAGAGTTTACGCAGAGACATTCAACCTCTCTGCGCTTCCTTTGCGCCTGCGGCGGTGAATTACTCACTGAAAATTTCCATCAGTTTTCAAACTGACCCACTACTCGCGCCACGCTTCATTTGCCGTGAACGACGCCGTGCGGTTACTATTGCAACCTTGAAACGAAGCGTGCGTCGCGCCGCATGTTTCTAAAAAACTCTCCTGAAAAATCATAGCTTTTAATGTTCTCAACTCAAAGTCAGGCGTTGAAGCTCTGCGGCGGCCTCCTTCTGCTCGCACACTTGTGCCTCTGCGCGCCGGCGCGCGCGCAAACGAAACAGACGCCGCCGCAGCCCACGCCGCGCACGGGACGCTCCTATGAAACAGCCGCGCCAGCGCGTCGCCCGCCCGCGCCCGCGCCGCAGTCGCCCTCGCCCGTCACGTTCGCAGACATCACGACGCAGAGCCGTATAACGTTTCGACACGCGGCCTCGCCCACGTCGCGGAAGTATCTGCTTGAGACGATGGGCGGCGGTGTCGCGCTGTTCGACTTCGACAACGACGGGCGGCTCGACATCTTCTTCACGAACGGCGCGCTGCTCGCAGACCCAATGCCTCAGACTGCGCGCCCCGATAAGCGCGACGCGCGCTTCTGGAATCGCCTCTTTCATCAAAAGCCGGACGGAACTTTCGAAGACGTAACCGAGCGCGCCGGGCTTCAAGGCGTCGGCTACTCGATGGGCGCGGCTGCCGCAGACTTCGACTCGGACGGCTTCACCGACATCTACGTCGCCGCCTACAACTCGTCCGCGCTCTACCGAAATCGCGGCGACGGCACGTTTGAGGACGTGACGCAGAAGTTGAAGGCGAGCGTTCCGGGCTGGGCCACGAGCGCGGGCTGGTTCGACTACGACCGCGACGGGCGGCTCGACCTCTTCGTCGCGCGCTACATGGACTGGGATTTCCAGCGCGGCGCGCTCATCTGCGGCTCGACCGCCGTTCGTGCTTATTGTCATCCAGACAACTTCAAAGGCGCGTCGCCCGTCCTCCTTCATCAAAAGCAGGACGGCACGTTTGAAGACGTGAGCGAGCGCGCCGGAATAGCAGACCCCGAAGGCAAAAGCCTCGGCGTCGCCTTCGCCGATTTCGACAACGACGGCTTCACCGATGTCTTCGTCGCAAACGACAACGCGCGCCAGTTTCTATTTCGCAACCGTGGCGACGGCACGTTCGAGGACGTTGCCTTGCTTGCCGGAGTCGGCTACGACGAGAACGGGAAGTCGTTCGCCGGGATGGGCGTTGACGCCGCCGATTACGACAACGACGGCTTCGTTGACCTCTTTGTCACCGCGCTCTCGAACGAAACCTACCCGCTCTTTCGCAACAACGGCGACATGACCTTCGCCTATGCGACGAGCACGACGGGCGTCGGCCTCATCACACTTCCCTTCTCCGGCTGGGGCGCGCGCTTCTGTGATTTCGACAACGACGGACTGCGCGACATCTTCGTCGCGCAAGGCCACGTCCTCGACACGATTGAGAAGACGACGGGCTTCCTCAGCTACAAGCAGCCGCCGCTCCTCATGCGAAACACTGGCCGCGGCTTCGTCAACGTCTCGACCGCCGCCGGACTCACACAAACGCTCGCCGCACGCGGCGCGGCCTTCGGCGACATTGACAACGACGGCGACACGGATGTCGTCCTTGCGCAGACAGACGGCCCGCCCCTCATCTTGAGAAACAACGGAACGAAGAATCACTGGCTCGGCCTCTCGCTCGCGTCGGCGCGGGGAAACCGTCAAGGATTGGGAGCGCGCGTCACGGTCACGGACGCGGCGGGCGGCAAGCAGATTTTTGACGTGACGAGCGCCGGCAGTTATCTTTCTTCAAACGACCCGCGCGTGCTCGCCGGCTTGGGCAACCGCGCGGGCGTGCGCTCCGTCGAAATTCGTTGGCCCGGCGGCCAGACGCAAGTTGTCAACAATCCCCAGATTGATAGATACATAAACATTAACGAAAGATGATGTATGTTCCTTAATCATACCCCAATCATGCGTTGTGCGCGGGGCAGTTCACCGCGGAGGCGCAGAGAACGCAGAGACAGCGCAGAGAAGTTGAGTTTTCCTCTGCGCTTCCTCCGCGCCCTCTGCGCCTCCGCGGTGAACTGCCCCGCGCATCACGCTCAAGCGAGAGGCATCAGGCGCATCTCATCCGCCTTCGCCGCTCTCCTATTTATTCTTTCTCCGGCGACGCTCATCGCTCAACAGAGGACGAACCCGCCGAGCACTACGCAACCGTCGCTGCCTTCGCAGCCCCCGCAGGGCATGGGCGTCTCGACGGGCGCTGCGCTTGTTTCGACGACGCGTCGCACCGCCGGAATCGTTGATCCGAAAGCTCCGAAGGTCTTCGAGGACGTGACGGCGCGCACCGCGCTCGCCTCCTTCCGCCATCACGCGGGCGGCGCGCAGAAGGATTACATCGTCGAGACCACTTCGGGCGGCGTCGCCGTCTTCGATTACGACAACGACGGGCTGCCCGACATATACCTCCTCAACGGCTCTACCATCGCCGCCGAACGCGGGCGTGAGAAACCGCCGCGCGCCGCGCTTTATCACAACCTCGGCGGCTGGAAGTTTGAGGACGTGACTGAAAAGGCCGGAGTCGCAAACGAGCGTTGGGGGATGGGCGTGGCGGTCGGCGACTACGACAACGACGGATTCGCGGACTTGTTCGTCGGAAACTTCGGCACGTCGCGTCTCTACCACAACAACGGCAACGGCACGTTCACCGACGTTGCGCCGCGGCTCGGCGTCGCGCGCAAGGGCTGGTCAACCGGCGCTTCTTTTGGCGACTACGACCGCGACGGGCGGCTCGACCTCTTCGTCCCCGGCTACGTTGAGTTGGACTTGAACAACCTCCCGCCATCGCCTTCCGACGCCCTCAAGCCCGGACAGATTGGGCAGAACTTCTGCCAGTTTCGCGGCGTCCCCGTCATGTGCGGCCCGCGCGGGCTGAAGGGCGAGGCCGACACGCTCTACCACCAGAAGGCGGACGGCACGTTTGAAGACGTGAGCGCGCAGTCGGGTGTCAATGATGAGCTGCGCTACTACGGATTTTCGTCCGCGTGGGTTCGCGTGGACGAAGACGACCTTGTTGACCTCATCGTCGTCAACGATTCCACTCCGAAGCAGCTTTACATCAACAAGGGCGACGGCACTTTTGAGGAGGTCGGCTACCCTTCGGGCATCGCCTTGAACGAGAACGGGCGCGAGCAGGCCGGGATGGGAATCGGCGTCGGCGACTACGACAACGACGGACTCGTTGACTTCTACATCACAAACTTCTCCGACGACTCCAACACGCTCTACCACAACGACGGCGAAGCGAACTTCACAGACGTTACCTTCCAAGCCGGAGTCGGCGAAGCGACGATTCCCTTCCTCGGCTGGGGCACGGTCTTCATGGATTACGACGCAGACGGCTGGAAAGACATTCTCGTCGCCAACGGCCACGTCTATCCCGCGGTTGACAAACAACAGTGGGGCACGTCCTACGCGCAGCAGTTGCTCCTCTTCGCCAACGTCGCGCACCCGGACGCGAAGCAAGCGGCGGCGGGCGTGCGCGTCTTCCGGCGCGTCGGCGCTGCGCCCGGCAGCGGACTCGCCGAAGCTTGGGCGAGCCGGGGTCTCGCCGTCTGCGACTTCGACGGCGACGGCAAGCTCGACGTAGTCGTCAACAACATGGACTCCGCGCCGACCCTGCTTCGCAACGTCTCGGAGGCGAAGAACCACTGGCTGCGCGTCAAACTCACGGGCGACCCCGCGCGAAAGAGTCCGCGCGACGCGACGGGCGCTACCGTCTATGTGACGACGGGCAAACTACGGCAGCGCGCCGACGTTGTGAGCGGCGGGAGTTATTCGTCGCAGAACGACTCGTGCCTCTTCTTCGGCCTCGGCGTGAACACAAAAATTGATAAGCTCGAAGTCAAATGGCCCGACGGCTCTACGGAAACCTTCGTCGTGCCCTCGATTGACAAGACCGTCACGCTCGTGGAAGGCAAGGGCGCGAAGTAACCGAATCGGAGTTGCGATGCGACCTAGAGTCTCTTGTAAAACCTCAACGTCGCTTATATCTGTAGGGGCAGGGCTTGTCCCTGCCCGTTCTCCTGCCCGTTCTCCTGCCCGCTCTCCTGCCCGCTCTCCTCTACAGACAACGCGGGCAGGGACAAGCCCTGCCCCTACGGTTTTCCAACGCCTCCTTAAAATCCTCGTCGCGCTCGTTTTGTTGTCAGCGTGCGCTGCGCCCGCGAAGGCGCAGGCGGCGGACGACGAGAAGCTCGCGCGGATTCTCAGGAAAGTTCAGTCGAAACTAGACGAAGCGCGCATCGCGTCGAAGCTTCCGGGCGCGACCGTCGGGTTCACGTTGCCCGACGGGCGTTCGGCCTCTGTCTCGACGGGCCTCGCAGACGTGAAGACCAACACGCCGCTCAAGCCTTCCGACCGCCTTCTCGCCGGAAGCATTGGGAAGACCTTCGTCGCGGCTGCCGCGCTCCTGCTCGTGGAAGACGGCACGCTGAAGCTGGACGAGCGCGTCGAGCGTTGGCTCGGCGGCGAGAAGTGGTTTGCGCGTCTGCCGAACTCGAAGGAGATAACGCTTCGGATGCTCCTCAATCATTCGAGCGGCATACGCAACCACGTTGACGAAGGCGGCTTCATGCGCGCCATCTTGAAAAACTCCGCCGCGAGAAACATCGCTTACGAAGAACTCGTCGCATACGTCCTCGACAAAAAGCCTCTGTTCGCGGCGGGGCGCGGCTACAACTACGCCGACACGAACTACATTCTCGCGGGCATGGTCATTGAGCGCGCAACGGGTCGGAGGCTTTACGAACTTATAGCGGAGAGGATTCTGAAGCCTCTGAAACTTGAGCGGACGATTCCATCGAACAGCGTTGTCCTGCCGGAAGTCGCCAACGGATACCTTGAAGGCAAGCCCGTCATCGTCGGCGGCAGGTTCACTGTCAACCCGCAGTGGGAGTGGGCGGGCGGCGGGTTCGCTTCGACGGCGGAAGACCTCGCGCGTTGGGCGCGCGCGTTGTACGGGGGCGAAGTTCTCCGGCGGAAGAGTCTGGAAGAGATGCTCGGAAGCACGAGTGTCGGCGAAGGGGCTGTGTACGGCCTCGGCGTCGAGACGGTGAATACAAAATGGGGTAAGGCTTACGGCCACGACGGCGAATTCCCCGGCTACCTCTCCGACATGCGCTACTTCCCGAAGCACGGAATCTCCGTCGCCGTGATGGTCAATTCAGACGTGGCGGAGGGCGTGAACCGTTTCTTGTCGTCAGCCGTCGAAGAGTTCGCGCAGTTAATCATCGAGGAGACCGCCGCGCGCACGCTCGCCGAAGCTGACAAGGCGAGACTGCGCGAGTTGGCCGAAGGCTGGTTGAAGTTGGTTGACGCGGGGCGATACGAAGAGAGTTGGGAGGGCGTTTCAGCCGAACTGAAGGCGAAGTACGCGCGCGAGCGTTGGCGCGCCGCGTTGCAGCCGTTTCTATCGAAGGTCGGAAAGATTAAAGCGCGAAGCTTCAAGAGCGCCGGCTATTCCGAGCCTGACGCGGAAGTGGTCGCGGTCGCTTTCGAGAGCGCGTTCACGAAACTACGCGCGGGGTCGGAGACCGTCATGCTCAAGCTCGAAGCGGACGGGCGCTGGCGCGTGGCGAGTTATACGATACACTGACGCGCGCTGGCGGCGTCGTCCTTTCCTTTTCCCCTTTTCCCTCTTCCCCTTCTTACAAATGCGCGGGCGCGAGGTTCGGCTCGCCTTCGTCGAAGCGCGTTGGACGGAGCGCGTGCGTGTCGAGCGTGTGGGACGCGCCGTCGAGTATGATTTCAGAAAGTAGTTGGCCGAGCGCGGGCGAGTGCATAACGCCGTGGCCCGATGAACCGTTGGCAAGATAGAAGTTTTCCACTCCGGGCGCGCGCCCTAAGATTGCGTGATGGTCGGGCGTCATCTCGTAGAGTCCGGCCCAGCAACGCGCGCGGTCAATCGCGGCGCGCTTCAGACAAGGCACGCGCTCGCACGCGCGTTTGAAGACCGCTTCAACCCATTCGTCTTCGACGTTCGCCTCGAAAGGGTCTCGCGTTCGAGGCACGTCGGGCCGTAGCAGAAGCACGCGACCGTCGCGCACGCGCAGGTGAAACCCGTCGTCAATGAAGACGGTCATCGGCATATCTTCCGGCAGCAACTCGAAAGTCTCCGTGACGGCGACCTGTCGTCGAAGCGGCTCGACCGGAACTTGGACGCCCGCCAAACGCGCCACGCGCCCCGCCCAAGCCCCCGCCGCGTTCACGACGTTGCGCGCCGAGACTTCGCCCACGCTTGTCTTCAAACTCTCTATCCGCCCGCGCGCGTCCAACTCGAAACCCTCAACCGCGACCCCATATTGGAAGCGCACGCCACGTCGCGCCGCCGCCTCCGTGTAGCCGCGTAGGATTTCCAGAGGCTTTATGAAACCGTCGGTCTGACAGAAGACGCCGCCAACAACGCCCTCGCGTTCGATTGCAGGATTTAAGCGCGCCACTTCGCCGGCGCTCACGCGTCGCGCTTCCGCGAGTCCGGTTGCGTGTTGAACTTCGAGGAGCGAAGTTAGAGCAGTGAGTTCGTCGGCGCTTCGCGCGACGAAGAGGTAGCCCGTTTGACGGAAGCCCGCGTCAACGCCCGTCTCTTCGCGGAAGCGTAAAAGTTTCTCGCGCGCGAGGAGCGAGAGTTTGATGTTGACGGGCGTTGCAAACTGCGCGCGGAATCCTCCCGTCGCGCGCCCCGTGCTTCCCTCGCCCGCACGCGCCGCGCGCTCTACGACGAGCACGTCGCGGCATCCGCGCGCCGCGAGGTGATACGCCACGCTCGCGCCGACGACTCCACCGCCGACGATGACCACTTCCGCTGTTTGCAAGTTTCGTGAATTGGAGAAGAGATTTAACCACAGAGCGCACAGAGGATTTCACAGAGCGCACAGAGAAGAATTTTGTGACCTCTGTGAAATCCTCTGTGACCTCTGTGGTTAAATCTTTCTTTCCGCAACGTCAGACTTCGGCCAGCCCGAACTTGCGCGCGAGGACTAAACTGATAGAACCCATCAGCGTCGGTTCGCTCAAAGTGGAAGCGACGATGCGCGCCGAGGGGAGTCCGCGACGTATGCTGCGTTTCATCGTCTCTTCGAGCGACGGCGCGATGATGGGCCAAGCGCGCGTGATAGTTCCGCCGACGACTACGGCTTCGGGCGAGAGTCCGACGACGAGATTCGAGATGCCTATGCCGAGGTAATGCGCCGTCTCCGTCAGAGCGTCAATCGCGGCCTGCTCGCCGCCGAGCGCGCGCTCGACGACCTCTTGAAAGCAGAAGCGCGTGGGCTGACTGTCGGTCACGCCCGCGTTCTTCAAGTAGCGCGCCACAGCCGCGCGCTCCGAAGAGAAAGCCTCCCAACAATCGTGATTGCCGCACGAACACGCGACGGGGCCGCCCTGCCCGACAATCATGTGGCCGAACTCGCCCGCCGCGCCTCGCTCGCCGCGATAAATCTGACCGTCGAAAACTATCCCTGTGCCGATGCCTTCGGCGACTAAAACCATTATGAAGTCGCGCGCTTCGCTGACTTCGGGCCGCCCGAACCAGAGTTCGGCGAGCGCGGCGGCGTTGGCGTCGTTGTCAACGCGCGGCTTGAGACCCGTCGCGCGTTCAATCTCTTCGGCGATGGCCCAATCGCGCCAACGGAAGAACGGAATGTAGATTGCGCGCCCCGCGACCGCGTCAACCAGTCCGGGCAGGCTCACGCCGACTCCCGCAATCGCGCCCTGATGGTCGCGCGCTACAATCTCGCGCACGCGCTCGATGACGCGCGCAGACATCTCGTCGGGGCGTGGGCTGTTCTCAATCTCTTCGCGCGCCAGCACGCGCCCGACGAGGTCGCTCGTCACAATCGTCGTCGCCGTCGGCGTGATGTCAACGCCGACGGCGGTCGCGCCCGCCGCGCGAAGACGCAGGAGCGTCGGTCGTCGCCCGCCGGTTGACGCGCCCGCGCCGATCTCTTCGATGAGACCTTCGTCCTTCAACTCTTCGACGATTGTCGAGACGGTCGAGCGTTGCAGTTCGGTGACGCGCGCGATGTCGGCGCGCGAGACAGGCTCGCGGTCGCGTATGTAGTTGAGGACGAACTGGCGGTTGATGTCGCGTATCGTCGAGGAGCGCGCGGCCTGCGCCTTTGTGAGATCAATTCTTCGCATGGAGTCAGGTTCTTCCGTCGCCTCTTCGTATTGGAAACATTCGAAGGAAACACTTGACGGACTTACTTTGTAGTCGCTGCGACGAGTTCAGTCAACACATTTCTACACGGCAGTAGCCCGACCGTAAGGGAGGGCGTCCATAAAGGCAAAAGGCAAGAGGCAAAAGGCAAAAATAAAGGAGGATGAGAGACACCGTGCCTTTCATCCTCCTTTTGCACTTTGCCTTTTGCCTTTTGCCTTCTACTCCTACGCCCTCCCTGACGGTCGGGCTACTGCCACGAAAGGCGTGTTCGCCCGTCACGGTTTCGGCGTCTGCGCGGGCGCGGGCGGCTGGTCGAACTTGCTGTCGGAGACGAGCGCGTTGGGCACGACCTCGCTGATGACGCGCGTGTAGCTGTCCCAAGTGTCAATCTTCGAGACGCGCACGATGAACGGGAGCTTGACGCCGCCGACGTCGCGGTAGCCTTCAAAGTCAATCTGTTCGGGAAGCGGGTTGAGAAGCGTGTCGGTCGTCGTCGTGATTCGGAGCAGAAGGCCCGTCTGCGCGTCGAAGAAGAAACGTTGCGAGACACCATCCCGCGGCCTGTCAACGACGACGAACGCGTCGCGTTCGCCCAACTTCCTGCGTCCGATGACGCGCATCGTCGCCGCCGGCTTGACCTTGATAACGTCTAAAAGTTCCGCCGCGTGCTTCAGTTCCGTCAACTCCGCGGGCGTCAGCGCGCGTTGGCCGCGCGGGCTGCGCGTCCAACCGCTTGCGCCGTTCGCGCCCTGCGTGACAGTGCCGAACTGCGGGACTTGGACGACCATCAGGAACTTGTCCGCGCCCTTCAAAGTCGCCTCGAACGGCCAGACGCGCCCCTGCGAAGCCTCGCGCGTGCCTTTAACTGTCCACGCCTGCAACTTCGCAACCGCTTCGCGCCCGCCGACCGCGGCGACATACTTGTCGAAGACCTGTTGAACCGTCGGCGACGGCGCGCGCGTGGGCGTGGGCGCGGGAGTCGTTGAAGCCGCCGGAGTAGCGTTCGGCGCGGGTTCGTGTCCCGACTTCGTGAGCGGGAGCGTCGGCTGGTTCGTAGGGCGTTCCTGCCCGCGATGGCACGTGAAGCAAGTGACCTGCCCGCGCGCGATGCCGTATGCGTCGGCGTCCTTGTTGAGCGCGAGCACCATTCGCATCATCTCGCGCGCGGTTCGCTTTTCAGATTTCTCGTCGCTCTCCCAGACCCAGTTGTCGAAACCCGTCTTCGGGTCTTTGCCCTGCTTGACGTGGCAGAAGTCGCACTGCACGCCGAGCGAGACGGCGATGAAGTTCATCAGAGGGGTAAGTTGAGATTCGGGCAGACCCTTTAGAACCTGTATGTTCTTGCCCGTCTCCTCGACGGGCCTGTTTGAGAGTTGCGCCGCGGTCTTCACTTCGACGACGCGGCCCGCGAGTAGAACGGCAGCCACGACAGCCAGCCCCGCACACACAGCGCCGCGCTTCAAACGCTCTTTTGTCATTCCGTAGAAAATCCTTTCGTTAGGAGTTCGTCCGGCTGTGCGAAGCGGGAGGCTCACAAACGGATGCCGGAGCGTGTATAGTGCCCACGCATTTTACGTGCGCGCTTCCGCGCCCGTCTAGCGAAGGGTGATGCTTGTAAAGGAAGAAGAGTTAACCATTGAAGGCACAGAGGACACTGAGGATGCACAGAGAAGAACTTAGAATTTCAGATTTGAGATTTGAAATACTCTGTGCAACCTCCGTGCTCTCTGTGCCTCTGTGGTTAACTGCTTTTTACTGCCCACGTTAATAAACTCTGAAACCTTTCCGCCGCGCGCGCGTGTAAAACCTTCGAACGGCGACGCAGCCGGCGAACCAGTCTTGAGAAGGAGAGAGTATGCTTTCAAAGTGGAACAGAATTTTGCTGGCGTTCGCGGCGGCGCTGCTCATCGCGCCCGCCGCGCTCGCGCAGGCGCAGAAGCCTAAAACGGACGACGACAAGGACGAACAATACGTCACGACGAAGATGTTTCAGACGCGCGTCTTCGAGATAAAGAACCGCGACCCTTCGATGCTGACGGGCGTGCTCATCCCGCTCGGCAGCGGTTTCAAGGGCGCGATGGTCACGTCGAACCAAGAGTTCAAAACCATCTCCGTGCGCGACTTCCCCGAAAACATCGCCGTCATCGAAGAGGCCATACGCCGGCTCGACACGCCCGTCGCGTCGCGCCCGTCCGTGGAGTTTCGCGTCCACCTGCTCGTCGCGTCGAACGATGAGGCCGGGGCGAGCCACTACCCGGCTGAGTTGAGCGACACGGTCAAGCAACTCCAGTCGTCGCTCGGCTACAAAAACTTCAACCTGATGGGTTCGCAGGTCGTTCGCAGCAAGGAGGGGCGCGGCGACATCTACAACAAGGGCGTCGCCGACTTCCGTCTGCCGAGCGATTCGCCCGCGAGCAAGAATCCGATCTTCTACAACTACACGCTCCGCTCCGTCTCGCTCGACAACGCGGGCGCGCAGCCGCGCGTGCAGGTCGAAGAGTTTTACATGGAGATGAAAGTCCCTCTAATCATCGGGTCGAACAACCTCAACTACGAGAGCGTCGGCTTCAAGAACCCCGTGAGCTTACGAGAAGGCGAGAAGGTCGTCGTCGGCACGACGACGATTGCAGACAAGAGCGTCGTAGTCGTCCTCTCCGCGACGACGATGAAGTGAAGTGATGAATGATGAGTGCGGAATGATGAATGAAGACAAGGATGCTGTTTTCATTCGTGGCCCGAATTTCGCTTTCACTCTTCTAAAAAAGAGGACGCGCCTTCGGGGGTTTAATGCCTCCTCCGGCGCGTCCGCTTCTTGGAAGTTGTACGCTGTGGAAAAGAACTGAAGCCGCCGAGTCGTGTGCGGCCCGCGAGCGCGTTTTTGAGTGCGCGCGCGCCGCGCGTCGCAAACGACGTTAAGGCTTTCCCTTCTTTCCGCTGTCGCCTTTGTTGGAGTTGTTCTCCTTTGGCGGCGGCGGCGGCGGCTTCTCCTTGTTTGGAACCTCCTGCTTCTCCTTCGGAGGCGGAGGCGGCTTCTCCTTCTGCGGCTGCTCCTCCGCCATCGCGCCGACGGCGAGCACGCAGAGGATAACGAACGCTGTGATGAACTGCTTCAAGGACTTCATACTCACCTGACAATCCCCCTCATGTTTCTTGTTTCGCGCATGGGAGGGAGAAGAGGAGAGACGCGCGAGTCTCGCCGCTTCTTCTGGCAAGGCCGATGCCACGCCGTCCCGGACTCCACAGCCAAGCCTTTTGCCTGTAAAGCTTAACTCTGCGGCGTGCGGCCTCGCACCGTATCGGTCAAGGCTCGCACCGTATCGTGTACGGGCCGGCCCGTGACGCCGGGCCACCTGTTTTCAACGTCTTACGACGATTCTCGCGCTGCTCACGTTGCCACTCGTGTCAATCGCGCGCAGGGAAATCGTGTGTTCGCCCGCGCCCGAAAGAGGCAACTCCAAAGCGTAAGACTCGCGCGGGCTGTCGGCGATGCCGTCTTCGGGGAAGACCGTGCGCCACTCGCCGCTGTCAACGGAGACGTCCGCGCGTCGAATCATCCCGCTCGCGTCTTCGACCGTGAAGCGAACACGCACAACTCCGTCCGCGCCCGTCTGCGCTTCGCCCGCGACGCGTACGACGGGCGGCGTGCTGTCAACGTCAACAGGCTCGCTCACGCGCTCGCCCGTCAAGGCTTGGCCGAGCGAATTTTCGGGCGCGTCCGAGGCGACGACCTTGAAGACGTAGCGACCGTCGCCCAAAGCAGCGCCGTCGGTCGAGTAGAAGTTGTCGCGCAAGTGGTCTTTCAAAAGATGGAACGTCGTCTCGCCGACCGAGCGGTAATAGACCGTGTATTCGAGTTGGTCGCCGTTGCGGTCTTCGGCCTGCCACTGCAAAGAGACCGCGCCGCGCTGAAACATTCGTCGCGGCGGAATCTGCACAGCCGCGCCGATGAGCGCGGGGTCAATCCCCGAAGCCTCTATGTTCGGGTCAACCGGAATCTGTATCGCCGACTGCAAAGCGATTCCGACGGGCAGCGTCTGTATCTGCAAAACTTCGGGCGCGACGTTGCGCGGCAGGTATGCGAGACTCACGTCTTCGACGCGCGCGTCGCCGCCGCCCTGCGCCGTCGAGCGCAAGATAGCGCGCCACTGAACGAAGCGCGCACGCGGACTCGCCACCGACCCGCCCGCCGGGTCGCGCACGGGCGCGCTCCAGTCGCTCCAAGTCATGTCGGGCCGCTCGGTGTTTCCCGAACGCGTCTGCAACTCGACCTGCCCGCGTCCGCGCCACCAGATGCGCCCCCAGCGCGCCACGAAGCGCGCGTCTCTCACGGGCGACTCGTAAGAGCCTTCCGCGACCGTTGCGTCGCCGAAGCGAAAGAGCTTGCCCTGATTCGAGGAGGCCGCGAAGAGGCGACGGTTGCTCACGACGAACGAGGAGATTTGATCCTCGCTCGACTGCACGAGCAGCGTGTCGCGCCCGTCGTCCGTGACGGAATAGATGCGACCCTTGTCGCTCGTCCCAATGAGGACGCTCCCGCCCTGCGGCGCGGCTGCGACCGCGAAGGCCGTCGCCGTCTGCGAACTCCAAAGAACGTCGGAGCCGCCGTCCGGCGCGATGTGGAAGACGGCGCTTCGGGCGTTCTGCAATTCGTTCCGACTGCGTGCCCCTTGCGCGGGCTGCGCTCCGAAGGTCGCCGTCTGGTTGCCGCTCTCGTCAACGCTCGTCACGGTGCCCGTCACAGTCCCGCCCCCGGTCGTCGTCGTCACGCTCTGCGACGTTTGCGTCGAAGTTGAAGACGCGCGCGGGCCTGTCGCCGAGTCGCTCAAAGCGAGCGCGTAGATTGAGCCGTCCGGGGCAAGCGCGAGCGAGTGAATCTCGCGCAGAGGCGAGTCGAACAGAGCGAACGCCTTGCCTTCGGGCGAGACGCGCAAGACGAGTCCGCCGGGGTCTGTCCCGGCGATAACGTTTCCTTCGCGGTCAACCGCGAGCGAAATGATGTGCGTCTCGTTCGTGTCAACGAGCAGAGACGTTTCAGGTTTCGCGCCCGCGGCGCGCACGCGGTAGAGGCGTCCGGTGTCGCCTGTGCCGACCGCGAGCGAGCCGTCGTTCATCAGTGCGAGCGACCAGATGTACTTGTCGGGCGGGTCGAAGAAGACTTCCGATTTTCCGTCCGAAGTGATGCGATAGACTTTCCCGTCGGGCGACGTTCCGGCGTAGAGCGCGCCGTCTCGGCCCACGACGAGCGCGGTCACGTCCAACTCCGCCGCGTCGTAAAGCAGAGCGCCCTTGCCGTCCGCGCCGACGCGGAAGATGCGCCCGTCGTGGCCCGTGCCGAGATAGACGTTTCCTGCTGAGTCAGCCGCGCTCGACCAGACGAAAGCCTGTTCGGTGTCGAAGACTTGCGTGAACTGCGGCGCAGGCGTGAGCGCGCCCGTGTCCGTCACGGAGACGCCGTGCGACTCGCCGTTCAGAAGCTCCGCGCGCGAACTCGTCTCCCAGATGACGGGGCCGCCCGCCTCAGTTTTCAGAACGGCGGAGAGAATGAGCGTGGGAGCTAGAAGTAAGAGTTGAAGATTGCGAAGGGTCGGTTTGCGTTTAGTCATTAAGTCCTGAAGTCGCTTTCAAAAAATCGGCAGAGAGAATGGGGAAGACGTTCCTCGTCGAATTAAGAACAACGGGCGGGCGCGTCGCAACGGCCCAATGGAATCATAACCCGAATGCGCGCGACATTAAACCCGCGTTTACGAATTCCGCGGGCGTTCGCGCGGCTCAACTCCCGACGTAACGCGCGTAAAGCGAACGCGCTACACCAACGTCGTCAGTGCCGCGGACGATTGCGCGCGCGTCCTCGAAGATGGTCAACTCGTACGCGCCCGCGCGCAGACGCACGAGATAAGCGTTTGCCTTCACGTCGCCCGCCGCGCGCAGACGTTCGGCCAACGCTTCGAGGTCAATCTTCGACGCGCGACGCGGCGAGACCTGCACGGCGTTGCGCCCGCAAAGCGCCGTCGTCATGTCGCCCGCTTCCGCTTCGAGAAACTCAAAGCGATTCAGCACGCACGCCGGGCAATCCGGCGCGCGCTCTTTAAGCCCCACGCGCCGCCACTCGTTTCTCCAAACGTCGAACTGCATCAAGCCGCCGTGCAAGCTCTCTTCCCTGCCCGCGAGAAGCTTCAACACCTCCGCCGTCTGCACGGCGGCGACGATTGAGATAATCGGCATGATGACGCCCGCCGTGTCGCACGTCGGCGCCGAGCCGGCGGCGGGCACTTCCGGAAAGACGCAGCGCAGACACGGCGTCGTGCCCGGCCTGACGGTTAGAGTCACGCCGTAGCTACCGACCGCCGCGCCGTAGACCCACGGCACGCCGAGCTTCACGCACGCGTCGTTGACGAGAAAGCGCGTCGCGAAATTGTCCGTGCCGTCGAGCATCACGCCGCAGCCCTCGACGAGCCGCTCGACGTTCGAGTAGTTCACGTCCGCGACCACGTGCTCGCACTCAACGTCCGAGTTTATCTCCGCGACGCGGCGCGCCGCCGCGACAGCCTTCGGCGCGCGCTCGCGCGCGTCCGCTTCGGTGAACATCGTCTGCCGTTGCAGGTTCGACTCTTCGACAAAGTCGCGGTCGACGACGCGCAGGCGCCCCACGCCCGCGCGCGCAAGCATCTCGACCTGCGCAGACCCCAGCGCCCCGCACCCGACGACCAGCGCTGACGACGCACGCAGCCGCCGCTGCCCCTCCTCGCCGATGCCCTCGAAAAGAATCTGCCTGCTGTAGCGTTCCATCGTTTAGAGCTTACCCGACAACTTCGCCTCCGCCGCGGCGAGCATGACCGTGTGGGGCAGCTCGCGCCCCGTCCAGAGTCGGAACTGCTCGGCGGCCTGCGCGGCGAGCATCCCGAGGCCGCCGACGGTGCGGCAGTCCGCCGCGCGCGCCTCTTCGAGAAAGCGCGTCCGCGTCGGATTGTAAACGAGGTCGTAGGCGACGCGCGCGCCGCGCAGTTGTTCAAGGGTC
>Ga0081539_10001904_pt1 | contig 32329 bp, 25 predicted proteins | sample TabmetS4T2R2_FD_71023 | JGI IMG/M metagenome (GOLD analysis project Ga0081539, IMG submission 71023) | Tabebuia heterophylla rhizosphere microbial communities from the University of Puerto Rico - S4T2R2 | ecosystem: Host-associated > Plants > Roots > Rhizosphere ... | reverse complement strand
CGAGACACGACTGGCAGAAACACTATCAACCACTGTGGGGCGCGTTCGTCAGCGCGAAACGCCACTTCGACCCCGACGAGATTCTGACGCCGGGGCAAGGCATCTTCTGAACCGGACAGCCGCTGGAAGGAGAAGACGCGCTTAGTGCGGCGACGCGAGCCTGTGTGAGGGCGTGCCGACGTGTATGTGCGGGCCTGTGGCCGCGCCGGGGATCGCGGCGCTGAAGGCCGTAAACGGGATGCCGTTGGCGCGCAGGAAGGCGATGACCGCCTGCCCCTCCGCGCCGTTCGGGTTCAGGGGTACGTCCATGGCGTTGCGGTGATCCCAGCCGAGCCGGTCGTGCGTCTGCGTCTGTCCGTAGGCGCTGACGGGCAACGCCCGGCCGAACTGCTGCTGGAAGAACGCCTGCACCTTCCACGCGTTTGCCAGCGACCACAGCCCCGCGCCCGTGTAGCGGATGTAGGTCGCGGCGTGTGTGCCGCGCCCGGCAGGGCTGGGCGTCTTGGGGGCCTTGGCCGCCTGTTTTTCGGCCTCAGCCTCGACGAGGGTCTCGGCCACCTGCGTCTCGGTCTGCGCGATCTGCTGCCGCGTCTGATTGCTCTTGGCCTGCGCGGCGGCGAGCGCCTGTTCGCTCGCCTCCACGTCGCGCTGCGCGATGAGGCCCTGCGCGTAGAGTTCCTTGATCTGCTTCAGCCTGTCCGCGGCCCGCTGCGCGTCCTGCTCGTAGAGCGCGAGCAACTGGTCGAGGCTCTTCCTGTACTCCTTCGTCAGCCGGATAAACTCCGTGTGCAGCCGCGCCAACTCGGTGGGCGGCGGCGCTGGCGGCTGTGTCTTGTCGGTCGCCTGTTTGTTCTTGGTCTGCGGTGCGTGTTTGACCGACGGCTTTTTCGTCTGCGCGGCGGCGTGGAGACAGAGGGCGAGCAAGATTAAACATAGACGGCACAGAGGCACGGAGGGCACGGAGAGGAGCTTTGTGCGCCGTGTGTGCTCTGTTGGCTGGCCTTGATCCATAGCTCCAATCGCAGCAGTCAAGCGGGCGGACTCGACCGCGTCCAGAAACTCCTCCCGGCCGACAACGTGAACCCACAACCCCGACTCGTTCCTGCGCGCCCGTGCCCGCGCGGGGCGGCCGACGCCGCGCCCCTTAGATGTGCGCGCACGCTGTTTCTCTGCTACTATGCGCTGCAAACGTAACCCCATATTGTTAAGGAAGTGTGGCGCATGGCGGACAAGCAGGCGCGCATTCTAATCATCGGCGGCGGCTTCGGCGGCGTCTTCACGGCGCTGGAACTGGCGGACGCGGGCAGCGTCACGCTCGTCAGCGACGAGGATCATTTCCTGTTCAAGCCGATGCTCTACGAGTACCTGAGCGGCGAGGTCGAGGCGTGGCACATCGCGCCGCACTACCGGGAACTGCTCGACGAGCGCGTGCGCTTCATCCGGGGCACGGCGACGGACGTTGACTTCGACAGGCGCGAGGTCGCCATCGAAGGCTGGGCGCAGCCGGAGACTTACGACGTGCTCGTCATCGCCGTTGGCGGCGTGACCAACTACGCGGGCGTCGAGGGCGCGGCGGAACACGCCTTCCCCTTCCGCCGCATCGCCGACGCCGACGCCCTGCGCGGTCGCATGATTGACGCGCTCGACCGCATACAGCCCGACGCCGCGCCGCAGGACGCGCGCGCCGCGACCACCTTCGCCGTCGTCGGCGGCGGCGCGAGCGGCGTCGAGTTGGCGACGAAGATGGCCGACCTGCTGCACGACGCCTTCCGGCGGCGGGGCTTGCGCGGCGAGCCGCGCGTGCTCGTCATCGAGATGACCAACCGCATCGTGCCGGGCATGGGCGAGGAGTTGCGCGCCTACGTCGAGGAGGCGCTGCATAAATCGCACGTCGAGATTCACACTGCGGCGCGCGTGCAGCGCGTCACGCCCGCCGGCATCATCTTCGAGCACGGCGGGGCGGAGACCGAGGTCGCGGCGGCCGGCGTCGTCTGGGTCGGCGGCGTGCGCGTCAGCCCGCTGGTCGAGCGGCTGGCGCTGCCGAAGAACGAGCGCGGCCTGCTGCGCGTCGAGCCGACGCTACAGGTCGAAGGCTGCAAGGAAATCTTCTCGCTCGGCGACGATGCGCACTTCACCGACGCCGATCCGAGTCTGCCCGGCACGGCGCAGCTCGCGTTCCAACAGGCGTCGCTCGTCGCCGCGAACGTCCGCGCGCTGCTCGCGGGCGGCAAGCTGAAGACGAAGTACATCAAGGAACTCGGCGAGGCGCTCAGCCTCGGCACGGAGCGCGCGGCCGTGTTGACGGCCGGGCAGGTCATCGGCGGCCCGCTCGCCCGCCAGGCGCGCTTCGCCCTCTACACCTCGCGCCTGCCGACGTGGCATCACCGCCTGAAAGTCAGCGCAAGCTGGTTCTTCGAGGGCACAAGTCCACGCCCGCTCGGACTGCGTCGGCCCGGCACTTAAAGAGATGGCACGTGGTTGGGAAAGCAAGTCGGTCGAGGATCAGCAACAGGCGGCCGAGGAGCGGGCGCGGCAGAGAGAGGCCGCGCCGCCCGATGACTCGCCCGCAGCCCGCGCCCGCCGCGAACGCCTGGAATCCTTGCGCCTCTCGCGCGCCCGCACGCTCGATCAATTAGAGCGCGCTACCAACCGCGCCCACCGCGCGATGCTGCAACGTACTCTGCGCGCGCTTGAGATTGAGATTGAAGAGTTAGGCTGACAACCCGGAACATTAACCACAAAGACACGAAGAGGAAGCAGTAGGCAGTAGGCAGTAGGCGGTAGGCAGTAGAAGACAGACAGAAGGGCAGCCGGTTGAGCCGCGCTTCGGCAGATCAAGAGGCGCGCAATCAACCGGCTGCCTTTTCTTTTCAGAGGCTGTTTGAAAAGTGTGACGGCGATGGCTGCTCGCGCCTCCTTTGCGGCCCTACGGCGGCCTGCTCAGCGCCCTTTGCGGTTAAAAAATTCTTAACCGCAAAGGGCGCGAAGAGAGCCGCAAAGGAACGCAAAGGAGGCGCGACTTTTCAAACAGCCTCTCATAACTGCCCACCGCCTACTGCCTACTGCCTACTCTCTTCTTTGTGGTTAATTATTTCTCGCCCGCGTTGTCCTGCACGCCCTCGGCCGGCTCGCCGCTGAGGACGGTGCTCAGCCCCGCGTTCTCTTCGACGGCGGTCGGGGCGTCCGGCTCGGCCGCGTCGCCGCGTTCGGCCGCGCGGTCGGGCGCGTCCGCTTCCGCATCACGTTCAGCTTGAGTCTTATCGTCCATCACACCTCGACCGTCGCCGCCTCGCAGGAATCCAACACGGGCGCTTCCGCTTCGACCGGGTCGCCTTCGCCGATGTAGGTGCGCCCCGCGGCGACTGTCTCGAAATACTCTTCGATGCGGTCGAGCACTTCGCTGACTTCGTGCGAGTGGTAGATGACCTGGCGGAAGCGCGCGCCGCCGGGGAGGCCCTTCGTGAACTGCCCGGCCAACTGCTTCATGCGCCCGACGGCGGCGAACTCCGGCATGTCGGCGCGCAGCAGGTCGAAGTATTCGATGAGCACGGCGCGCTTGTCGGCGAGCGTCGGCTCGAACGGCGCGCGCCCCTCAATGATGTCTTCGATCTGGCGAAATATCCAAGGGTTCTGCATCGCGCCGCGCCCGATGAGGATGCCGTCGCAGCCGGTCTCGCGCCAGCGCGCGAAGGCTTGCGCGGGGCTGACCACGTCGCCGCTCCCAGAGACGGGCACGCCGACCGCCTCCTTGATCTGCCGCACCAAGTCCCAGTTCGCCAGGCCCTTGTAACCTTGCTCCTTCGTCCGCCCGTGCAGGGCGATGTGCTCGACGCCGCAGCCTTCGGCGAGCTTCGCCGTCTCGACCGCGTTGATCGTGCTGTCGGTGTAACCCGCGCGAATCTTGATGGTGAGCGGGATCGTGATCGCCTTCTTGATCTCTGTCAGGATCGTTTCGAGCCGCGGCAGGTCGCGCAACAATCCTGAGCCGCCGCCGTGCTTGACGACCTTCGGCGCGGGGCAGCCGCAGTTCACGTCGAGAATGTCCGCGCCGACCTCTTCCGCCATCTCCGCCGCCATGCGCATGCGTTCGGGCTGCCCGCCGAAAATCTGCACGGCGAACGGGCGCTCGTAATCGTAGAAGCGCATCTGCCGTTTCGACTTCGGGTTGTTGCGCGTCAGCCCCTCGACCGAGATGAACTCCGAGACGGTCAGCCCGATGCCGCCGCGCCGCTTCAAGAGCGCGCGGAACGGCACGTCCGTCACGCCCGCCATCGGCGACAGCACGAGCGGCGGGTCTATCACGACGTTGCGAATGTTGAACGACTTCATAACGATTGCGGAATGCGGATTTCGGATTGCGGATTAGCAAGGCGAATGTTCTTCCAATCCGCATTCCGCATTCCGAATTCTATTTCCACAGTTCGACGCCGGTGGCGACGAAGGTCACTTCGTCGGCCGTGCCGTCGGGGTTCGTCTTAACTTTCGCGCCGTCCTCTTTGACGAGGTGCTCGACCATCGCCCTGTCCAGCTTGGTGACGGTGAACTCGCCCGCGGCGCGGAACTTCAGCCCGTCGGCGTCCTTCGGCACGAAGAAGCCGTGGTTCTTGAAGGTGATGCGGATCGTCGGCTCGCCCGCGCGCGGCGCAATCTCCATCCAGCAGCCCTCCATCTTGCAGACGCGATCCACGACGCCTTCGACGACGACCGCGCGCCCCGCGTACTTCTGCGGCTCTTTGAGCGCGTCGGCGAACGCGACTCGCTCCTCGTCGCCGATGGGCACGCCGCGCTTGACGACCGCCGGCAGCTTGATTGTTTTCGGCGTCTCTTCGGCGCACGGCTCCGGCGTGGGCGCGGGTTGCGGACTCTGCTGCGCGGCGGCGCACAGCGCGCAGCACAGCACGAGCAGGCAAGCGGCGAAGCATCTCTTCATGGCGAAAACAGACTGTCCTCTCGGCTAAAGAATCACGTAACGGTTATGTCCTGCGCGCCAGATTATAACAAATGCCTCGCCGTCTCACAGCCGACGCTGCCGGGCACTGGCTGTGCCTCTGTCCGCAAAAAGAAAGGAGCGCGAGCTAACGCGCCCCTCTCTGCAACCGTTACCTGCCTGAGCTTACCAGTTGACGACCAACTCTTCCGACTGCTGCCACACGGGCACGTCCTCGCGGATGGCGACGCGGTGCAGGCGTTCGGCGTCGGTGAGCAGGCGGCCCGCGCCGAGGGCGACCGCCGCGAGCGGCTGCTCGGCCACCGCCACGTGGAGTTTGAGTTCTGTCTGCAAACGTTCGGCGAAGCCGGCGAGGAGCGCACCGCCGCCCGTGAGGATCAAGCCGGTCTGGTAGATGTCCGCGGTCACGTCGGGCTGCGAGTCCTCGATGGCGCGGCGCGCGCCCGCGATAATCTCTGCGAGCACGGGTTCGAGCGCCGTGCGCACCTCGTCCGCGCTGATCTCGACGACCTTCGCCATGCCGCTCGCCAAGTCCTTGCCGACCACCTCCGTGCGCCGCGCCGCCCCGTCGCCTTCGGCGGAGAGCGCGCCCAACTGCTTCTTCAACTCTTCGGCCGTGCGCTCGCCCAACTGCATCTCGTAGCGCGCGCGCACGTAGTCGCGGATCGCCTCGTCCATCGCGTTGCCCGCGACCTTCAGACTCGTTGAGGAGACGACGGCCGCCGAGGCCACGACCGCGACGTTCGTCGTGCCGCCGCCGATGTCCACGACGAGGTGTGCGCGCTCGTCGTCGTAATTCAGCCCCGCGCCGAGCGCGGCCGCCAGCCCCTCGTCAACCAGATCGACGCGCGCGGCCTTGGCGTCGCGCGCCGCGTCGCGCACCGAGCGCCGTTCGAGCGTCGTGGAAGAGCCGGGCACGCCGACGACCATGTGGCTGCGCTTGTGGTGATTGTCCTGCACGCGGCGGATGAAGGCGACGAGCATCTTCTCGGCCGCCTCGAAGTTGTCAATCGTGCCGTTCTTGACGGGGCGGAAGACTTCGGCGTCGTGCGGCTCGCGCCCGACCATCTTGTACGCCTCCGCGCCCACCGCCAGCACCTCGCCCGTATACTTGTGGATGGCGACCGCCGACGGCTCGTTTAGGACGACACCCCGCTCCGGCGCGTAGATGAGCGTATTCACCGTGCCGAGATCAATCGCCAGCTTGTCCGAAAAGAAATTGTCCAGCAAATGCATAAACCCTCGCTCGCTTTCCCGCACGATTCAAAGCCTGTAGGAGTGGACGGAACACGACTCAATCACCTGCCGGCGGCAAATCGCATACCACCAGCCCCCGCCGCTAAAAGGCGCGCGTTTCAACCTGTAAAGTCCGATACCGCGTCCGTTTCCAAGACGCTCGCCGGCCCGCACGCCCGCCGCAACGCGCGAAAGGCGGACAATGACAGGGCCGGTCAACGCAGGCACTGACAGGCGGCGCGGACGGTGCGGCGCATCTAATGACGCCACCTAATCGGTGCATCGCGCAGCACTTTGACGGTAAAATAGGCGCAGAGGGCATTGGCTTATGCGTCGCGAGTTGATCAGGAAAATGCCGTTGCACGAAGCGAACGGCGGCAGCGATTTGAGAGACAAATCACCGGAGCAGTTGATCGGGATGATGTGGCAGTTGGCCCTCAACGCCTGGTCGTTTAAGGAAAAGCTGGATGCTGAACCGAGACTTCAAAGAGATGTTGTCGTGCTTAAACGCCGCGGCCGTTGAGTTCATCATCGTGGGCGCTTACGCCCTCGCGGCGCACGGTTTTCCCCGCGCCACAGGCGATCTCGACATCTGGATCAGAAACAGCCCCGCCAACGCCCGCAAAACCTTACGCGCGCTGAAAAATTTCGGCGCTCCGACTGCCGGCTTGTCAGAACAGGATTTAACTTCGCCTGATACGGTCTTCCAGATCGGCGTAGAGCCGTGCCGGGTTGATCTGTTAACGGGGATTGACGGCGTCACGTTCGACGAGGCGTGGCCCAACAGAGTCGCCGTCGTCATCGAAGGCATGGAGATGAACGTGCTGGGTAAAGGTGAGTTGCTGAAAAACAAATTAGCTGCGGGCAGGGATAAAGATCAGGGTGATATTGCTTGGCTGCGAAAAAATCTAAACTCTTGAATCTGTACTTCCATCGCGGCCGGTTTCACGGCACGAAATCCTTCTCGCCGGACGTGCTCTCGTCGCTCATAATCTCGTAGAGCGTGGCGGCTTGTTGTTTGGAGGTCTGGCGTGCGGCGGGGACGCTCGTGACGCGCACGGTCAGGATTTGCTCGTCCCGGCGGCGCAGGCTTACGCGGTCGCCGACGCGCACCTCGCGCGACGAGCGGGCCGGTGTGCCGTTGACCGTCACCGCGCCCTGCTCGCACAACTCCTGCGCGACCTTCCGCCGCAACACCAGCCGGCTGGCCCGTAAGAACTGATCGAGACGCATGGAAAAGCAGTGACGAGTGACGAGTGACAAGTGACAAGTAAGAAGTTTTTCAACTCGTCACTCGTCACTTGTCACTCGTCACTGCCTTTAGGGCTTTTTCTTCTTGTCGTCCTTCTTGGCGGGGGCGGCGGCGGGGGTCGCGGTGCTGGCGGTCTTCTGCGGCTCGACCTTCAGGAGCGGCAGCAGGGCGTCACGGTAGCTGGGTGCGACCTCGATGTAGGCCTCCTGGCGCAGGTTGCGCAGGAAGTTTTCGCGCTCCTTGGGCAGCCGCTCGTAGGCGATTGTCTCGCGCACCTTGTTGTCATCGAAGGTGGGTTCGCCCGCGGGCGTGCGCTCGTCTATGCGCAGGATGATGTAGCCCTGCTCGGTCTTGACGGGGTCGGCGATGCCACCCGCCTTCACGTCTTTGATCGCGTCGGCGATGAGCTTGTTGCTGATGTCCGGCACGGCGAACGTGCCGACCTTGCCGCCCGACTTCGGCGCGACGCGCTGCCCCTGCTCGTCTTCGCGCTCGGACTGCGCCGCCGCGGTCGCCTTGAAGTCCGCGCCCGCGCGCAACTGCGCCACGAGCTTCTGCGCGCGCGCGAGCACCTCCGCGTCGGGCCGCCCCGCCGTGCTCAGGAAGATTTCCGACAGCGTGATCGTTTCGGGCTTGCGGAACTTCTCCTTGTGCGCCTCGTAGTAGCTGCGCACCTCCGCGTCGGTGATGCTGAAATAGACCTTGCGATCAACCTCGCTGTTGAGCACCTGCTGCTTCATCGCCTCGTTGCGCATGGTCTGGCGCACGGCGGGCGGCTGCATGCCCTCCGAGATCATCACCTGTTCCAGTTGCTCGATGGTCTTGATGCCCTGCTGCTGCGCGATCTCCAAGAGCCGCCGGTTGACCATCGCCTCCACGTCTTCGGCGAGACCAAGTTCCTTGCCCTTCTGCACCATCAACTGCTCGTTGATGAGCGCCACGATGATCTCGTTCTGGCGCTCGGCCACCTTGGCGTTGATCTGCTCCGCGGTCAGCTCCGGATTCTGCACCTTGAGCGCCTCGGTCGCCTCCTTCATCTCGCGCTTCAGCATGGAGAGCGTGATGACCTGATCGTTGACCTGCGCGATCACCTCGTCCACGACGCGCGGCACGCCCTCCTCCTGCGCGAAGGCGGAGGCGGTCAATAAGAGGGTCGTCAGCAGCGCGCCGCACAGGGCCGCGCCCGCGCGTCTCGAAAAATTGAACTTCACGAAAGTTATGCTCCTTAAAATGTAAAGCCGACGGCGCGAACCGGTTCGCGCCGCTGTAAGTGGGTGCTGGATTACGGTCGTCGGGGTAGTTAACAAGCCGCAAACTCGAAGCCTGATTTTAATCTGTCGCGTGGATTTGCAGCAACAGGCCGTGCGCCGTCTCAATGAGATTTTCCTGCTCGCCTGCCGCCAACTCGACGCGCAGCACGCCGCTCGGCGTAAAGGCCGCGCCCGGCCGCTCCCGCACCAGCGCCAGCAGTTTCTCCGGCGCGACCCGCGCCTTTTCGCCCAATTTGAAGGCGACGCCTTGCGGCGTCCGGTCAATCGAGATGACGCCGGTCTGCTCGGCCGCGCGGCGCAGGCGCGCGTAGGCCAGCAGGTTTTCGACCGACGCGGGCAGACGCCCGTAGCGATCCTCGGTCTCGGCGCGAATCTGGCGTAAACTTTCATCGTCGCGCGCCGATGCGATGCGCTTGTAGGTGCGCAGGCGCTGTCCCATGTCGCCGATGTAGTCTTCCGGGATCGCCACGTCCACGCCGAGGTTCAGCGAGACGGAGGTTTCGTCCTCCACGTCCTCGCCGCGCAGTTCCGCGACCGTGCGCTCCAACATCTGCGTGTAAAGATCAAAGCCGAGCGCGTCCATGTGCCCCGACTGCTGCCCGCCCAGGAGATTCCCCGCCCCGCGCAGTTCCAGGTCGAGCGCCGCCACGCGGAAGCCCGCGCCGAGGTCGGAGAACTCGCGGATGGCGGCGAGGCGGCGGCGCGCAATCGGCGTCAACTCCTGCTCCGACGGGATGAGCAGGTAGGCGTAAGCGCGCCGGTTCGAGCGCCCGACGCGCCCGCGCAGTTGATAGAGTTGCGCCAGCCCGTAGTGATCCGCCCGGTTTATGATGATGGTGTTGGCGCGGGGGATGTCTATGCCGTTCTCGATGATGGTCGTGGCGACGAGCACGTCGAACTTGTAGGCCATGAAATCGAGCATGACCTGCTCCATCTCGCGCTCGTTCATCTGCCCGTGCCCGATCTGGACGCGCGCCTGCGGTACGAGCCTTTGGACGAGCGCCGCCACCGTGTCAATCGTCTCCACCCGGTTGTGGATAAAGAAGACCTGCCCGCCGCGGCCTAGTTCCAATTCAATCGCGGACTTGATGACCGACTCGCCAAACTGCACGACCTGCGTCTGGATGGCGAGCCGGTCGCGCGGCGGCGTCTCGATGATGGACATGTCGCGCAGGCCCATCAGCGACATGTTGAGCGTGCGCGGGATGGGCGTCGCCGAGAGCGTCAACACGTCCACGCGCTTCTTCAGTTGTTTGAGCCGCTCCTTATGCGCCACGCCGAAGCGTTGTTCTTCGTCCACGACGACGAGACCGAGGTCGCGGAACGAGATGTCCTTCGACAGAATCCGGTGCGTGCCGATACAGATGTCCACCTCGCCCGACTCGACGCGGCGGACTACGTCCTTCTGCTCTTTCGGCGAGCGGAAGCGCGACAGCAATTCGATCTTCACGGGGAACGGCGCGAACCGCGCGCTGAACGTCTCGAAGTGCTGATAGGCCAAGACGGTCGTCGGCGCGAGCACCGCCACCTGCTTCGACTCCATCACGGCCTTGAAGGCCGCGCGCATCGCCACCTCGGTCTTGCCGTAGCCCACGTCGCCGCAGAGCAGCCTGTCCATCGGCGTGGGCGTCTCCATGTCCGTCTTCACGTCCTCAATCGCCGTCTCCTGATCCGGCGTCGGCACGTACTCGAACCCGTCCTCGAACTCGCGCTGCCAGGGGCTGTCGGCGGCGAACGCGTAGCCGCGGACGAGCTTGCGCTCGGCGTAGAGCCGCAGCAACTCGTCCGCCATGTCGCGCATCGCGCGCTTGGCCTTCGCCTTCGTCTTCTGCCAGCCGATGCCGCCGAGCCGGTCAAGCTGCGGCTCGTGCCCTTCGGCGCTCGAATAACGCTGGACGAGATCGAGGCGCTCGACCGGCACGTATAGCTTCGCGTCGTCGGCGTAGTAGAGCAGCATGAACTCGCCCTTGCGCGCTTGCAGTTCCAGCGTCTGCAACCCGCCGAAGCGCGCGACGCCGTGGTCTATGTGCACGACGTAATCGCTGACCTTCAGATCGCGGAAGTCCGACAGGAACGCGGCCGTCTTTGATCTCTTTCGTTGGCCTTTCCTTGACGCCGTCCCGGCCGGCGTCGTGCCGAGCGCGCGGTGCTCGACCGTCCCGTCGCTCGCCTCGTCAAACAGATCGCTCTCGACGTGGACGACGAGGCCCGCGTCCGGCAACTCGAAGCCGCCGGACAGGCGGCCAGTCGTGACGACGGCCTGAAAGTCTGCGGCCGCGCCGCCCTCGCCCGCGAGCGCGAGCCGCGCCGCCACGTTGTACTCCGCCAGCATCTCCGCGACGCGCTCGGCCACGCCCGCGCTCGGCATCGCGAACAGCGTGCCCGCGTCGTGCTCCGCGTGCGCGCGCCGCACGTCCGCCGCCAACTCCGTGATGCGCCCGTGATAACGCCGCGCGCTCGTCGCCCGCCACTCGATCTCCGCCGCCCGCTCGACCGCCGGGAACAGGAATAGCGGCGCAGACTTCTCCCGCGCCCGCCCGATCTGCACGGCCGGCTCTTCGCTCTCGCCCGCGAACCTTTCATCCACAACGGCCGCGGCACGGCCGAGCGTCCGCAACTCGACGCGCTGCGCCTGCTCTATGCGCGTGCGCAGTTCTTCGCCGGTCAGATACAACTCGTCGGGGCGCAGGCTGATCTCGTCTGCGGCTTCAAGTTCCGCCTGCCGCGCGCCGAGCGTCTCGTAGAGGTTGCCGAGAAAACTTTCCAGCCCGCCCGGCTCGTCCACGACGAGCACGGCGTCGCGCAGGTAATCGAACGCCGTGCCCGGCGTCGGGTGGACGAGTTGGATCAGCCACTCCCAGCCCGCGAACGTCTCGCCCTCCGCGGCGAAGACCGTGCGATCCTTCAACGCGCGCGCGAAACGCTCGTCGCCGAACCGCGCGCGCGCCGCCTCCGCCCACAGGCGAAAATCGTCCGCGCCCACCGCGTACTCGCGCATCGGCACGATCTCGACCGCCTGCAACGGCCCGACCGACAACTGCGTCTCCGGGTCGAACTCGCGGATCGAATCAACCGTGTCGCCGAAGAACTCCACGCGCACCGGCGCGTCCCGCCCTGGCGACCACACGTCTAGGATGCCGCCCCGCAGCGAGAACTCGCCCACCGCGCCCACCGGGTCTTCGCGCACGTAGCCCGACGCCAGCAACAACTCGCGCAGGTCTTCCGGCGCATAATCTTCATCGCGCCTGAGCAACGCGCCCGTCGTCAACAACTGTTCAGGTCTGACCGTGCGCCGCGCCAGCGCACGCGCCGTCAACAACACGATCTCGCCCGCGCCACGCGCGAGCCGCCACAGCGCCAGCGCGCGCCGCTCCAACGTCTCCGGGTGCGGCGACGAACCCGCATACGGATCGCTCTCCGACGCCGGCAGCGTCAGCACGCCCTCTGCGCCGCCGCCCAGCGCGTCCGCCCAGAAACACAGGTCGCGCTCCCACGCCTCCAACTCGCGGTTCGCCTGCACCACGACCGCCAGCCGCCTGTCTGTCTCGCGCCGCAGCGCCGCCAGCATCAGCGCCCGCGCCGCCGGCTGCACCAGCCCTGCGACCGACACGACGCGCGCCCCGCCCCGCACCTCCTCCGCCAGCCGCCGCAACTCCGCCCCTTCCGTCACACCCCGGAGCACGCCCGCCAGCAAGGATGTTGATTTGACCGTACTGCTCATAAGAAAACAGTGACGAGTGACAAGTGACAAGTGACGAGTTAAGACAAGCTTCTTGCTCGTCACTTGTCACTTGTCACTCGCCACTCGCTTTATTCTTTCAATGATGTCCGTCGTCGAAGCGCCCGCGACGAAGGGCAGCGCGTGGACGCGCCCGCCCGCGGCTTCGACCTCTTCGCGCCCGTGGATTTCGTCGAGCGTGTAGTCGCCGCCTTTCACGAGCACATCGGGCAGCAACGACGCGATCAAACGGCGCGGCGATAGCTCGTCGAACACGGTCACGTAGTCCACGGCCGCGAGCGCGGCGAGCACCTCGGCGCGCTCGCGCTCGCCCATCACGGGCCGCCCCGCGCCTTTTAACTCGCGCACGGCGCGGTCGCTGTTGATCGCCACGAGCAGCGCGTCGCCGAGCGCGCGCGCCTGGCGCAGGTAGCGCACGTGCCCGACGTGCAGCAGGTCGAAGCAGCCGTTCGTGAACACGAGCCGCCGCCCCTCCGCACGCAGGCGTGCGCGCATCTCGCCAAGTTGCTCCGGCGTCAGCACCTTCTCATCTGTCATCTTTCGCTAAAGACTAGCACAACTCAGCAGACAGTAGGCAGCCAGCCGCTGAAAGCGGCGGCAGAATGTAGCCCAGGGCGCTAGCACCGTGGGCTACATTCTGCTGCCCGCTCACGCGGGCTTCGACCGACTGCCTTTTGCCCTTCACCACCGCACTTGTTTGCTGCCTGCCGACCGCTTCCCTATAATCCAGTTTTTCTTTCGGAGCGACCGCATGACACAAGAGCAACTGCCTTTCCTCGAAGAGAACGATCAGACGCGCGCGCGGCGCGAGCACCTGGCGGCGATCCGCGCGCTCGTCGGCAACGCCTACCCGAACAGGTTCGCGCGCAGCCGCGTGACCGGCGGCGAGGACACGATCACGGCCGTGGTGACGCACGAGCGGATCAGATCGCTCGTGCCGCAGCTTGAGGCGGGCGCGCGCCCGACGCCGGAACAGCTTGAGGCGGCGAACGCGGCGCTCCGAGAGTTCAGCGAGGTGCGCGTGTCGGGGCGCGTGGCCGTGCCGCCGCGCGTGATGGGCAAGGCCGCGTTCGTGCACCTGTCGGACGGCAAGGAGCGTTTGCAGATTTACGTGCGCAAGGACGAGGCGCGCGCCGTCAACAACGACACGGGTGCTGTGATTGACGAACCCGAAAGCGGTTGGCGGCTGTTTCAACTGCTCGATCACGGCGACTTCGTGGGCGTCGCCGGCTTCCTGTTCGTGACGAAGACGGGCGAGCTATCGGTGCACGTGCGCGAGTTGCAATTTCTGGCGAAGGCGCTGCTGCCGATGCCGGACAAGGTGCACGGCATCAGCGACCCAGAGATCGGTCGCCGCTACCGCTACGTTGATCTAATCGCCGCCGGGCTGAAGGTTGATCTGGACAAGGGCGAAGCCGGCGAGACTTCACGCGAACTCAGTTCGCGTGAAGTCTTCGAGCGCCGTTCGCGCCTCATCACGGAGATGCGCCGCTACCTGGACGCACACGGCTACATCGAAGTCGAGACGCCGATGCTCACGCCCATCGCCTCCGGCGCAGCCGCGAAGCCGTTTAAGACACATCACAACGCGCTCGATATAGACCTCTACGCCCGCATCGCGCCGGAGCTTTACCTGAAGCGCCTGCTCGTAGGCGGCTTCGAGAAGGTCTATGAACTGAACCGCAACTTCCGCAACGAAGGCATCGGCTACCGCTGGAATCCCGAATTCACCATGCTCGAATTCTACTGCGCCTACATGGACGTAAACGGCATGATGGATTTCTGTGAAGAGATGCTGCGGACGACGATTGAGAAGGCAACGGGCAGCACGCATGCTCAATTTGGGACTGACGAGATCGATTTTAGTCAGCCGTTTGAACGGCTGACAATGAAACAAGCAATTTATCGATATTGGCCGGATGGGTGGCGGGAGTTGGGAGGGCGGAACTTTGCACCGCCTTTACTTGATGATCATAAAGAAGTGCGCTTCATTGCCCATGTCTTGGACACTGGCGACGATTTCGGCTATGTGCCAGGCACATACGGCAATCTACCTGGGGGTAGAATCAGAACTATAACAGCAGATGATGCGGCAACATATAAGCAGAAAGCCATCTTGGAACTGGAAAGATTTGATGAGCAAATAAATGAGTCAATAGAGTCTCGAATGGGGCGAAATATTGCCCGCATTTTTGAAGTAGTCGAGCCTATGTTGAATCAGCCAACTTTCATTATGGATTTTCCTAAACCAATCTCTCCTCTTTCTAAAGCTTCACCTAACGATCCCGCCATCGCGGAGCGATTCGAGTTGTACGTCGCAGGTATGGAAATCGCAAACGGGTTTTCGGAGTTGAACGATCCCGTCGAGCAGTACGAACGCTTCCAAGATCAGGGGCGGCAGCGGGAGCGGGGCGATGAGGAGGCGATGCAGATGGACGTGGATTATGTGCGCGCCCTCTCGTATGGCATGCCGCCGGCCGCGGGGATCGGCATCGGCGTTGACCGGCTCGTGATGCTGCTGACGAACCGGGGTTCGATCCGCGACGTGATCCTGTTCCCGCACATGCGCCCACAGCGCGCGGCGGAAGAACAGACCGATGCAGAGGAACAGGGTTGATGCCCTAGCCCTGCTAACGGTAATCGCAGAAGCACTCGCCTTGTCCTTAAGCGGGAGTAGGCCGAAGCGCGCACACCGTAAGACTTCAGGGCGCGTGGTTGCCGACGGCAACCACGCGCCCTGAAGTTTTTTGTGTTCAAGCCGACGCTACGGCTTCGCCGCGGCGGTCGGCGACACTTTGGCGCGCAGCTTAGCCAGTCGCTCCGTCGCCCAAGCGGGCGTCGTGCCCTGCTGCGCGATGACTCTGACGTAAGATTCAAGCGCGGCGAGCGCGCCCGCGTCGTCGCCCGCCTTCTCGCGCACGCGGCTGAGGTCGGCGAGCACCTGCGGGTTCTGTTCGCCGTAGAGTTCGGCGGCGCGGGCGAAGTTGGCGGCGGCGCGGTCGAGTTGGCCCGCCGTTTCGTAGAGCCGCCCTAGGTGATAATAGGCGACGGGGTAGCGCGCGCCGTCGCGCTCGGTCAGCGTGGTGAGCGCGGCGATGGCTTCGTCGTTGCGGCGCAGGTTGACGAGCGCGTAGGAGAGTTCGAGGTTGGCGGGCGGAAAGTAGCCGTGCTCGCGCGCGAGCACTTCGCGGTAAGCCTTCACGGCGTCTTCGTGCCGGCTCGCGTCGCGCGCCGCGCGGGCGCGCTGCAACAGGTCGTAAGTTGCCGGCGAGACGGCGAGCGGGCGCAAGGGTGTGCGCGCCGACGAGGCGCGATTGATGCCGGCACTGCTCTGACTGCTCCTGCTCACGTCCATCACGTGCGCGGCCGACGGGCGCACGTCTTCCTTCGCGCTGCCGTCGCTGGCAGTGGCGAGCAGTTCGCGGCGCGCGTAACTGACCGGCAGCGGCACGCCCGCGCCGGTGCGCATGCTGCGCGCGACGTAGGCGTCGAGGACGGCCAAGCCGCGCGCGGCGTCGCCGTCTTCGGCGTAGGCACGTGCGAGCGCGGCGGCGGCGTCCGCGTGGCCGGGTTCGAGCGCGAGCGTGCGCCGCCACTCGCGGATGGCGAGACCGGCTTCGCCGCGCAGCAGGTAGAGCCGGCCCAAGTTGTAGCTCGCTTCGGCGTAGGTGTTGTGCTCCTCCGTGAGCGCGGCGGCGAGCATGTCGTAGGCCTCTTCCCAGCGCCCCTGCCGCGTGAGGATGACGCCGAGGTTGTTGAGCGCGCGCGCGTAGTGGCCGTGGCGCTGGCTGATCGCCTTGCGGTAGGCGTCCGTCGCGGCGCTCGCGTCGCCCAGGCGCACGAGCGTGTTGCCCAGGTTGTAGAAGAACGCGGGGTCGTAGCGGTCTTCGTGCAGCAGCAGACGCAACTCCGAGAGCGCCGCCGGCTTGTCACTCGCCGCCGCGAGCCGTTCCAGCAGTTGACGCTGCAAGCGTCCGCGCTCGCCGTCGTCGCTCGCCGTCTGAATCTGCGCGCGCAAAGCGTCGAGGTCGCCGCCGTCTGCCGCCGCGGCCGGGCTGTCCGCCGTTGCAGACGTAGCGTCCGGCTTTGGTGTCGGCGCGGCTGCGGCGTTCGTCTCGGCGGGCGCGAGGCGGGCGCGCGTCGTGGTCGGGGCGCGCGGCGTCGTCTTGGCGTCCGGCTTTGCGTCCGTCGGCGTGCCGAAGGGCGCGGGCGGCGTGGGCGGGGCGGGGCGCGCGGGCGGCGTGATCTGCGGCGCGTGTTGCGCCCGCGCGAGACCGCACGCGCAGACGAGCGCCACGGCGCAGGCCGCGAGCCGCGCGAAGCGACGGCGGCGCGCGTGCGCGTCGGTTGTGCCCTGTAAAACTTGGCGCATGATTAAATCTCCGGGGTGATATATGGCGGACTCAAGGTCTCGCGGACTTTAGGGCTTGCTGCCGCCGGGCCATTTGATCGCGGGCGACGGCGTCGCGCCTTGCGTGTAGGTGATGATCGTGCCGCCGAAGCCGACCGCCCAGCCGCGCGCGCGCGAGACGAAGCAGAGGCGTTCGAGCGGGTGGCGCGCGGGCGAGCTTTCGGGCTGCCAGTGCGCGCCGCCATCGGTCGTGTGCAGCAGCGTGCCGTCCGTGCCTGCGACCCAACCTTCGTTTGCGTCTAAGAATTTCACGTCGAACAGATCGGCCGCGCCGCCCGCCGCCTGCACCGTCCAACTGCGCCCGCCGTTCACGGTCGCGAGCACCAGCCCTTTAGCGCCCACCGCCCAGCCACGCCGCGCGTCCGCGAACATGACCGCGTTCAGCCGCGCGTTCGCGTCCGTCTGCGGCGGCAGCGCGGCGGCCCGCCACTCCTCGCCGCCGTCTGACGTGGAAAGGAGCGTCGCACCCGCGCCGACCACCCAGCCTTGCGCCTGGTCGAGGAACGCGCCGCCTAAGAGCAGGTGGCGCGTCGGCACGTATTGCCGCTTCCAGGTCGCGCCGCCGTTCGTGGTCGCGTAGAGCGCGCCCTCCTCGCCGAACGTCCAGCCGTGGTCGGCGTCGGCGAAGATGACGCGCACGAGCAGCGTGGACGAATCCTTCTCGGTCGCCTCGACGCGCCGCCAACTGCGCCCGCCGTCCGTGGTCTTGAGCAGGTAAGAGCGCGCGCCGCCTTCCAGTTCGACCTTGACGATGTTGCGCTCGCAGACCAGCCAGCCGACGAGGTTGTTGCTGAAGAACACGTCGCGCAGGCCGTCGTCGGTCGGCTTAAGCTCTGTGCGCCAGTGCGCGCCGCCGTCCGTGGTCGTCAGCAGCGCGCCCTTCCCGCCGACTGCCCAGCCCTTCTGCTCGTTCAGAAAATAGACCGCGCGCAGCCACGCCAGCGTCCCCGACTCCTGCCGCGTCCACGCCGCGTGCGCGGCAGTAGGCAGTAGGCAGTAGGCGGTAGGCAGTAAGAACAGGACAACGGACAGCAGGGGACGGGCGGCGCGGACTTGCCGATGTGAGGATAATGGTGACGAGAACAACATTGCCGCGCGCCTACGTTTGCACAACTGCCTACAGCCTACAGCCTACTGCCTACTGTTCCTCAGAACCCGCCCGTGAAGATGCGGAAGAAGCTGACGAGGGGCAGGAGGCTCATGACCTTCTGCACCTGCTTGAAGCGGTTGCCGGGCACGAGCACCTGATCGCCGGGGTTGAGGTAGAAGGTGTCGGGCGCTTTCCCCTTCTCGATGGCGGCGACGTTGATGCGAATGGGCTGCGGGTAGCCGTCCGCGCCGCGCCGCACGACCGTCACCTTGCTCTTGTCGCCGGTCGGTAAGACGCCGCCCGCGAGCGTGACAGCCTCATAAACTGACAGGCGGCGCGTCATCGTGCGCACGCCGGGTTGCGCTACGTCGCCGAGCACGGAGAAGACGGCCGACTGCGCCCGCTCCAGCGTGACCGTCACCTTCGGGTCTAGCACGTACTCCTCGTACCTCTTCGTGATCTCGGCCGCGACCTGCCGCGTCGTCTTGCCGACGACGAAGATGCCTTCGGGGATGAGCGGCAGCGCGAGCACGCCGTCGGGCGGGACGACGAGGCCGGCCTTCGAGTAGCGTTCCAGCCCGAAGACGCTCACCGAGACGATGTCTTCGGGGCCGAGGCGGTAGGAGGCGAGGTAGTTGTTGTAGTAAGGCACGATCTGGGACTCTTCCTCGGTCAGCCCCTGATGGCGGTTTGCCTGCGCCTCGACGGGCACGTCCGCGCGCGGCGGCGCGCTCGTGTCGTCCGGCTCAAGGTGCTCTTTGACCTGCTCGCCCGCGGGCGGGCCTTGCGGCGGCGGCGTCTGCTGCTGCGAGACTTTGCGCGGGCGTTCCTTCTGCTTGTCCTGCGCGGCTGTCGCGCCCGCCGGCACGCCGAGCGCCGCGACGAGCGCGAGCGCCAGTAGCCTACACGTCATACTTCTTATCATGGCTGAACCTCCTAAAACCTGCGCGCGACACTCGTGCGCCTAGCGCCCGCCGCGCCCGAACAGAATCGTCTTGACCGTCTCGAACAGAATCACCGCGTCGAGCATCAGGCTCTGGTTCTTGATGTAGTAGAGATCGTATTGCAGCTTCTGCCGCGCGTCCTCGATGGACGCGCCGTAGGGGTATTTGATCTGCGCCCAGCCGGTGAGGCCCGGCGGGATCAAATGCCGCTGCTCGTAGAACGGAATCTCCTCGGCGAGTTGCTTGACGAAGTGCGGGCGCTCGGGGCGCGGCCCGACGAAGTTCATCTCGCCCTTCAGGATGTTCCAGAACTGCGGTATCTCGTCCACACGAATCTTGCGGATGATGCGCCCGACGCGCGTCGTGCGGTCGTCCGTGGTGCTCGCCCAGACGGGGCCGTCCTTCTCTGCGTCCATGCGCATCGAGCGGAACTTCATGATCGTGAACGGCCGCCCGTTCTTGCCCACGCGCTCCTGCTTGTAGAGCGCGGGGCCGGGTGATTCCAACTTGATCAGCACCGCCGTTATGAGCGCGATGGGCAGGCTGACGATTGCGCCGATGAGCGCGACGCTGCGGTGCATAAAGGCCCGTGCGACGCCCGACAGACGCGCCTGCCGCCCGCGCCCCGAAAAGATCAGCCACGACGGGCGCACCATGTTCAGGTGCATCCGCCCCGTCACGCGCTCGTAGAAGGACGCGCCCTCCTCGATGGCGACCGCGCCGCCGAGACTCAGGTCGAGCAGTTGGCTCGTGGGGAACTGCCCGCGCCGCTCGCCCATCGCCACCACGATCCTGTCCACGCCCTCGCGTCTTACGATCTCCGCCATGTCGCCCGTCAGCCCGACGACGCGCGGATTGATGATGGATTTGCCGACCAACTCCGGCTGGTTGTCCACGAAGCCGACGATGCGGTAGCCGGCGTCGCGCCGATCAAGCACCTCGCGCGCGATCTCCAACGCCGCGTCGCCGGAGCCGACGATCAGGATGCGCTCGCCGACGTTCGGGTGGCCCAGGAGCCAGTGGATCGAGACGCGCCAGCCGACCATCAGCGCCAGCGCGAGCGGCAGCGAGATGAGCGCGACGCCGCGCCCCAGCATCGCCTGTGGCGCGACGTAGAAGACAATCGCCAGCGCGATCCACGCGAGGCCCAGCGCCTGAATCAGACGTAAGACCAGCTCGCGCCGGTCGTGCATGACGACGAAGTCGTAGAGGTCGTAGAGGTAGAACGCGCCGAGGCAGAAGAAGGTGGCGATGGCCGCCTTGAAGATGCCGTGCCGCACGAAGAGCGTGGTGTAAGCCTCATCGGGCCCGAGCCGAATCTCGGTCGCGGCGACGACGCAGCCGAAGATCAGCAGCGCCTCCGCCGTGAGCAGCAGCCACGTGCGCAGTCTGGTACGCGCAGACCTCAATCAGCCTCCTCCGCTTTCGTCTCCGCCGACTCGTCGCGGCGGTAGTAGCGACGCTGGTAGTAATAACTGCCCGCGTCCGCGCCGGCCTCCGCGCCGTTCAGGACGATGCCGAGCATGCGCTCGCGCGGGAGCGGTTCGAGCACGCGCTCGACCTGGGCATAGCGCGTGCGGTTGGCGCGCACCACGAGCAGCGCGGCGTCGGCGCGGTTAATCAGCACGCTCGCGTCCGTGAAGATGCCGAGCGGCGGCGCGTCTATGATGATGAAGTTGAACTCGCGCCGCAACTCCGCGAGCAGCGCGCTGAAGCGCGGCCCCGACAGAATCTCCGCGACGCTGTCGTGCGGCGTGCCGCCCGGCAGCAGGTGTAGCCCCGCCGGTTCGAGCCGCACGATGGCCTCGTCCAGCGTGGCCTTGCCGGCGAGCACTTCGGACAGCCCCACGGGCGCGTCGAGCGCGAGATAGTCGGCGGCGCACGGCTGGCGCAGGTCGCCGTCAATCAGGAGCGCGCGCACGCCGTCCGTCTGCGCAAGCAGCCAGGCGAGGTTGAGCGCCGTGACCGTCTTGCCTTCGCCGACGCCCGCGCTCGTGATGACAACCGCCTGCACCTTGCGCCGCTCGCCCGCGTGCAGCACGCGCGTGCGCAGGCCGCGGTACTGCTCGGCGTGTGGCGAGCGTGGATCGGTGATGGCGATAAGGTGTGGTTCAACGCGCGACGCGGTGACCTCTAGAGAGGCGTAAGCCGCGTCGCGCGCCGAACCGACAGCGCCCACTGTTGCCCCAGCAACACGCGCAGCCGTCCCGCCGGGGAGTGCCGACCCGGCGGGGGCATGAATCGTGTGCTCAGTGGGCGCTGAACTGTGCGCCGCTTCGGGCGCGTTGAAGTAAGCAGACTGGCGCGTGAACAAGGCGTCGGTGCGCGCCGTGCCGTTGCCGCCCGCGCCGTTCTGGCCGTGCTGGCTTGGGCGCAGGTCGGCGGGCGGCGCTGCGTGATCGGCGTTGCGCTGCGCGGGCGCTTCGTCCGCTCCGGTGTGTTGCGCGTCGTCGTGTGCGGCGGCGCGTTTTAAAGCTTCGTAGACTCTCCCCATTACCTGTCTCCCATCGCGTCCCAACGGCGGAAGGCCGCGCCGATGTCCGAGACATCGAGCGGGTCGTCCGCGGTCTGCGCGGCCGGCGTGGCGGCGGCCCGCGTGCGGGCGTCGTCGGCCCCGTTGGGGTGCGCCTGTTCGTGCTGGCCGTTGCCGGCGGCCCACAGTTCTGCCCGCCCCGCGGCCTTGAAGATCGGCGCGGGCGGCGTGGCGCGTTCGAGGCCGGTCAGGCCGTGCCGTGCGTCCGGCAGCATGTCGAACGTGTCGGCGACCTCTTCGACGGTGGCGCGGCTGATCCGCCGCTCGCCCGTGGCGAAGCCGGCGAGCAGGGCGTTGTCGCAGAGGTTGTTGATCTGGCGCGGGATGCCGCCCGCGCAGCGGTAGATGTAGTCAATCGCGCCGGGCGAGAAGATGTCCGTGCGCTCAGCGCCCGCGACCGAGAGGCGGGCCTTGATGTAACGCTCCGTCTCCGCCGCGTTCGGCAGCGGCTTGATCTCGCAGCGGAGCGCGACGCGCTGTTTCAACTGCCGCAAGTCAGGGTTGTTCAGGACGGTGCGCAACTCCGGCTGCCCCGTCAGCACGAGTTGCAGGTGCTTGGCCGCGTCCGACTCGAAGTTCGAGAGCAGCCTGATCTCTTCGAGTACGGCGGTCGAGAGGCCGTGCGCCTCGTCTATGATGAGCACGGTGCGCAAGCCGCGCGCGTGCCGCTCCGCCAGCGTGTCGCCCAGGGCGAAGAGCAGCTCCGACTTGTTCTGCCACGACTCGACGCCGAGGAGGCGCGCGATGTGCTGGTAGAACTCCGGCACGCTCAGGCGCGGGTTGATGACGTAGCCGACGAGCACCGTGCGGTCGAGCCGCTGCATCATCCAGCGCAGGATCGTCGTCTTGCCCGTGCCCACCTCGCCGGTGACGACGATCAGCCCCTTGCCGCTCTCGATCCCGTAGTGCAGATTCGCCATCGCCTCCGTGTGCGACGGCGTGAAATAGATGAAGCGCGGATCGGGCGTCAGTGCGAACGGCAGTTCTTTTAAGTTGTAGAACTCGCGGTACAACTTTCAGTCTCCGAAGTCCGGAGAGTCCGCAGAGTCTAGAGAGTCTGGAGTCTATTGACTCTCCGGACTCTCCGGACTCCGGACTCTTAAGTTGAGAAATAATCGAACACGTGTATCAGCTTCAGCGCGAGGGCGAGCGCCGGGATGCTGACGACGGTGACGGCGATGCCGGCGGCGGCGAGCGCCAACCCGCGCAGGCGGCGGCGGCGCACCTCGCGCGCCGTCAGCAGTTCGGGCACGGAGGCGAGCACGGGCAGCGCCGTGTAGTGGCGCGCGTCCTCGACCGTCTGGATGGTCAGCAGGTGCGGCACTTCAAACGCGACGGCGCAGAACAGCCCGCAGCCCAAGCCGAGGGCGAGGCCCAGGGCGAGGAGCATCGGGCGCTTCGGCGCGACCGGCTTTTCGGGCAGGCTCGCCGGGTCTATGACCGCGATCTGCTCGCCCTGCTGCTTCTGCGCCACCGCGCTCGTCAACTCAAGCTGGTGCTGCTTCTGCACCAACTCGTCGTAGTAAGCCTTCTTCGATCTGTACTCGCTGTCCAGCCCCTGAAGCGTGACCTCCGTGCCGGGCACGCGCCCCAGGCTCTCGCTCAGTTGCGCCAGTTGTGCGTTCGTCTGCTTGAGCAAGTCCTCCTGCCGCGCCAGCTCGCCCTTGAGCAGCTCAATGTTGGTCTTCACCGTGTTGATGCGCGGGTCAATGAGCTTGTTGAGCCGCTCCTGCTTCTCGGCGATCTCGGTCTTGTGCGCTTCGAGCAGTTCGTCCTTGCTCCGCTTGATCGCGGCGAGTTGCTGCCGGACGGTGATCATGTCCGGGTTCTTCTCCGTCAGCTTCTTCTTCATGTCCTCCAGCACGAGTTCAAGCTCCGACTGGCGGCGGGAGAGATCGGCCCAGGCCGGCGTGTTCTTGGGGTCTGTGCTGTTGATCGCGATCTGCTCCTTGTCCTGATCGATCTGCCTTTGCAGGTCGCCGAACTGGCTGTTGTAGGCGACGAGTTGGTCGCGCAGCCGCCCGACCTCGGCGATGCGCGCCTTCTGCTCCTCGTGCAGCCCGCCGAGTTGCGCGGCCAGCGTCGCCTCGTGCGACGGCAGGTTGCCCATGTTCTGCAACTTCACTTCCAACTGGCGCTGCTCGATCTTGTCCAACTCCTGCCGGGCCTGCGTGGCCTGCTCGTCGATCAGGTTCTTCGTCTGATCCACCTCGTTGCGCACCGTCTCAAGCTGGGCGTCCACGTACCTGGACGCCAGCACCTGCGTGACCTTCTGCACGACGTAGGGGTCGGGGCCGCGGAACGAGATGTTGAAGGCGTTCGTGATGTCGTTGCGGCTCTTGTTCAACTCGATGGTCACGTCCTTCTTGCGCATGCGCTCGACGAGCGCGTCCATCGGCTCGCCGCGCAGGCGCTCGGCGGCGTAGAGGTTGAAGCCCGTGATCAGCGGCTCTAACGTCGAGCGGCTGAAGACCGTCTGGCTGATGTTGTTGATGCGGATCGAGAGATCGTCGTCCGAGAGTTTCGGCACGAGTCCCTGCGCGACGGACGACGGCTTCACGACCAGCAGCGTCGTGGACTGGTACTGGTTCGGCAGCCGCCAGACGACGATGGCGACGGCGAACGAGATGGCAATCGTCGGGAGCACGATCAGCCACTTGCGCCGCCACAAAATGCGGGCGTACTCGGCGGGCGTCCGTTGCCTGAATTCAACACTCATCGCTTTCCCTCAGAATGAGCGGCGCGCTGCCAGCACGCGTCGGCGCTTTCGTGCGGCCGCTCGTTTAGTCCTGCCTTCGCCTGCTTACGACACCGTGGCGAGCGCCTGCCGGGCGTCTTCCAGTTGTTCGGGCGAGAGCGCCTTCTTCTCGCCCATTTCAACCGCCTTCTGTAGGTGCTGACGCGCTTCCATCTTGCGCCCCATGGCGGCGAGCGCGCGCCCCAGATGCAGCCGGTAGAGCGCGCTGTCGTTGCCGCGCGCCGTCGTCTGGTTGAGCGCCTTTTGCAGTTGTTCGACTGCCGCGCCCGCCAGCCCCTTCTTGAAATAGACCCAGCCGAGCGTGTCCGAGTAGCCCGGCTCGTCCGGGTACTTCTGCACCACGCCCTGCGCAATCCGCACCGCCTCGTCCAGATTGCCCTTGCCATACTCGGCGTAGTCCCAGGCGAGGTTGTTGCCGGCAATCGCGGCGATGTCCGGCTGCGGGTTGCGCGCGAGCGCGTCCTTGTAGGCGGCGACGGCCGCGTCGCGGTTGCCGCGCCCGTCTTCGACCATGCCGATCAGGGTGAGGGCGGCGGCGTCGTCCGTGTCGGGCGGGCGCGCGGTCACCTCGCGGTACTGGTCAATCGCCGCCTGCGGGTTGTTGGTGTTCACATAAACGGCGGCGAGCGCGGTCAGCGCGGCGGCGTTGTTGGGATCGAGTGCGAGCGTGCGCTCCAACTCGCCTTTAGTCCCCTCCACGTTCTGCTGGACGCCGTAGATTTGCGCCTTGAGGAAGTGGAGGCCCGCGTTGTTGGGCTGCGCGGCGAGCGCCTGATCGATGCGGGCGTGCGCGCGGTCGAACTGCTGCGCCTTCGTGTAGATGTTGATGAGACCGCCGAGCGCCGGCAGGTTCGTGCCGTCGAGTTGCAGCGCGCGCTCGTAGGACTGCTCGGCGTCTGCCGGCTTGTTCTCGGCGAACGCGAGGCCGGCGAGGTTGATGTAGCCCTCCGGCGAGTTCGGCATGGCGTCGCGCGCGGCGACGAAATCGGCGCGGGCGGCGTCCACGTTCTTCAGTTGCAACTCGGCCGCGCCGCGTGCCGTGTAGGCTTTGGCGCGCAACTCCGTGATCAGTTCCGCCGAAAGCTGCGGCCCCGGCGTGGCGCGGCCCAGGCGCTCAAGCAGGTCGGAGGCGAGGCGCTGGGCGGTCTTCATGCTCTCCTCGCCGCCCGCGCGCAGGTTGATCTGCGCCTGCAAGAGCCGGCCCGGCAGATAGTCCGGGTGATACTTGTCGAGGTCGCCCGCGTAGGAGCGCGCCTGCTCGATCTGCCCGATGGCGAGTTGCGCCTGCGTCATGAAGTAGAGGCCGAGTTGATCGCGCGGCTCCTGCTTCAAGACCTGCGCGAGATCGTCTATGGCCTGCTTCGCCTGGCCGCGCTGGAGGTTGACGCGGGCGCTCAGCCGGCGCGCATTGATGTCGCTCGGACTCTTCGCCAGGATGTCCTTCGCCTGGTTGGCCGCGCCTTGCAGGTCGCCGCGCTGGAGCATGATCTCGCCGAGGCGGTAGCGCGCGTCGGTGTAGTCGGGCGAGCGGTTGATAATCTCCTGGTAGACGCGCGTGGCGTCGTCGTAGCGGCCGACCGCCGCGTAGAAGTCGCCGAGCACGATGCGCCCTTCGGGGCGATCTTTGTCGATCTCGGCCAGTTCTTTGAATACGGCCTCGGCCTTGTCGAGTTGCTTGTTGCCGAAATAGAAGCGGGCGAGCGTGATGCGCGGGTCGCGGCTGCCCGGCTCGACCTCGACCGCCTTGCGGAACTCGGCCTCGGCCTTGGCCAGATCGTTATGCTGCGCGTGGAAGTAGCCATACTGGATGTGGGCGAGCGCCGAGCGGTCGTTGATCGAGAGCGCGCGCTGGTAGGTCGCCTCGGCGCTGGCCGTGTCGCCGGACTGCGCGTAGTAGCGCGCCAGACTCATCAGCGACTCGATGCGCTGCGGGTCTATGTCCACGGCCGTCTTGAGTTCGGCGAGCGACTCGTCGCGCTTGTTGTCGGCGTAGAGGAGACCGGCCTTCAGGATGTGCGCCTCGATGTGCTTGGGGTCGCGGCCGAGCACGTCGTTGGCGATGCGCCACGCCTCGTCCTTCGACTCCTTGTTCTTCGCGGGGTCGCCCTGGTAGGCGAGCAGATACCAGTTGCCGAGTCGAACGGCGGCGTCGGGCGTGTGTGCGTCTTTGTAACCCGGATCAAGTTCGACCACGCGCTGCAACTCGCGGATGGCCGGCCCGACGTTCTCCTGCCCCTCGTAAGCCTGCGCCAAGCCCCAGTGCGCCGCCACCAGCTTCTCGTCGAGTTGCAGGGCGTTGCGGAACTCAAGGGCCGCTTCCGGAAACTTCTTGTCTTTGAGGTATTGTTCGCCGCGCTGTAGGTGTTCGGCTTTGGCGCGCTCCGGGTTGGAGCAGGCGGCGGCCGCCAGCGCCAGGAGGACGGACAGCAGGATAAACAGCAGACCCCGGCCGTGGCCGGAGCGGGGGCACTCTGATCGCTTCATGTTAGCCTGAGACTCCTTCACGCGCCGCGCCTGCGAATCTTTTGACCGGGGCAACGGTCAAGAGGCTGAAGCGGCGGCGCGTGGTTGTTATCTTCTGCTCCGAGTTTTGACCGCGCCCGCGTGCGGGGCAACCGCGCGGGCGCGTCCATGTAAGAAAAACGAGCAATCGGTGGTTTCTTCCCGAAACCGCCCGCCTTGCGCGAGACCCTGATGGTCGGTTGAGTGCCAATGTTACCCCATCGGCCGGGCGGGCAAAAGTCGCTCCGCCCGTGTGGCCGCCCGCCTTAGTTCGGGACGAACGCGGGCAGTGCGGGCGCGGACTGCGCCGCCAGGTCGGTCGCCAGCCTGAGCGCCTCCGCCTCTGACGCGCCGACCGGCACCATCACGCGCACCATCGCGCCGTCTGAACGCCGCCGCCGGACGCTGTCCAGGACGGTGTAAATCTTCCCCCAGTACTCGCTCGCCACCGTGCGCCCGCGCCCCTGATACCAGTAGATCAAGACCTGGCGGACGGGGCCGTACTCGACTATGTAGCGATTCGCCTCGATGGCGGGGCCGCCGCCCGCGGGCTGGATCAGGATGCGACCCGGCTCGTTCATCGTCCAGCCCGCGCCGGGCAGACAGTTGAGCGGGCTGTGGTAGGTCGCGCCGTTGCGCTGCGTGGCGTAGTAGCCGACGTAGAAGTTGGCCGTGTGCCCGTCCGGCAGCGCGTAATCGCGCACGAGGTAGTCGTCCGCGCGCAAGACGGCCTCGCTCCCGGCGTCGAGGCGCGCGTCCGCGCCCGTTTGCCGCCACGCGCCGAGCTGCGTCGGGAACTCTTGCAGCGGGCGGCGCTCGACGTGCGCCTCGCCCGCGCGCTCCCACACGTTGACGAACGCGCCGCCCGCCAGCAGGCACGCGAACAAGACCCAGAATTGCCACCGCGCTGGTTGCATAAAAGTTACTGTGCCGCGCCGTCCGCGCCGCTGACGCTCATCGCCGCCGTGCCGGCCGCGCTGCCCACGACTGCCGGCTCGCTCTCGACCGCGAGTTGCGTCGCCTCGGCCGCCGGCTCGGTCGCCGCCGTGGGTGCGGTCAATTTCTTTCCGCGCCCGCCTTTCGCCTTGCGCCGCGCGAGTAGATCGAGCAGCCAGCCGACCGCGAACAGCAGCAGGAAGGCGACGATGTAGACGACCCAGCCGGAGAACTCGTGGAAGAAGCCGTCGGCGATCTCCGTGCCGTAGAAGCGCGCCAAAATCCCTGTGCCGCTGACGCGCGCCGCGTTGGTCACGATGGCGATGGGCACGGCCGACAGGACGATGACGGTCGAGCGCCAGAAGCCATAACGCCGGAGGAAGCCGAAGCGCCCGCCGCGCCGGTCGTCGTCGCCGCGCGGGTGCGTGAAGTAGGCGTAGACGACGGCGAGCGTCAGCAGCGTCATCAGCGAGCGGATGCCGCTACAGGCTTCCACCACTTCGAGCTTCTTCGTCGTCTTCGCGCCGAGCGGCATCAACTCGATCACGTTCCCCTGCCGCAGCACGGGGATGTCGAACAGGCGCATCGCCCAGACCGCGCAGCGCGAGGCGAACAACTGCAACGGGAACGCGATCTGGTTAAAGATGATCGCCGGGATGGGGATCGCCAGCGCCAGCAGGGCGAGCGGCACGAGCGTCAGCCGCAGCACGCGCCAGCCCCAGAAGTAGAGCACAATGCCAGCGAGCATCAGCACGAGCGACGTGCGTTGCAGGTACAACTCCGCGCCCGCCGTGCCCGCCAGCAGCGCGCAGAACGCGCCGACGATGCACGCGCCGCCCCACCAGACGGCGGGCCGCCTGGGCGCGGCGGCGAGCCGCCCGCGCTCCGCCCACAGGATGTAGCCGATGATGAGCGGGATCAGCAGCCCGTGCGAGTAGTTCTCGTCCGTCCACCACTGCGTCGCCAGCTTGGGCAGCATCGTGGCATAGACGAAGCCCAGCCCGGCGGCGACGAGCAGCGGCCGCCACAGAAGCGACGGCGAGACGAATTTCATACTTGACGCGTTAGACACTGCTGGGGTTGGTGTGATGGACTTCGGTTGGTGTCTTGCGTTTAAGCCTTTATTTCTTGGGCGGCCCGACAGGCCGCCAGTCTGTGCTTAGTGTAGCTTAGCGTAGGCAAAGCAGGCAAATAAAAAAGAGTAGGCAGTTAGGAAAGGATGAGTCGCCGCGTGGCGCGCAACGTGAATCCCTCCGCTCGACTGTTCGCCCTTTGTTTTCTTTAACTGCCTACTGCCTACCGCCTACTGCCTACTGCTTGTTGCAGCGCGTTGAGGATGCGGTCGGCGGCCTGGCCGTCCCAGAGCGGCGGCCGGCTCGCGGGCGGGTGTGCGAGCGCGGCGCGGGCGGCGCTGATGATGCGCGCGGGGTCTGTGCCGATGACGCGGTTCGTGCCGTGCGTGACGGTGATGGGCCGCTCCGTGTTCGCGCGCAAGGTCAGGCACGGGATACCGAGCGCGGTCGTCTCCTCCTGCAACCCGCCGGAGTCCGTCAGCACCAGCTTCGCGCCGCTCATCAGCCGCAGGAAGTCGAGATAGCCGAGCGGCTCAAGCACGCGCAGACGCGGCGCGCGCGCGTCTATCTGATCGAGCAGGCCGAACTCGGCCAGGCGCTCCCGCGTGCGCGGGTGGACGGGGAAGACGACGGGCAACTGCGCGCTCAACTCTACGAGCGCCGATAGGACGCCCGCGAGCGTCGTGCGGTCGTCAACGTTGGCGGGGCGGTGCAGTGTGACGACCGCGTAAGGCTGACCGTTGACGCCCAGTTGCGCGCGCACGGGCGAAGCTTTGGCGCGTTCGAGGTGCGCGTAGAGCGAATCAATCATCACGTTGCCGACGAGGCGTATGCGTTCGGGCGGGATGCCTTCGGCGCGCAGGTTCTCGTCGGCGTCGGGCGAGGGCGTGAGCAGCAGGTCGGCGATCTGATCGGTCAGCACGCGGTTGATCTCTTCCGGCATCGTGCGGTCGCGGCTGCGCAAGCCCGCCTCGACGTGCGCGACCGGCACGCACAGCTTCGCGCAGACGAGCGCGCACGCGAGCGTCGAGTTCACGTCGCCGACGACCAACACCCAGTCGGGCCGTTCGCGCGCGACGACCGGCTCGAAGCGCAGCATGACGTTGGCGGTTTGCGCGGCGTGCGTGCCGGAGCCGACGCCGAGGTGTATGTCCGGCGCGGGCAGTTCAAGATCGCGGAAGAAGGCGTCGGACATCTGCGCGTCGTAGTGCTGTCCCGTGTGCACGACGAGCGACTGAAACTCGCGCGCGCGCCGCCGCATCGCGCCGACGACGGGCGCGACCTTCATAAAGTTCGGCCGCGCGCCCACCACGTTGATGACCTTCAGCATGAGTTGACTTTAGTCCGGCGTGCCGCAGCTTAGCGCAGGCAAAGCGAAAGTTAAAAACGCGGGGGCGGCGAACTTGAATGTTCGCCGCCCCCGCGCTCGTCTCTGTGTCGCGCCTTCAGCGCACGACGATCTGGACGCTGTTGCTGCGCTGCCCGCCGACGAGGAGCGTCAGATCAACCGCGCCCGCGCCGCGTAGTTGCGGGACGAGCACGCAGTTAATTTGATCCACGCCGGCCACGCGTCCGAGCGCGCCCGCGAACTCGACCGGCAGTTGGAAGACCTGCCCCGTGCTCGTGCGCGCCTCGACCGCAACCGACTCGGCCAGGTTCGGCAGCACCACGCCGCCGTCCAGGCGCACGTCGTTGCCCGCGTCGCTGTTGACCGCGCCGGCACTGAAGCCCGCGGCGAACAGTTGCAGGCGCGTGCGCTTGTCGCTGCCCAACGTGTCGGGCGTCGTCACGTCGAAGGCGGCCGCGCCACCCGTCGCGGCGTTGAGCGCGAGGGCAGTGCCCGCGCCGTCAGCGCCGAAGAGGCCGGGCATGACGGGCGCGATGGTCACCGTGCCGCGCGAGACGTAGCCGTCCTGCGAGGTCACGATCACTTCGGCGTCGCCGGCCGGCAGGTCTGCGGGCACGCAGAAGGTGATGCGCGCGGGCGAAGCGTAGAAGACTTGGGCCGCACGGCCGTTGATGGTCACGCTCGCGCTGGCGAGTTCGTAGGGCAGCACGTCGGCGGTCAACTGGCCGGCCGCGTCGTTCTGCATGGCCAGCGGGCTGAGACTCGCGTCGCCGAAGATCACGGACATGCTGCCCGGCGCTAAGACCGGCGCGAGGCTGGCCGCGTTGAGCGCGACGGCCGTCCCGATGATGGGCTGACTGGCCGCGCTCGGCACGTGTGCCATGTCGCCGAGCGACGCGTCAACGCCGCCGCCTGGCAGCAGGCTGCGCGCCTGCGCGAGCCGCGATGCGGTGATGTACAAACGGTTCTGCACGCTGACGGGGTAGTTCTGCCGGCGCGTCAGCGCGTCGGCGGCGCGCGTGAAGTAGACGGCCATGCGCAGCGCCCTCTCCGTCTGGTCGAGGGACGGGAGCTGGCCGGTTGACGACAACTGACTCGACTCGGACAGGAAGGTCATGTAGGCCTGACCCACCAGCGTCATGAGACTATCAACCTGCGCCGTCGTCGCGCCGGGATTGGCGGCGAGCGCCGCCGCCTGAGCCTGCGCCGTAGTCACGAGGGCCAACGTGGCGGAGCCAGGCGTCGGCGTCGGTGTTGGAGTCGGGGTGGGTGTAGGTGTAGGCGTTGGCGTTGGTGTCGGGGTTGGTGTCGGCGTCGGTGTTGGAGTCGGCACCGGGGTGGGCGTCGGCGTCGGGGTCGGACTGGGAGTGGGCGTCGGCGTTGGCGACGGTGTCGGAGTTGGGGCCGGCGTGGGCGTGGGCGTAGGTGTTGGAACGGGCGTCGGCGTCGGCGTCGGCGTGGGATTTGGTGTCGGCGTCGGCGTTGGTGTAGGCGTCGGTGTAGGCGTCGGCGTAGGTGTCGGCTGCGAGTTGCAGCTATAGGCTTCGAGTTCCACGATGCGGCTGAAGACGCCGTCCGCGGAGTTGTTCACCACCACGCGAATCTTGTCCGTCGTGATCGGGGTCTCGAAGAGGAAGTTCACCTTCACGTGATTGTTGCCGGTGACGTGCCCGTTCGGCACGTCCATCCAGCCGCCGTTGCCATCCGGCACCTGCACCTGAAAGTCGGTGACGCCGTACTTCGTGAAGGTCATCGCATCGGTCGGGTCTTGCGGGCTGGCGTAGTTGTCTTGCAGCGTATAGACGATGATCTCGTTAAGCGTCCGGCTGACGCCGAGATTCACTACCAGGCTGTCCGCGAACTGGCTGGCGGTCGCATCATTCCAGCCGACGCCCGCCGCCGTGCCCCAGCCGTTGCCGACGTGATTACCGTCAATCACACCACTGTCCGGGAAATTGGAGTTATAGACGGACGAAGCCACGACCGTCGCGCCGTTGACAGCCAGAGCCACGTTCGTGCCACAGGGCGCGGGCGTCGGTGCCGGCGTGGGAGTTGGAGTTGGTGCAGGTGTTGGCGACGGCGACGGGGTCGGCGTGGGCGTTGGAGTCGGGGGCGGCGGTGCCCCGCCCAGCGCGGCCTGAAGCGCCGCGATGTCGCAACCCACTGCCGTCTGGTCGGTCGCCGCCGTCAGGTACGGGCTGTCGGGCAGCAACCGATAGTCGCCCCCAGCCCGATCCGCGAAGCGCGCCGCCTCCAGCCCCGCCGGATAGTAGTTGGCAGCCGGATAC
>Ga0081539_10000759_pt2 | contig 32346 bp, 26 predicted proteins | sample TabmetS4T2R2_FD_71023 | JGI IMG/M metagenome (GOLD analysis project Ga0081539, IMG submission 71023) | Tabebuia heterophylla rhizosphere microbial communities from the University of Puerto Rico - S4T2R2 | ecosystem: Host-associated > Plants > Roots > Rhizosphere ... | reverse complement strand
GTGGCTCGCACAGGAGGGGATCATCCGCTACGGGGCGGCGGATGAGGGGGTGAAAATCAGAGTAGAGTTGGTAGGGCTGCAACAGTTGAACTGGGGCAGCCCTGACAGCGAGGCTTAGCTTGGTTGAAAGGCAATAAGAGAGCGTCCGATAATCTTAGGTAATAAATGGAGTTCATGCGTCTTACATAAGGTTTATCGGACTCGCTCGGACCGCGCCTTCTTCTGCTTCTTAGGCAGCGTCTTGCCCACATACTGCGATCTGGTCTTGCCACCTTCTGACCAGTAGGCGTACCAGTAGGGCCCGTGCAGTTGCCCCGTTGCACATTTACAGTTCTTCTTGCCGCAGCGCACACCTTCGAGGCGATATGTCCGATTACTGGTTGTGCGCTCCTGCAGCACTCTCCGTTTCGTCGTGGCGCAGTCCTGCTCTTTAGACTTCTTGCTATCGATTAACTCGCGAAGCCAGTTAGCAAGCTTTGTCAACTCTCTCGGCGTCAGTGTCCGGATTGACCGTTTTATTTCACTCAGTTTGTTCATGGCAAGAGTACTCCCGGCGAAGGACAGATGGTGAGCTATGTGTTATCGGAGCTTGAGGCAGGCGTTATGACTGACTACACCGTAGGGAAACTGTGAAGGTATGTCCGGCCGTAGTCAGCCCATCGCTCAAAGGATTCATACCGTCACGGTGCAGACCTTGCGCCTGCGTCAGCAGTTGGCGAGTAAGTCGCGCGCCGACTTCAAGAGCGACGCGCAGTATTCTTTGTGGCGGGCGCAGACGGATGCTCTGCTCTCCGAGTTGGAGAACGAACTCTCTGTGCTCGCCCACCCTGGTGACTATGACCAGCTACCGCCGGCAGTGGTCGCTGAAGAACTGGGGACAACTACCAACAAGGTGCGGCTGCTGATCAAGGGCAGCGAGATACTAGCCACAGGCAAGCCCGCGCACGAATATATCAGCCGTGAAGAGTTAGCGACTGCGTGCGAAGTCGGCATGAAAGAGCTACTGCGCCGACTGGACCAGGGGGCGGCCGAGATCTTCGAGGAGGCGGTCGCTTACCTCCATCAAGGGCAGTTGCCGTTAGCCGACAGGGCGTGTCGGCGAATCGTGGCCCGGGAGTCGATCGTAGGTCCCTTCGCCCTGCCCTACGAGACGGCCCTCCTCCTCGCCCGGGCTGAGATAACGGAGGTGGAGGCGAGGCTTGGCTTCATCAGGCGCGCAGAGAGTGCTGAGCGAGCGCGCTACGTCCGCCACCTCCGGCGACTCTTGCGCGGCATGAGCCTGCAGGATGAGACAGCGCGGGCTATCGCCGAGCGGGTGCTGCACGCGGAGGAAGAGCGTCAGATACCCCAGCGGAGGCTCTTCGGCGCAAAGCTCTGTGAGTTGCAGCAGGCGGCTATGCTCATCACCACCGTTGCTTGCGACGAACTTGACCGACGGTGGAGGAAACGCCTGCCGCCCAGCCAGCAGGAGGAATTGGGGCGGATCATCCGCGACGCCGTCTATTCTACGCTGCACGCGCTGGCGAGTTACGATCGGCTTGCTTCCTCTAAGGAGTTCGTCGACTCGGTCAGCGGCTTAGTGCCACGGTATTATGAGTCGGCGCGTCTGCTGCACGGCTTAGTGAAAGGTAACGAGAGTGGGGATGAGAATATCTAATTGCCGAGCGAAGAAATGTTGATAGCTACCCCACGTTACTGTGCCGGCACTTGATTGAATGTTGTTGCGGCAATCCCAGTAACGTCCGCTGCGACGGTACTCCAAACTGACTTCAGGGCAAGAGCAACATGCTGTTGTTCCCCAATATGTTCCCTAACTCATCTCTTCCAATCGTTTTTTTTAGAAATCAGGACTTGCTGATAATTTGGGAAAAGGGATGTAAATTGTCCTTCCACAGGAGTTAGCTTGGCACAAGCAACTTCAAGATTTAAATGTAAGGACGAGGGAAGACTGTGCTCGGGTCTGTGCCCTGTTATATCTCAAGACATAAAAGAACTGGAATATCAACAGTTTACCGTTCCACAAATCTCCCATGTTTGAGAATTGTTCCCCGATTTGTTCCCTAAACGATAACCCGCCCAAGATTATGAGATCTTGGGCGGGCGGCAAAACCTAGTTGGGCTCGGAACAGTAGAGTTTTATACGCGAAGAGAGTTTGGACAAAGCTTCGCGCTGTTGCCCCGGAATTTCGTGGCCGTAAATGCGGAACAGCATTTCGACGCTATGCCCTAACCGATTTGCGATCATCTTAGCGTTAGCGCCTTCTGTGGCGAGCAGATGAGTGGCGTGCGTATGCCGTATGCCGTACCAACGGAAGCGTCTGGTGATGCCGATCTTGCTGAGAATTCTTTTTAAGCATTCTGTAACAACACCATGGTTGGGGACATGACCATCCATCGTACAAAAGACGAGCCGCTCATCACCGTACCCTAAGCCGTGACTCTTCCGCACGCCGATGTGAGTCTCTTGCGTCACTTTGATGCTTTTAAAGAAGTTGACGGTCGACTCATCTAGTTCAATAATTCGTTCCTCCCCAGTTTTCGTGCCCTTGAAGCCTTTAAATGCACCGCTGATCCAGACGCAGGCCCTCCGGACGCGCATCGTGGCAGTCTCGAAATCAATGTCTTCCCACATTTGGGCCATAAGCTCTTGGTTTCTTAATCCCGTCATGAACTGAGCTTTGAACGCGTTACCGTACCAATATTCACCCGCGACATCGAAGAAGGCTTGAGTCTCTTCGTAGGTCAGGTACTCAGGCCTCACCTTCGGAATCTTCGGCAGGGTTACACCATTGATTGGATCTGCGCGCAGGAAGCCCTTGTCTATCGCCCACGTGATGATCGCCCTAGTGACGCTATGCAACCCGTGGATCGTATGCGGGGACAAGCTACGCGCTTGCATCGAGTCATAGATCTTCTGAAAATCGGCGCGCGCGAGTTCTTTGAGTTCCTTATCTCCCACAGAAGGCATCAGGCAATGATTGATGCGGGTCTTGCACGAATGGAATCTGCTAAGGCTCAAGCGCGGGCCCACCTCATCACAGTAGAGATCGAAGCACTCACGGAAGGTCATAACCGATGATGGCACGAGCCGTTTGGCGCGGTGTTGAATTTTTAGTTCCGCCTCACGCAAGCGCGCATCTCTTTTAGTGCCCTTGAATGTCTCGGTGTGATAAAGCCGTTTGTGCGTGGTCGGCTCATAGCCTAAGGTGATCTTAATCAGGTGCGTATCGCGCCCTCTGCCTGCTGTCTGAATTGCCATCCGTCGCCTCCTTCTTTCTAGCCTCACGGCCGTTGGTTATCTGCCCCGTTAGTCAACGAAGTAGAATGAATAATGCCTTCATATAACTTCGCTGTTATTCATCACTCATTACGACGCGTTACCGTCTGCCATTGCGCTCCTACGGTTGGTGCCACGTCTTACCCGTGATTGATCTAGAATTACCTAAGATTGTGCGGACAAAATACGTGCAATTGAGCTTATTGTGTCCGTGTAAATTTTTTGAAGTAAACTTTCGTGTAAACAATTCTCAGGCTCGACAATCTTCCGAGGAGCACTTAAATGGCCGATCAGACGGACTGGCAGGCGTTCGGTGAATGGCTGTATAGAAGGCGTATGAAGCTCGGGCTGACGCAGAGGGAAGCGGCCAAGCGGGCCGGCATTTCCCGAGTGTACTGGTCTCGAATGGAGAGCCGTAGAAAGGTGAAGCGCCCGCGCAAGGGCAAGGTGAAACGCTTGCGCGAGGGCACGGTGAAGCGCATCGCGCTGGCGGTGAATGGCAGAGTCGCCCGCGCTTTAGCGTTGCTGTCGTTTCCGGAGGAGGTGGTGCACAAGGCGCGCCTGGCGGGTGCGAGTGAAGCTGACAGACTTGAGACGGCCGAGAATGCGTTTCGCGCCGTGCTACTAAGCGAGAAGGACTACCCCGAGGTCGCTTTCGATTTGATGCAGATTTACCGCACTTATCACCGAGAGCGGCTGGCGGCGGAATTCGCGCGGGCACCCGTCTTATACGATTACGAGCCCGTAGTGGAGCGGGTGGTAGCGCTGCCACCTTATCGTCAATGGCGCTTAGCGAGAAAGATCATCTTACATCTGTGGGAGACGGGGCAGCTATTTCATTTACCGGAGATTCCCGAGCACAAGGAAGAAAATCGTGAGCAGTCAAGGGTACTGAAGATCGCGGCCATGTCTATTAAGGAACTACGCATCGAAGCGAAACTACGCGAGGAAGCGGACCGACGCAAACAGACGAACGCGACAAGGAAAGGTTAGAGCATGCAGTTGAAGGAAGATGATATGCCATCGTCAAAGCATCAGGGCGCGCCACTTATGCCAGGCCGCTGCCGGCAGGTGACGCGATCCGTATTTTATTCTCTATTAATAGAGCCCCGTGTCATGTAGGTTCATATGAGCGGCGTTCTCAAGTTAATACCACGGTGGACTCAGCGTGTGACTTTCGAAGCGGGCGGGCGCGATCCGCTTGGCCTCGACAAATGGTCGGACTTGCTCAAGGGCCAACTCCTGTCCGGAATCGTCACTAATAACCATCGGGCGCGATATTACTCCTTCTTCTGCTGGGCCATCTGGCATATCGATGTGGAGGAGCCAGCGAAGAGGTATAGGGACTTCATCGAGAAGTGGCGACGACGGGAAGCGGCGCTCGCGCTGGCGACGCTCGCTCACAACGCGCGGACCTCTCCGATTGGCATTGAGATGACTGCCCCTGCGTTAGCCAAAGGTAGAGTGAAAGGGGAAGTCGATACCGACTTCCTAGTGTTGAAGTCCAACATCCTTGGAGTGTTCGGGCAGCATTACCGCGGGTCACTCTACGAACTAGGTCTCATTCATCGCACCGAAGACGGCCTCTATCATGTGACGCCTGCGGGTGAGTCGCTGGCGAGGACTCTGCACACCACCCTCGAGAAGACACCGTATGTCAAACAGCGACTCTACGAAGCGCCGACACTTGCGCTGAAGGACTTGGAGAAATCGCAAAGTGCCCTCACACTCGACGCGGTGCGAGAGAAGAGCGCGCCCCGCGAGCGGGAAGAGTTGGTGGAGGCTTTTTTCAAACTCCGCGGGAAAAAAGTCACCGAGCGCGACACGTGGCGCAGGCATACGCTGGCGCTCATTCTGCACGTAGCTTCCGAGTACGAAAGGTATGGTGCGCCGGCAGAACTGGGACAGGTCGATAACCACATAGTCTATCCGGTCTACTACTACGATGTGCTCTGGCTGCGCGAGCGCAAGGTCGTCCCGTATAAGTGCCCTGAGCTGCTCCGGCCCGCACTTTGGCTGTGGAAGCAATTCTGCCTGCAGCACTACTTCACGCAGGCGATGGAGAATCTCCTGCACTGTCTCTTGTGGACTGTGAGCGCGGACACGTCCGGTTTGCCGGTGGATGATGCCATCGACCGGCTGATCGGTGAAGGTTTCCACAAGACCCTCAGAGAAATCGCAGGCGCTCGTTATAAGACCCCGCGCGACCTGTTCCGTTCATTCGGCATAGTCGGCGTGCCTGACGAGCGCTTATCGGCGCGGCTGCGAAAGGAGGTCGGGCTACTCGCCGCCCATAGCGAGTTTAATCTTGACAGGTGGGAGCAGCGCCCCACACCGCTGGCGCTGGCGGCGCGGGCGTTCGCGACGCTCGCCTTACTCTATGGCAAGTGGCGCGGCGCGGTCGGCGGCCCAGCATTCAATAGCGTCGCCCGCCAAGCCGGAGCCGGTTTCTGGTTAGGATCTATCTTTTCGCATTTCGACCGGTGGGTCTCCGCCGACGTTGAATGGCGAGAGGTCATGCGCTCTCTACACGTCGAGCTAGTCCTCAATCAACACTACCGTGTGCTGCGCGAGCGACGTAAGCCTGATAGCGTCTGGGTGCGGCTCAGCGAGGGGCGCATCGTCAAAGAGCATGACTACCAAGCGACCTACCGGACAACACGCCACCCCGTAGCCGTTAACATTTTGCTCGACCTGTTGCTACTTCGGTCAGACGCCGGGGGCAGTCTCGGAATCACTAAGGCGGGCAGGCGCGTTCTTCAGGAGGTGCTCGGTTGAGCAAGCGCACAGGGGCGGATCGTTTAAACCTGTACGAGCTGCTGCGTGCCTCGTATGACCACGGCGTGATCTGCACGTTCGAGTTCAACCCGACATTTTTCGAAGAGGATTGCTTGGGCAGGCTCAGGACGCTTAGCCAGAACGGCAACCTGTCCGTGCTGATAGACCAAGGCGTTTATGATGAGCTTGTCAGGCTGGGCGGGGCGGAGAGACCGACGCAGGCTAATCTTCGCTACCTTTTGCACCCCGTCGCCGCGCGCGGCTTTTTTCATCCCAAAATATTCCTTTTCGTCAGTAGGAACAGGGGGCGGCTGATACTCGGCAGCGCGAACTTCACCCGCGCCGGTCTCTACAACAACGCGGAGTTGGTGGGTTGCTATGACTACGACGCCGACGAGGAAGAAGAACTTCGGCCGCTTTTCCAATCCGTCTTCGATTTTCTGATGAAGATCGAGAACAGAACGCGCGGCGAAGCTCTCGGCCTCAACTTGAGAAAAATGGCGGCAGAGGCCGAATGGCTGCTGCCGAGTGAGTCCGCCGAGGAGGGCACGGGTGATGTGGAATTCCTACACAACCTTGAGGTGCCGCTGTGGGAGCAGATTACCTCCCGCGTGGTGAATACCGTCGAAACGGTATCGATCATCTCTCGTTACTTTGACAAGTCGCCCGCAATCCTAGAGCGCATTCACAAAGACCTAAGTCCCGCGAAGATTAAGCTCTATACACAGAATTACACCACCACGTTGACCGTGGATTATCTCAAACATCCTTTGGTGCGGAGCGGCATGGTTGAGATCCTGCTCTGCGATTACGAGGATGAAGGCACACCCCAGCGACTGCACGCGAAGGCTATCGCCGTCGAAGCCAACGGCCAAACCTTGCTCGCTTTCGGCAGCGCCAACTTCACCAGCCCGGGGCTGATGCGCGCGGCCACGAGCGGTAACGTCGAGACGATGCTGCTGCTGCGCGGCTTGCCTCGGAAACGGTTCAAGGCCGAGCGCCTGTTCGACCCCAGAGGGACAGCGGAACTGTTGACTGATCTGGCATCTCTACATAGAGACGAAGATAAGCGTGAGCCTGCGGCCGAGCCTACTGAGCTCCGGCTCCACGAGGCGAATCTGGACGAGGATCGTATTCGCCTCGTCGTACAGATGCAGGCAGAGCTCACGCTCAAGGACTTTGTCGCCGTCTTTATTTTGCAAAACGATTCCGAGGTAACCCTTCCTCTCGACATTCTGCGCGAGGGGACATTCACAGGGACGGTAACGGAAGACTTGTACCGGCGGCTCACCGAAGCCGCCGCGGTCGTAAGAGTGGAGGCCATAGAAAACGAGGACGCCCTAGTGACGAGCAACGTTGTATTCGTCACCTGCCTCAGAGACCCGAAGACCGGGCGCGGCGTGCGGCGCGAACGGCTGCTTGAGGAGGCACGCCAGAGCCCGGGGCGTTTCGCGGAAGTGTTCGACAGCGTCATCGAAGAGGACGAACAGGCGATAAAGAAGTTCCTCGACAGCTTTGACATCCACGTGACCGATTTACCAGTTCCCGAAGTATTCCATGCCGTCGCGCCAGTGTGGGAGCGCGAAGTGGCCCTGATGGTAATTAAGGGTAAGGGCTGGAGGATGTCCGAGTCGGTCTACGAGTCAGTCATGGATTTCTTCGAGCGGCATTACAAGCGATTACAGAAGCATGTTAAGAGTCGGAGCCCCGCGGGGATTTCAAACTTTATGCACATCATGCTGACCACGGCGGCCGTGCTTGAGGCGCAGATCGCGCGCACTGTGGGCGGACTCTCCGCGCGGGCGGAAGAACCTATGCGCACGGAGGAGTGGCAGAAGTGTCGTGACATGCTCGCCTCTTACTTCAGGCGCTATCGGGAACTGTTGAACTGCCTTGCACTCGAATACTTGTCGCCCATGTCGAGATCAAGCCAGCAAGCGAGGATTAAAGAGAGGCTAACGCCAGAGGCGGAGATGCTTCGTAGTTACCACGCTAGGATGCTCGCGCAACGTGAGCAGCTTGAACAGTTGCGTGTGAAAAAGCTGCGCGTGCTCCGACCCGCCAGTGGCGAACGGGTCGAGCCGCCTCTGTTCAACTCTCTGTTCGGCGCGCCGGAGTGGCTTAAGTATGAGCGCGATTTAGCTACAGCAATGAAGATCGTTGATGGTGCCGTGCTCTAACCGATATTGAATGGTGCAATTCCGTAATTAGACCGCGCTGCGGTTCGGCCACCGCGCGCCACTGTGGGCAGTCTGCGCCCGTAGCGATTCTCGATCTCATGATAGATTACCCGAGCTTCGTCGGGCGCAAACTGCTCTCCGCTCAGCCTGATGCACTCTTCCTCGCGGTAGAAATGGCCCGAGTACTCCGCGCAGAAGTCGAGCCGCAGCTCGACGTTTCCGTGCCAAGTGGATAGGCTGTATTCCTCCCGTGAGTCGTTGGCTACAATGTGGGTATGTGTGTGGTCTTACGTCGCACGGTCATACTCTCGCGTTAAGGCACGGCATATCATACGCGGACCAGGTGGTCATGGAGTAAGGCTTAAGCGAGAGCGTGTCCATATTGATTGTGTTGTGGTAATCGCTTCGCATAAACTTGCTTGTTTAGCTCGTGGAGTCCAACGCGCGATACAAGTATTTCCACTCGGTGACCTTCACGTATGCCTTCAGGTGCATGAGATAATAACGATCGGTCCGCAACCAGCTACTGCGATAAAAGAGTTCTAAACTGGGTCTGCGCTCGACGGTTCGGAAGCGCCAACTTGGATGCGCTCATGCATTAACCAGCCAAACTCGGCCATAACGTCATGGACGTATATCGGAGGTAGTCATAGAGAGCAGACTGCCGCCAGACATGCACCACATGCTGCACGTGATGAGAGGTTGAGCGTGGACGACACACGCCTTTCAGCGTTCGGGTGAGTCCCCTAATGTTTGCTTCTCCATTTTTAGGTCGATCGCTTGCAGTTTGTCATTGAGATCGTTCAGCTTCGCCTGTTCTTCTTGTAGTTGGAGCGCTAGTTGACCTTCGCGTTCTTGTTGCAGTCGCTGCTGGTTGACTTGCTGTTCCACAGTACTCCTGATTTCTTTTAATTCCAGTTCGAGATGACTTAGCTGCGCTGCGTCGCGCTCGCTTTCGACCTGCGCTTCGAATTCTTTCACCCGTTCCTGCATCAGCGGAAGGTGAACGTTCATGTTCGTCAAGTCGAGTCTCACATCATCGAGTTGCTTGGCCAACCTATCCACGTGCTCTTGTTGAAGGCGAATCCTCTCAACGAGCATCAGCCCACGGTAAGCGTCTCGCTGCTCATTCTCGATGGCTGTTCGGATGCGGCGGACTTCTGTGAGCAAGTCCGCAAGCAAAAGATTGCCGGGCGCGCCTTGGCTTTGGGGGACTTGACTCGACACGCCGCTGACAGAAAGGAGAATGAACAGCGCGGGGATAGCTAGCGCCGATAGTGATGACTTAATTCGCATAACAACACCTCCAGAAGTTGACTGATTGAGCAGGCCTCATGAGAAAAACGCTTGCGTGGACAGTCTGGCGAGGGCGCGGTCAGTTCGACAATACGCCCTCGCCGGGACTGTGCTGACGGCGTCTAGTTGACATAAACCCAAACGGGATTCGAGCGTTGGCCGTCACTAGCGACCACACGGAATTTCCACCAGCCGCGCGCGCCGAGGGTGACCAAAATAGAGAAGTAGGAACTCGAGCTGTACTGTACCTGCGCCCCCCGCAAGGTGGTCATGCCGCCGCTTGGGAATGTGACATCCACCACCATGCCTGGCCCGAAGTAGCTGCCGGAGAAGCCGATACGTTGATCGTACGGCGCGGCCCAGAGGGTTGACGAGATGGTGAAGTTGACCATCGGTCGCCACCACATTTGTTTCGGATAGATGTACCCCTTATCCGAAGTCGAAAAGGGATACTGCACGGGGCTCTTAACCCCCCAGACGCCCCAGTTCATCTCGCTGCCCACCGTCGTGTTAGACGACAGGTAATCAACCCACCAGACGTGCCCGTTGCTACTTCTCGTGCTCGAGACCGCTATTGTTCTGGAGCCCGGTTCGGTACTCACCGGCCAACCAGCGAGGCTGGCCTGCCCGGCCCAATACTTCGCGTCACCGCTCGGGTAATAGGCGTTAGGGCCGAACCCTGGCATGGACTGTCGCCAGACCTCCCGGGCCTTGTGCCAAGCGTAAAATGTGCAATTGCCGCCCCCGCCACACGGATAAGGATTCCCCGGGCTGTAGACGGGCCCGCAGTTATCCACGGCTAGGACTGCAGTGGGAGTAAGGGCAGTCAGTATGAGAATGACGGCGAGTAGGCGGAATGCGGTCGTTTGGAGTATCTGCTTATTGAACATCATCTTTTCTCCTAGTGTATCGGACGTGATTACTCGGTCAGGTCAAGACCGTAAGAGCGCTGCCTCGCTGCAGCTACTCGATAAGTGAAGCCGGCCCCGAATTCTTACATTCGCTCGTGGGATACTCTGTTGCCGGGAGTAATGGAGCAGGTAGTTAAAGCAGAAAAGGGAATATGCGCGCATCCAACAAATTCGCAAATTAGTCCATTTAGCAGCAACAGCGTTTTTTTTGCAGTTGCGGTGCTGTCATCAGACCTGCGAGCCATACACGCACACGCGGCGGTCCTCCCCATCTAACGCGCGCCAGAGCGTGACATCCTTAGCTCGCACAGGAATGTAAGAATTTAGTAGTTCAAACACTACTACTGTGGTACAGCCCCGAAGGCATATAGGTGTGCTCAGCTTCGGGTGCAGGTGTTAATGTCGCGCCATATTGGCGGTGTGCCTTGGTTATGGTGACGTCTGGGCAACAGTGTCACGATCGAGAACGTTGAACGGGATCCTACGATGCGGTAGAATTTTCCGTACCTTCGGACTCAGACTGTTTTGCTGTATGACGCTTTCCCTCATGTCACTTTATCAAGTAGGCAAACATTCCTGCCGCTGCGCCGGGTCGCATTCATCTTTACGCCGGTAATTCTGCGTGCGCGCGCCTGGGCTTTAGGCTGTCGAGTCTTATTCAGTGCAGGGAGGTGACTTCATCATGGCGTTATTCGATTTCGGAAGGCAAGACGGTAAACTTCGGCGGCGGCCGATTCTATCGGCCAGAGTTCAAGTTAGTCTTTTACTTCTTCTTTCTTACTCCACGATCTGCCCACATGCGTACGGACAATTGGCTAACCCAAGCCAAGAGCCTGCGACGAAGCCCATTAGTATTAATGATTGCGGCTCCGACAGAAGGGTGCTCAGCACGGTGCCAAGTGCGGTGTCCCAAGTGTCAAGGAGTATCGCGCCCGCCGAAGTTCAGTGCTACCAGTTCAAATTAGCGGCGCATCAATTTATACATATCGAGGTCTTGCAAGCTGGCGTTGATGTTGTCGTCCAGCTCCTAGACGCCGCCGGCAGCCAAGTGGGCGGCGAGATAGACAGTCCGAACGGCCGCGAAGGTGTTGAACCCGTATCCGAGGTGGCTGAGGCGGAAACCAGTTACGTCCTCGCAGTTAAGTCTCAGGACTCATCCGCAGCACGAAACCCGACTTACACGATTAAAGTCACCGAACTGCGCACAGCATCCGCCGAGGATCACAGTTACGTTAAAGGTGAGCGCGCATATGTTCAGGGTAGGCTAGATGTAAATACCGCCCAACTACTCGCCAGCCAGGGGAGAAATAATGAGGCCCAACAGAAAATAGTGGCCGGAGTTAAAAATCTAGAGGAGGCAAGGGGCCTACTCGAAAAGACTAACCGTCCCTCTGTCTTGGTCGAGGTGCTGAACTTTCTCGGCGGTGCTTACCACATGTTAGGTAGAGGTGATGACGCACTCGCTCTGTTTTCACAACTCCGTGATATGGCGCGGAAAATACCAGCTCCCCCCTTCGAGGTCAGTGCCCTCACCAACATGGCTACCATTTACGCGCAGAGAGGAGAGGACGAGAAAGCGGACGCGGCTTATAAGGAAGCGGTCGAAGTGAAGAGTATCGACCCGGCAACACTGGCCGCGGCTTGGCAGACGCGGGGCAACTGGTATGCACAGAAGGGGGACGTCCTCAGGGCGCTTGATTCTCATGAGAAGGCGGCGGAATTGTTCCAGCAGGCGAAAAATCTCAACCGCGCCGCCGACCTCTACGCCGGCATCGGCGTCACCTATTTCAATCGTGGCGTCCCTTCTGTTGCGCGCGACTACTACAAAAAGGCGCTCGTGCTCGGGGCCAATGATCCCAGCATTCTGGCTTATGCTTACTACAACCTGGCATCAGCACTGAGCGAGCTAGGTGACCCGCAGGGCGCCGTGGACGCTCTGCTGAGCGCGCGGGCCCTCTACGACGAAGCGGGAAAAGATCCGAATCAGGATAAGGACGAGCTCGCGAGGGCCACGGCTCACGTGCTCAAAGGTCTCGGCCTGGCCTATCACGATCTTGGTGATGACAGCACGGCGCTCGAATTCTACCGCCAATCGCTCGCCCGGAGTGAGCCAGAAGGGAAGGTTAAATTTGATGATGTCGTGCCGTACGTTTATCTGTACAGAGGTTTGAGCCTCTACCGCCTTGGCCGGAGGCAGGAGTCCGAAGAAGCGACTAAGCGGGCGTTGGAACTTTTCCGCGACGCTAAAGACAAGCGCGGGCAAGCAAACGCGCTCGTCAACGCGGGCGGGTCGTTCTATGACGCGGGGGATAGGGGCAGGGCGCTTCAGTTTTTGGAGATGGCGAAGCCCCTCCAGCGCGAAGCCGGCGACAATTACGGACTCGCCTACACCTTAACTAACATCGGCCGTATTTATCTCGACAACGGCTCGCCCACGGAGGCGTTGCGAGTGCTTGAGGACGCGCTGGCATTGCGGAGGAAGGTCGGAGATAGGAACGGCGAAATCATTACACTTTACAACATGGCTCTCGCCGAGATGAGGGCGAGCAGTCTACCGAAGGCGTTCGCTGACGTGGACACCGCCCGTTCCATTCTGGAAGACATCCTGAGCACGGTGAGCAGCCAAGAGATGCGCGCGTCTTACCTCGCGTACGTCCATAAAGTGTATGAGCTTTACATAGACATCCTGATGCGGCAAGAGCGACAAGTGGAGGCACTGGAGTTCGCCGACAACGCGAGAGCGCGCGTGCTGAGAGAAGTGCTGCTGGCCGGCAGCCTCGACTCGTCTATCGGGTTAAAACCGCAGGATGCGGAGAGGAAGCAAAAACTAACGGAAGAATTATCCGCGCTGCTCGGGCGTAAGAAGCTACTTCGGCCCGAAGCGATGAAATCACAACAGGCTCAGGAATTGGAGCGTGAGATTGACGTCCGGACGGCTGAGTTAAAAAAGCTCGATTCAGATCGGCTGCGCGGTAATCCAGCCTTCGCGCCTTTAATTAATCCGCCCCGTCTCTCCTTGGAGCAAATCAAGGAATTGCTCGACCAAGACACCGTGCTGCTAGAGTTTGCTTTAGGGGATGAGGCGAGCTACCTCTGGCTCGTGACAGACAACGCTAAGCAGGGCGTCCGCGCCGTTCCATTGCCCGGCCGCAAACAGGTAGAACAGGTGGCAAGACGGGCCCACGAACTGCTCTCCGACAAGCGCATCCCCCCCGGGGGGAAGGCGGAGATGCAAAATCTTTTGGCCCGTCTGAGCGACATGCTCCTCAGCCAAGTCTCCAAGGAGTTGAGAGAAAAACGCATCGTGATTGTGGGCGACGGGGTGCTGCAGTACACCCCCTTCGCCGCCCTACCGGATCCGAGCCGGCCGGGCCGGCAGCCGCTAATCGTCGATCACGAGATCGTTTACATCCCCTCGGCCTCCGCCTTAGCTGCCCTGCGAGCCGTGGTTAGTAGTCGGGTCCCGGCCGCGCAGGGGCTGGCACTCTTCGGGGATCCCGTCTACGAGTTGCCGGGCAGCCGCGCGCCTGCGGACTCATCTGCACAGAAGGGTGAGAAGCGTTTAGAACCATTGATCTTCTCCAAAGATGAACTCGATGCCATCGAAGATGCATTCGTAAAATCCCGGCCCGGAAAAGGGATAAAGCGTTGGACGGATTATGACGCTACACGGGAGAACGCCACGAGCCCCGAGTTGGCCGATTATGCGATCATTCATTATTCGGCACACGGCGTCGCCGACGACCAGCGCCCAGAGGCTGGCGGTATATACTTTTCGCGCTACGACCGTGCGGGACGTGAAATCCCTTACTTCGTCAGCCTGCTAGATGTCTATAAATTGAAACTCTCGGCCGACTTGGTCGTCCTCAGCGCCTGCGAGACTGCCCTCGGTAAGGACGTGCGCGGCGAGGGGTTGGTCGGGCTTACGCGCGGTTTCATGCACGCGGGCGCGGCCCGGGTCGTGTCCACACTTTGGAGTGTGAACCAGTTCCACACAGCTCAGTTGATGAAGAATTTTTACGAAGAGACGCTGACTGGGCGTAAGCCGCCAGCTGCGTCGTTGCGAACAGCGCAAAAGAGGATGTTAGATCAAAATCTCGAACCTTATCTTTGGGCCGGCTATGTCTTGTATGGTGACTGGAGATGAGGTTGCCCGTTCCGGGCTAGGATGTGAATCAAGGATCGTTAACCGACCCTGCTTTCAAGCCAGATGATGAAAGCCCCACCGCCAGCGACGAGGGCACAAGATACCTGCGCCTATTGGATGAGGACGCGGAGCCTCAGCTTTGGGAAGACTTCTTACGCGACATTCGAAATGCCTGCTTGAAGAAGCCAGACTTGCAACCCGCCGCCGAAGATTGGGCGCAAGAAATTGTTGAGATAGTAATCAGAGACCTGCCTAAGCTGCGGCGGGAGGGAAAGAATCCGTGGTTTTATGGCCTCAGGGTAATGAAGGTGAAAACATATGAGGCGATCAGAAAAAACATTAAAGCCCGCACACACGAGGCTCTCACCGGGAGCAGTATTGATATCCAAGAGAAAATTTGCGAGGTAGAAGAAAGCGGCGTAGATCAGAACGAGGAGACCTTTATCCGGAATTTTGAAGAATGTCTGATGGTCGCTCTAAAGGAACTGCCTGCGAGGAAGACACAACTGATTGAGGACTATTACTCCCTTAGAACCCATGATCGCAAGAAAAGAGAAGGACTCGTCGAAAGTTACCACTTAGCAAGCTACACTAGTCTTCAGACGATGATATCTAGGATTTCAGATGACCTTGTTGAAAAAGTAGACAAGTGCATGGAGCAGCGCACGTTCTCGTTTTCAAAACTTCTCACAGGGAAGGAGGGGAGGGGGCGAGTGAAGAAGTACATCAAGAAACTGTTCTCGGCGGTAAGTCGGCCCGACTGAGCGGTTGGCACATCGTGCAGGTAGTCCCCGCGCCCTATGGCATCAGAGACAGCAACCAGAGAAGACTTCAAGCGCTATCTGCTGGGCGAGCTGAGCGAGGAGGAATGTGTAAGAATCGAAAGCTCGCTCCTAGATGATAGCCCTTACGAGGAACTTCAAGCGACCGAGCAAGACCTGATTGACAGATATGTCAGCGGCGAGATGGAGCCGCACGAACAAGAGTTGTTCGAGAAGAACTACTTGGAAAGTTCACCCGAGCGTCTCAAGCGGGTTGCCATCGCCCGCGGGGTTCTAAACGTCCTACCGATATTAGCTGGCCGTCAGCCCGCACAGGTTGAGAGTGCATCACCGGCCGTCTCTTTCTTCGACCAGCTTCGCGCTCTTGTTAAGAAGTACAAACTGCATCCGGTCTATGTGTTGCCTGTAATCGTCACGTTAATCTCCGCGCTTGTGGCGACCTATGTGGTGCTGCGCAGCTCAAGGGAATCGGCGGAACGCAGGAAGGTCGAGGCTCAGTTGCGGGCGCAGTTGGACGAAGCGGCACTCATTGCCCAGGTACAGGAAGAGGAGATTAATAGACTACGAGAGGCTGTGGCCGCCCAGAACGCTCATCAGGAGGCGGTAATTTCACAACTCCGTCAGGAGCATGACGCCTTGCTAAAACGTGAGCGGGAGATGGTTGCTGACCTCCGAAGTCGTAATCTAAACAACGTACCTACGCTACAGTCAATACAACTCTCACCCTATAAAGGTACTGCGGGGATTGAAGATGAACATCCGCCTGCATTCACCATCAAACGTAATAGGGTGAGATTGCGTCTGCGCGTACCGCTCGGCCAAACCGGTCGCCTCCCCCCCAGTTACACGGTCAAGCTTAACGGGCAGGTAATAGCTCAGGCGGTAGCCCCGAGGCGTACGCGGCGTCGGAGAGTTGTTGAGCTTAGTGTGTTCTCTACACAACTTGTAGAAGGCATCAACAGAATCGTGCTAGAAGGGGGCGCGGAATACGCGTCGGTTCCTTACGTGCTTGTCGTGAGCAAGTGAGCCTGTTTCGGTGAGTGGGCATTTCGCCTATCAAGTTTATGCAAAGTGAATAGCCATAGAAATGCGCTGATTTATAAACTGTTCAAAGACAGATCGTAAGAACGCTATGAACTCGTCTACACCCAAAGAATTGCCTGACGCCTTGAAAGTTAGCGCGCGTGATTTCGAGGGCTGGGAGCAAGCTGTCGACGGACTGCGCGCCCAAGGTATTAGCTTTCTGAATTACACTCACAAACACGATCCTTCCAGCCAGAGCATCAACGTGCTTTGCTCAAGAATTCGAGACTTACTCTCAGACGAAGGTGCGGGTGTTGCCCTCCTCGATCTGGGGCGGGTGCTGGACAGGGACCCAGAGTTGACGGACAAGGCCAAGCTGCTGGTCGTCATCATTGGGAATAAGTTCGGTAAGACCGTGACGAGGAATTATCAAGGAACGTCTCCGTTCTTCCCGCTTTACTACCGGAAAGAAGGTAACACAGAGGGTTATATCGGCAATGGGCAGAGTAACAACCAGCCCGGCGTCCACACCGACGGGAGCGCGTGGCGAGAGGCAAGGGTTGACCTCCTCGGCTTAATGTCCGTCCGGCGCACGGCCTCCGGCGGGGCGACGATAATTGTTAACGCGCTGCGAGTCTTCGAAGCGCTGCCGTCCGAACTGCAGGATTTCCTGTGCAGCCGGAGCTTTGCCCGGCAAGATCCTTTTGCCCCCTTCCACCCGAGGCCAGTCAAGAGAACGATCTACAAAGAAGTGACGGCGGACTTCTACAGCGGCTTAGGCATTAGGTATCACCGCATGCGAATTGAGGGTGGCCACCGTCTCTCGGGTGAACCGCTGTGCCACCGGGATCTCACGGCGCTGGATGAGTTCGATGAAGTACTTAGGGATATGCGCTTCCGCCACGAGTGTTTCTTAGATTCCGGTCACATCCTATTTATCAACAACTCCTTCATCTGCCATGACCGTACCCCATTCGTCGATGACGACCGGAAGCCGAGGTTGCTCTACAGGTACTGGGCCGGTGCTTCGTATGAAAATTCTGTCGATAAAGGCAGCATCCCGTCGCCGAGCGACTAAATGCTTGAGGCAGGCATGAAAGAGATCACTAGATATCTGGAGTCCGAGGAGATGACTATCCCGAAGAGGGAGGCGGGTCGCTGAGCCAATTCGTGGATTATGTCGAGCGGATAGCTTGCGAGTGGCGGGAGTTCATCCGCGAGCAATTGCCAAGTCAAAAGCGGGAGGACGGGGAAACGCCCGCCCCACCACTAGCAGGGGGCTTGCCAGCGCAACAAGGAAAATCTGAAGAGGGCCAGCGACTGAAACTGCCCGACACAATGTTCCCCGGCGAGTTCGTGCCTTGGTTCCGCGGCGTGACCGACTCCGGGTACGCTTTAGAACCTAGCCTCCTGCGAGACGATGGCGATGACGTGATGAGCAAGTACAACAAAACGCAGGAGCAGATCAAGCAGGTCGAAACCTATATGCTCAGGCGCTTCCGGTGGGCGGGCGAGCCGATGGCCAACCTTGCTGACACGCGCGAGATCAATTGGATATACCTGATGCAGCACTACGGGTTGCAGACGCGCCTGCTCGACTGGTCGAAGAACGCCCTGACGGCACTCTACTTCGCTCTCCGCAAGCATGACGTGAAGGGACGGGACAAGGTGGACAGGCAGGACAAGGACGCGGCCGTGTGGGTGCTTAACCCGCGACGGCTCAATTACGCATGCGGACTCGGCTGGAGCATCATCGATCCTGCGGACAAGCGGGAGACACTCATAGGTAAATACCTCCGGTTAGAACTTGATCCCTCTAAAGGTTGGTACCCGCTTCCTCTCATCCCGTCGCACGTCAACCCGAGACTCAGCGCCCAACATTCGAGGTTTACGTTTCACACGGATACCCGCGACGGACTAATAACCTTCGCGAAGGACGCGGGCGAAAGCGACAAGTGTTGGCACTTGGTGCGGATCATCATCCCGCGGGCGGCTCAGCCACGGATCCTCCGGGCGTTGCGCCTGTTCGGCATCACGCAACCGGAAATCACACCAGGGCTTGACAGTCTGGCCGTTGAAATCCGTCAGCGGATGACGTTGGGCGTGGACGACCTGAGCAGGAAATTTTAATCTCCTGAGGTGGCGGTGCCATCGGCATATGCAACAGGCGTCTCCGCCGCGACTCGGCGATGAAAACAAGGTACACTAGGATGAGCGACTTAAGCCTTCAACTACTATTAGACCGTGCCGAGATCAGCGAGGTAGTGGCCCGCTTCGCCACAGCCCTCGACCTGCAAGACTGGGCGCTCTTTCGCTCCTGCTTCACGGATGAGATTGAGGCCGACTACTCTGACCTTCGGGGGGAGCCGCCAGCGGTGATCGGCGCGGACGCCTTCGTGGCGCAGAGGTGCGACGCGTTGAAGGGGCTGAAGACGCAGCACCTCAGCACGAATCACATCATCAATATCGAAGGCGATGCGGCCACCTGCACTTCTTGTGCGGTCATCCATCGTCTTCGGCCACTGGCCGTCGGTCACAACACCTTCGCACGCACGGGTACTACCTGCACACGCTCACGAGAACGGCAGGAGGGTGGAAAATATGTAAGGTGCGGCAGACGGTCCTATGGAACTCAGGGAACCCGCAGGTACACGGGTTTCACAGGAATAAAGATAGCGCCCCCCAGGCAGAGGCAGAGCACCTTCTGGAAGGCGAATAGAAGGTCAAAGACAGAGAAAGGGTATTAGCTACTTGATATAGTCTCGGCAGTAGATAACAATACAATGATTCGACTGGCCAAAAAGTTACGGTGTGGGCGATTCGTAGCCTGCGTCAAATAGATAATTCCCCAACGTTATTAAATTGTGGGTGGCTATGGCCGGTGTCGCAAGTTCTTACCGCCGTTATCACTGTTCCAACTGTTCAAGTGCTTCACGCTAAAGGAGGGATTATTCGGCAGACCTTTTGGAAGGGTGAGAGCGGAACCGATGCCATCGGCATAAACGGCCCGCCTGTCGAAAGCCTATATCCGCAGCGCGGGGCCATCGGGCAAATTGTTAAAGGTCGATTCCGTCTCATCCTCCCGCGGGGTTTCTTGACACGTTGGCACAAAGCAGCCCTGCCGCTGGATACTGGCGGCCCGACCGAGCTTGCCCGTCGGCTTAACATTCACGCCCTCGCTGAGCTATTGCGCCACGGTACGGACGTGCAGCGGGTAGAGGCCGCCGACGCATTCCTGAGTCTCGGCCGTCGATCAGCCGGGGCCATCAGCGAGCTACTTCAAGCCCTCATCGAAGACCCGCTGCCATCCGTCCGTTGGCGTGTCCTAGACACTGTGAGAAAGATCGGAACCCGAGCCTCCTGCACACGTGTGATCGCTGCCGCGCTACGCGACGATCCGTGTCGCTCCGTCCGATGGCGCGCCGCAGAGGCTTTAGGTCAGGGTACGGTCCGTTCACCCCTCAAGATACAAGCGCTGCTTGCGGCCTGCGGCGATTCAGACTCGTGGGTACGGTGGCACGCACAGCGCGCGCTGAGCACGGCCCCCTCGGCCGCGCTCCTGCCTCACCTGATCATTAGCCTATCTCCTGACTCTCGGCCGGCTGTTCGCGCTTTCGTTCTCAGGGCCCTGTCGCGCCATTCCGACCTGACGCTACATAGTCTACGGCGGATCATCGCCCGCGGCCTGTGCGACCCGTATCCGGAGGTGTGCGAGGCCGCGACCGAATTGCTCGTCTCATGTTCCGACTCATCATCGAGTGTGATGGCCGCACTTCGTCGGTGCCTGCAGAGTCGTAGTGCCTCGGTTCGGACGAAAGCGGTCCGCGCACTGGAAGCGCCCAGTTTCCAGTATCGCTCGGTCGCTGGAGACCTCCGGCGCGCGCTACGAGACCCGGAACCGAATGTTCGTCGAGCGGCGCTCGAGGTGTTGACAAGAGGTCAGGGGTCTCCGTCGGAGAGGAAACATCTCCTCGCGCGAGGTCTCCATGATTCTGAAGTAGCCGTACGCGAGGCAGCCGCTGTCGGCCTATGCAAACTGGGTATTAGCAGTCGCAATCTCATGCGCCGCTTAGTCAACGACCTTAATCAGGGCAATGACTCCCTAAGAGTGTGGCGCTGCATCATCGAGCTAACGCGCAGGATGGGCGGCTCCGAGATGTTATTAGGTAAGGTGCCACCTTCCATCCTTTATCGGTGTGTCACTGAGGACGTGGCAGAAGGCGTACTTCCCACGATTGGACTACGCCTCTGGCCGCGCAAGGCGCGAATCCGCTTCCCGAACAAAGAGGGGGGCGACCTGCCACCAAGAGGCATTGGCTACCCGTGGGTAAATGCCGGCGTTCGGCACAGTTGGGAAGGTCATGCCGAACCTTTCCAGCGCCGCCTGCATGCGATCGTTATCCAAGCGTGTTTCCCCACGGAGCCGTTCCCACACATTCACCTCATTTCCGCGAGCCAGTTTATGCTAGTTCTGCCTACATGGCTCGACGCGGAAGTGGCCCCCGTCCATATAGAAGGGCGTCCGGTTGCGTTCGTGATTCAAGGCGGCGGGAACATTACCGTACTCCCCGGGATGAAGTGCTTTGCTCCCGTAGACACTAATGCGAGAACAGATTTCCTCCACGCATCGAATCTATGCTGGGTTCAGTATGCGACGTACGCAGCTTCGTCGGAGCGTTTGCCGGCGTCCGTGCGCTCTCCACTTGAAGCACTAGCCGCTAACCTTTGGCTTAAATATGTCGAACGCATAATTGAATTGCTTGTTGATTTTAGTCTTGGACGCTTTGTCGAGGAGGAGTGGTTTGACAACACCGGCTGGGAGAGCAGCCGTTACGGCCTGCGATGGGAACGAAGATATGACGAGCTTCGACCCGGCATTGTGCAATTATTTCGGACTATTCGTTCTTCACAGGGCGGGCGTCTCCGTCGAGTCAATCAAGAGATCACAGGCGAACTAATAAACAATATCGAAGTGGCTATCTGGACGAGTCGGCTGAGCACGTATCCAGATTCTTTATTAGTCGCGCTGGAATCAGGGATCGCGGGGGCCAGAGTTGCCTCTTTCGCATCAGCATTACGGCAGGCAGCTAACCCCGCTTCTTGATCTGTTGGAATCCCCATGACACTGCTTATCGTCAATTATGGTAAATGCAAGTTTCGATTTTGGATGTTTTGGGCCGTTAATATGGTAGTGAAGAATATAAGCGAAGGGAGACAAGCCTGAGCGTTAATGGGTCAGTCAGAGCTTTCGTAACACTCTCACGCCTGGGGGTGGAGCGATCTGAATAGTATGTATTTATTTTTCTAGAACTATCCAAGTTACTATTGGCCAAGCAACACTATTTGCTGTAGCAATGAGGTGGACAGGATGCCATTGCCAACTTGGTACTTTCACATATCGTAGACCAACTCTAATCAAGAATAGAGCACCAGCATTTCCCCAACCGCCGACATCGACGATCCTGTTCGCGCCTCTACAGAGATGGACAAGCGCATGAGGGCTGAACCGCCATAGATCTTTTGGGCCTAGATGGAGGGGGTTCAGAAAGCATGTAGTGTGAACGGCGATGCCTCGCCTTTTTAGCACCCGTAAGGTTTCGTCGATTGCCAGTTGAGGTGGGCCTTCTACATGTTCCAAAACTTGATCGGCAATGACGAAGTCGAACTGCTCATCGTCGTAAGGTAAGTTAAGTATATTCACGCTTGGAAACCGCGTATCCGTCACGACGCACTCGGGTAAGCGCAAGAGTTGCTTGCACAGTCGTAGTGAACCACTCACGGAGAGGACAGTCCCAGTGCGCGGTAGAGTTTTAAAGACCTCCCGTAAATGGCGGTACATGTAGTAACGAGTAAGATGCATCCAGGTTTACTGCGGCAGGTTTGCGATTGTGTCTTGCCAAGTAGCATCAGAAGCGAAAGTATTGACTAGGAGCGGCTTTAGGGCCAGTGCCCACTTTACATCATCTAGCTTCCACGGATGGGTGATCGCGTACCTTTTGTCTGTATTTAACACCCTAGTGAGAGTTTGAATGTCCATAAGCCGCCAACGTTTAATGTAACCGGCAGAGAAGATTTCTGGATAATCCGTGAGTTCTATTCCAAGTGTGAGTAGTACATCGCGTACAATAAAGTCATCGCTAACTTGGCCCAAATCTTTGTATTCCTCTTCGGCGGTTGGTGGACACCATGCCGTAATATCCTTGTAACGATTACCTTTCAAGATACCAGATCGATCGATCTGTTCGGCACAGCTTCTCGAAAATAGGCGGCAACCGCCCTGAAGATATCGAAAGCCATATGATCCCCAGATGCACCCGGAGGCAGTTCCTGGAGGCTCGCTAGCTAGTGGGCGAAAGAAGTGCGTATCGGTGTCGAATTTGACTAAGTAGTCGCCAGAACTCTCCAAGTACGTGTCTATCATACGCTGTGTAATCTGACTACCACATTCCAAGCTATACAGGCGTTCTCCCCTTATGAGTTCGCACTTATAACGGGCAGCGAAATCTGCGTACTCGAGCGCAGGATCGCCATCCGTAATGATTACGATCCTTTCATCTGGATACACACGACGCAATGAAGGCAGGTTGAGAGCGAGCTGCATGTGGTCTTTGTACGCGTTACATATGAATGTGTACTTGTTCATACGACATGTTCGAGCGCAGTGTTCGTACCTATATCTTTCTCATCAGGTGCCAGTGAGAGCGTCTCAGATGCTCTGTTTGGACACTTGAAGAATTGCCACTCCGCGTCCGCCGAATTGCGGATCGATTAGGATAGGCTCCAAATTAGGGTAAGCTGATAACCACCGTCGTATAGCGGTCCGCTCCGACGCGCGCTTACAATCGTCGAGGATGATTACCGCACCGTCGCGGAGATATGCATAGGACTGATGTAAGGTACCCTCGCGCCCGTACTTTCCTTCTGGTCCGTCTATAAAAACAATATCATACGGGCCTCGCTCAGCAATCTTAGGGCCTGCGTTGGCGTAGATATTCATTTTACGCCCAAAGATCTCTGTCTGCCGAAGCGGGGACACCACAAGGCAAGTATCAACACATTCGAGTTGACTTATTGTCTGCCAACGATCAGAGCAGTAAGTTAGATCATTCTCAATCGTTGTCAAACGTCCACCGCCACCGTGTTTAAGAGAGAGTGCCATAATAACGGAGGAGACTCCCGCCCCAAACTCAAGGACAGATTGGAACGGCACGTTAAGGATGAGTCGGCTAAGCAAACGAGCAAGTGGGCGACTTATAGGATAACCACGCTTAGTTGGTGGCAACGCTGCTTCGACTTCTGACAACCTGTACGCACCCGAGGTAGTTGCTAGGGATGCGATAACTCGATCGCGGATAGCCACCGTCTTCACGGATTGATAAGCCTTCAAAAGCCGGTAATGCCCGAGTGCTAGCTAGAACCTTCTCACTATGTCTGTCACGTCACTCATCATAAGTCAACGTGTTTACCGGACTGCCATCCAAGTTCTCCCGCGCGTGGTCGTATCGCATGATGGTTTTCGGGTCTCTGTGCTTCGTCACCATCTGCACCTCCCGATAGGTGCACCCATCGTTTAAGAGCTTTGTCACTACAGTGCGTCGTAAGTCATGCGGCGTGACGTGCCCGACGCCAGTGAACTCACCCCAACGAGCGACGAGCTTCTGAATCATCCGTGGACTGAGCGGCTTATCGAACTTGAGTGTTCGGTAGTTGACCAATGGCTGGAAGAGATATGCTTCTTCACCATCGCTGTGCAGTGTGCGGCGGCGCGCCCGGTCGAGCTTAAGGTATTCGTCAATCGCTTCCTTCACGTCCTTTGGCAGCGGCCAGACTTCTTCCCTGCCACCTTTGACTTTGCAGCGCAGCGTCCAACGCCCGTGACTCCACTTGATTGACGAGACACGCAGACTGTCCACTTCAGCCAACCGCAGGCTGAGCCGCAGCATGACGAGCAAGATAGCGTAATCGCGCGCCCCTTCCGGCTTACTGCGGTCAGGGCCAGATAACAGATGACGGACTTCCTTCGGCGATAGTGCCCTGCCCTGTGGCTCGGTCGGCAGTGCTGGCGGTGTGACCAGCTTCGTCGTCGCCGGATTGAGAGCAACAATGCCACCGACGCGCAGGTACTCGAAGAAGGAACGGACAATGGCGAGCTTCGTCGCGATGGTATTGGCCTTGCGCCGTCTCTTCATTTGCAGGTAGTCGCGATAAGCTTGGACCTGCGCCGGCGTCACCTGCGCTGGATGGATGCCCCCGACAAATTGGAAGAACTCGCGAATGGCGCGATGGTAAGCAGTGCGGGTCTCTGCCGAGAGTGATTTGTAGATGAACGGGCGCGCGAGTTTCAAGTCGAAGCGGGCCAGTGCTGGTGCTGGCATGTAAGGCTGCAACGCGTCCGCCTCCTCGGCTGTGATCAGCGGCTCACTCATGTCGTTGTGCTTTCGACATCACACAAGAGGGTCAGTGTGTATTCGGGTCATCAACACTTAATCCTTCGGCCGTCGCGGCCGCGTTTAGTTCAAGGTCGGCTGATATAAGTATGGCTGGTAGCTGCCCTGCGGCAACGTATGCCGTATTCACTTCGAGTGCAGCGGCGAGTTGGACGGCGTCGTACCCGCGCAGTTCGTGCTGCTCTGCTAGCGTCTCGGCTCGCGAGATGAGTGCGGCTGTTATTTCTATTACCTGATAATCGGCGGCGAAGTCGGCTCGTATGTCAGCCAGCGCAGCAGTCGCTGCGGCTGGTGTCAGGTCGCCGTTACGTCTGCGCCTAGTGATAGCTGAAACGAGTTCGACGAGCGTGATGCGCGCCATATAAATGTTGTGCCCTGCCGCCGGGTCGGTCAGCGCCTGCACCCAAGTCGTGCCCGTCTCCGTCACGTAGCGCTTGGCGAGTGCGCTGCTGTCAAAGAAGTAGGTGGCCATCCCGTCGGCTCTAGCCACGCTCCTCGATGATGGTATCTGAGAGCGGCTTGCCTTTGATATCGACCGGTGTGTGGCGCGCGCGGGCTGTGGTGGCACGCGCGGCAGGTTCAACTAGTAAACCGGCTGCGCGCAGCTTGGCTTGAGCCATTTCTTCCTGAGCTAAAGGAGTACTAGGCAATGCCTCCAAGAGGGCGCGCACCTGCGCACGCTCCGCAGGTGTCATCGTCCGCACCGCCTCCAGCACCTCGTTTACGCTCATCGAACTATCTCCTAGCCGCAAAGCTCAATCAATTAGTGCGAGTATAGCACGGATCTGTATCTTGTTATTCCGCATCCGTTTAGACTTATCAGTGCTCTCTGGACGCGCGCGCTTGGCACCACTATTCAAGCCCACGCCTGCGGGTCACGCTCACGCTTGATGGATACACGTTCGGCTCCTAGAACCCGGCACGGGCTTCTCCGAGGAGGTGCTGCGCGAGCTGACGGCGCGGCTGAAGAGGTTCTACAAGCAGATGCACCGCTGACAGTGAGGTTAACAAGAGGCACACCGCAGGGCTGACGGCACGCCTCCGTGTTCAGGCGCAAAGCTGCTCAAGAATATCTACCAAGGCGCTATGGATGGGAATTTCTTTGCCGAGCTTCCGCGACATCCCTGTCCGGCCCGCCGCGGAGTAGGGCGCGCGGCCCGCCTTGTAAGCCTCAAGTTTTTCGAGGCACCTGTCCCTCTTCTCCCAGTCTTTGATCATCCACGCGAAAATGAGGTTCAGCACGGAGTCGGCGCCGTCCTCAAAGGCTTCTTTCCTTTTTCTCACCAGCGCCTCTCTTAGATTGAGCCCGAATATGCGCTCGCAGGCGGCCCCCCGCTCCGACTTGGGGATGACGACACCGAGTTCGTCAATCTCAATGTGTAACGAGGGGTACTCGTCCGGCGAGGCGGGGTTTATGAGCAGGGGTTTTTCGTGCGACTCCTCGCTCGGCGCGGTCGCGTGTTGGCCGCTTACGGGAAATCGCGTTCCTTTACCTATCAGCACGCCTCCGGTTTTTCGCTTGCTACAGCGGTTACAGTCTTCGCAAGTCGGTAAAAGATTGCACCACTCGTATGCGAGCCAGAAGTAACCGGGATGCGGAACCGCCCGTATCTCTGCCGGGAAAGCCTCCGCCAGTAGCATCCGGTTCAGGAATACGAGGCTCGGCCCCGTGACTAGCTTCCCCAACAATGCCTGCGTCTCCGGCGTCAAGTTGATGCCGGCAAAACGCGCGGGCTCATAGAGTAAGTCGCCCTGCAATAAGATGTTCAAGGCGGCCGCCAGAATTAACTTCCTCTGTTTCTTACCGAGTGACGTTTTTTGCAGCGCGGTCTGGTCTGTCAGGGGAATGCAGGCCCATAAGTGTTGCGATAGAGGGTCGGGCGTCGTGCCGCTCAATTTCCGTATCAAGCCTGTCGGGTCTTTTATGTCGCCCGCCGAAAGGAGCAAATAGGAGAGGTGTGATATCAGGCTGCTATGCTGGCCGCTCAAGGTGATGACTTCGTCTTTCATGTCCGTAACTCCGGCTTTCGGCCGGAAGTGGTCTATGTCGCCGGGCTGGTCGGCGGCGATGAACGACTCGCAGTAAGCGCATTTTCCGTGGAACGGGCCGTCGGGAGATAGATAAACGTCCCGCATCTTTTTGTATAACCTCTCATCGACGTCCACACCCCGCCCGCAGGCCCACGCGTCGCAAAGCTCTCGTGTGGCTATTTCGCAGAGCCGCCTCCATTCTCGCCACTCTTCGGTCGTCGGCTCCTTGAATTCAATCTTGATCACCCTGATCCCCCCAGTCGAATAAATCCCTCAGTCTCGCCCGAATCTCGAACCCGAGGATCTCCGAATCCAGCCCCCGTTCCTGCATGGCGCCGGCGAGTTCCCTGACTGCGACCTCGCGGATCAGTCGCTCAAGGTTGCGGCGGAATTCGTCCTCGAACGGCCCGAGAGCCCCTTCGAGTACTTCGCGTAGTGCGTCCAACTCGGCCCCCTGTTGGGGAGTCCGCTCCGGCATTGCCTTGAGTTTTGCGTAACGGCTGATGTTCGCTGCGAGCCCAAAGCTGCTGGCGCTAAACAGCCCGAACAGAGGCGACACCAGGACTTGATTCACGCTCTGCGATTCGGGCGGGGAGTAAGGCACCGGCTCCACGGCATCCCCGGCCCCGCGCAGGAGAATCACCTGCGACTCATCGGGTATCGCGGTCGTGCCCAACGCGCAGAGCGCCGAATGCGTCGTAGCGATGAACTGGACGCCCGGGAACTGCTGGCGCAGGGCGCGAACCACCTCCCGCTGCCAGCTCGGATGAAGGTGTTGTTCGAGTTCATCGATGAGGACGACGCCCGAGATAGAGTCCATGGGTGCCGCTTTGGCGAACGCCATCCACGAGCCGCAGAGGTCGAGTATCCAGTTGAGTGATGACAGGTAACCGTCGCCGACGGACGTGAACGAGTACGCCGCCCCGAGTGCGTACGGGCCGGCAATCGACATGCCCCCGCCGGGTTCGAGCCTCAGAGACCCCGACGGCAGATGTAGTATCGCATCGAGCCGCCGCGCGATGTCCTCCCACTGCGCGCCGGTCGAGGTCAGTCGCCTGAGCACCAGTTCGGGGTGCATCAGGGCGGCGTCCCTGAAGAAGAGCGTGAAGACGGCGGCCCGCGGCGAGTAGTCGGCGTCCTGCTGCTCCCTGCCGAACGAAAGCCTGGACGGCCCGTACCCCGCGACGAACAGGCGTCTTCTCGAAAAGGCGGGCGACACCGTCTGCTCTAACTTGATCTCCCCGCCAGGTGCCTTGAAGAGGCGAATTTCGACCCATAGCGGATTCTCGTCAACCCGCGCGGCGTTCGGTTGGCCCCCGAACTCGACGCGGATGAGCCCTTCATCGGCGTCGGAGCGGAGGAAGTCAGCGGGTTTGATGAGGCCAGCGGCGCTCGACTCGTCGCAGAACGCAAGGGCGATGGCCCGCAAGAGCGTGCTTTTTCCGGTCCCGTTGTCTCCTAACACTAGTACGAACCAGTCCGTCGCTTCATCACTCGACATCTGAACATCGAGAGTTCTGAAGCCGCGGATGTTCCTTAAGCTCACCCGCCGCACCAGGAGCGCCGGGAGCCCGCTGGCTGCTTCGGCCGCAGTCTTCTCCAGCTTCTCGACCTCAGTTTCCGACCGCCCGTCGTGAACGGACTCGGAGATGTCGGCCGCCTTGACCACCCCCCAGAGCGTGAAGCTGCCGTTGAAACCTTTTAGCTCAACGCCGTCATGACGCTCCCAGTTCAGGCGGACATGTCTGGACTCCCCCATAGCGTCGAGGTCGGCCTTGGCCCGGTCGCTCAACCATATTCTCGAACCTCCTATATAACCCGTGATGCGGGCGGCGAAATTCACGACGCCGCCGAAAACGTCGTTCTCTTCCACCTGTACGGGCCCGATGTGGACGCCCGCGCGGATACGCACCTGCGGGTGGCCGGTATTGGCCTGCAAGGCCAAGGCATAGTCCAGAGCCCTGTCGGCCGAACGGAAGGCCGCAATGGAGCTATCGCCGATGGTCTTGATTACGTAGCCCCTGTATTGTGCGACCAGCCTCCGGGTCTGCGCAAAGTGCGCCTCGCGCACATGCCGCCAGTGCTCGTCACCGACCTTCATGTTGAGTTCGGTACTGCCAACCACGTCAGTGAAGACGAGGGCGACCGTGGCGGTGTCCGCGCCGCCGGCCCAAGCCTTGAAGTTCTCCGTCCTCAACTCGGCGGAGGCCGCGACCAACTCGCCGCCGCGCTCCATGCTGGCCTCGGCGCGGCTCCCCATCGCGGCGATCTGCGCAAGGAATCTCTCGTCGTCGTGGTAGAGCACTTCGAGCGCGTCCATCAGCGGAAATGGCTTGAAGCAGTAGAGGCAAGGCACCTCTTTCACGCTACGCTCTAAAGCTCGCTCGATAGCTTGACGGTCGCGCACGGGCTCGCGACAGTGAGGGCAACGATAAATGCGCTGGCGCCGCGCCTCAACTCGCTTCTCGCGGAAGTGATCTGCGACGATCTTGAGGAAGAGTGCCTTGTCGTCATCCCTCACGCCCTCCGCGTAGAAGACCTTCAGCGTGCCTTGTCCCTCGCCCTCATTTTGCAGTTGGAAGCCGCACACAAGGCCGCGCCCGTTGAGGAACTCGGCTGCGTTCTTCCAAAGTTTTTCCAGCCTGAAGATGCCGCCGTAGTAGAGCTTGGCGACGAGCGTCGTATAGAGATTTTCGACCGGTCCCTCGAATGAGAACTCGACCTCGACGACGGGGTCTTCTTGGAGCGGCGGCATCCGGCGATTGAACTTCGACGGGAAGACGAGGTTCCCGTCCTGCTCCAACGCGAGCCCCAACCGCAGAAACAACTCGACCGTCGCATGTAGCAGGAAGATTCTGTCCGAAGCTTTAAGCCCGCCTTCATCATTAAGTCTTATCCGGGCGTCGAGCACATCCGACTTGCGCACCGCCCCAAGCCCGTCCGGGTGGCGGCGCGCTGCGTCCACGATGTCGGAGGCGTAGCCATTCAGAAGCTCCGGCTTGAGGAGGATGAAGTCGCCGAAGGAGAGGCGCTTGATGAGCCCGGCGGTCTCGACGTGGCCAATGACTGTGCGGAACTCCGCCTCGGTCGGCGCGTCCTCGCCCACCTGCGTGTTGAACTCGGCCATCAGGTCACCCTCGCGCACGAGCACGCGGTTGCCTTGGCGGACGGCCGTCAGAAAGTTCTTAATGCGCTTGAAGATTTCCGGGCTGCTCGTGCGCGGCAGACTCTCCCACGGGATCGCCGCCATGATGGCCGCGCGCAATTCATCGCAGCCCTCGCCCGTCTCAGCGCTCGTCGCGAAGTGTGCGATATAGCCGTGCGCCTGGCAGTAGGCTTCGATATCCTCCGCCGTCAGCCGCACGCCGCCCACATCCACCCGCGCGGCCACGAGAATCTTCCGCACGTCTCCCTGCACGACGTTGTGCAGTGCCTTTTCCCAATACTCAATCCCCTCGAACGTGTCCTGCGATTTTGTCGGGTCGTAGAGCATCAGCGCCACGTTCGTTTCGTTCAAAAAAAGCTGATGCACTAACTTATATTCGTCCTGCCCGGCGAAGTCCCACAGCATCACCTCGCGCTCCGGCTCGCTGTGCAACGTCCACACGTTCATCCCATGCGTTGACTCCGTCGGTCGCCAGTCTCTTTCAGCTAGCCGTAAGCCCAGTCCCGTTTTCCCAACGCCTGTATCGCCCACCAGCACCACCTTAGCGTTGATGTATTGGTGGGGTGGGGCCGGGTTCTCGTTTGGTAGTTTCTTCGACATGGGTACTTAATCTCGTTTACAACAAACACGGTTCGATGTCCATAGCGGTAGCGCTGGCAGGAGTCTCCCCAAGCGATTTGACGAGCAAAATCGAGGCGAATCATGGCTCATCTTGGCTGCATAATCAATAAGCTGTATTCGCAAAATTTCCATTACGCGAATTGCCAAAACCTACTGCAAACAATTTTGTTTAATCGAGATGGTAGTTAAATTAGCAGGTGTGAAACGCCCGTGAAACAACCTCTGGTATGGGCCATGATCCGACAGGAGTCGGGCCACAAAGCTAAGACTTGATCGGCGTACTACTCTTCGGGCGCGGTGGTCGCCCGCACGCCAGCGACGATGGCGCGCGCGATGCGGCGCTCAAGACGGTCGCGGAGACCTTCATTGCCGCGATCATTTTTCGGGCGCTTGAGCCGCCCGATCCGGGCCGCCTCGCGCTCGAGTTCTGGGGCGGCGTGCTCCAAGGCGATCAGCACGGCCCGCATCACTTCACTGCCCTTCAAATCGACCCCGCCCGCCCGGCTATAGATGCGCACCAGCTTTTTCAGCGTCTCGTCGGCCGAGCGCGTCAGGATAAACTGCCGGTGAACGTTGGCGGGCTCGCCCGCAGGCTCGACCGGCACGAGCTGAGGTTGTAGGTCGTTCGTGACCGGCGTGGGCGGAACGTTTTCCCGGCGGGGCGGCTTGGCGAGCGCGGCGGCACCCACGCCGAGGTCCAGCATGTTCGCGACGGAACTACTTGGTTGTGGCTTATCCAGTGGCTTCGGCATATCCTTAGTTATTTCAATCCCTTACACACTCGCCGCACGGGCGGCCGAGCCGTCGAACCGGACGTTATTTGGCTGTGGTTTGAGCTTCCGAGCGCGCCGCGGCGTCCAAGCTGCCGGCGATAAAAGCGTCGCGATTGAGCACCCGCTCCTCGATCTCGGCGGCCAGAGCCCGGTACTGGTTCGACACCGGATGGTTCTCCAACCCCTTCATTTGCAGGATGGTCTTGCCGCGCCCCGGACACTTGGCGACTTCGATGGCCTGCGAGATCTTCGTCCTGAAGCCCCGGCCCGGCAGCGCCCGGTTGACCAACTCTTCCACCTCCCGCCAGAGGTTGCTGCGCCCGTCCACCGCCGAGACGACGACCCCGAGCACTTCGAGCCCCGGGTTGCGCCGCGCGCGGACGTCGACGATGTCCTTCAGCGCCTCATTAAGTCCCCCCACCGCAAGGGGATGCGGGAAAGCCGAGAGTAAGAACCAGTCGGCCGACGAATAAGCCGCCACGGTCGTGCTGGCCCCCGGATTAGGCGGCGTGTCGAGGAAGATGAAATCGTAGGCGGGGCGCGCGAGCGCGAGTGCCCGCTCCAGAATGCGGGTCTTGTCGACGAACTTCGAGACCAAGTGATCCAACTCTGCCAACTCGGCCCGCGCCGGGATGAGGTGCACGCCTTTAGGCAGCTTTTCCGTAATGGCTAAGGTTTCGGGCGTCTCCTCCGTGGTCAGCAGTTCCAGTGTGCCGGCGAAACTCTCAGGTGGGATGCCGAGGTGCTTGGTCGAGCCGGCCGATGGATCAAGATCGATGATGAGCGACGAATACCCTTTCTCGCCGAGCGCCGTCGCCAAGTGAACGGTGTTGGTGCTCTTGCCGACGCCACCCTTCTGGTTGCCCACGGCGATCACAACTCCCGGCCGAATTGATGGCATAGCGTCGCTCCTC
>Ga0081539_10001903_pt1 | contig 32359 bp, 22 predicted proteins | sample TabmetS4T2R2_FD_71023 | JGI IMG/M metagenome (GOLD analysis project Ga0081539, IMG submission 71023) | Tabebuia heterophylla rhizosphere microbial communities from the University of Puerto Rico - S4T2R2 | ecosystem: Host-associated > Plants > Roots > Rhizosphere ... | reverse complement strand
CGGCGCATGGGCGGGGCAGGCTGGTTCGATCGCGGCCTGGCAGGACGGCGCCTGGAGCTTCTTCGCGCCCGCCGCCGGCTGGCTGGCCTGGATTGCGGACGAGAAGAAGCTGCTCGCCTTCGACGGCGCCGGCTGGGTGGCGACCGTCGGACACGGTCCCCTGCAGGACATCGCCCAGCTCGGCGTCAATGCCAGCGCGGACGCGACCAACCGGCTGGCGGCGAAATCCGACGCGGTCCTGTTCAACCATGACGATGTCACGCCCGGCTCCGGCGACGTCCGCGTGAAGCTCAACAAGGCTGCCGCGCCGAAGACCGCATCCTGTCTGTTCCAGACCGGTTCGTCGGGCCGGGCAGAACTCGGCACGATGGGCAGCGACGGCTTCGCAATCAAGGTGAGCGCAAACGGCTCGAGCTGGACCGACGCTCTCAGGATCGACAATGCCACCGGCAATATCGGCATTGGGACCGCGCCTTCGGCAGCGCGTCTGGAGCTCGGGGCGGGATCATTTCGCGCGGGCGGAGGATTGTTCGACAGGCCGGTTGGCCAAGGCTCCGAGTTCTACTACCAACGCGGCGGCGTTTCGCGCTGGAATTTTGGAATGTCTGGTGCAGCCGAATCCACCGGCAATGTTGGTTCGGACTTCTATATCAACCGTTACGCCGACAACGGCGCTTATCTTAGCACTCCGATCAGCATCACACGATCGACCGGCGCTATCACACTATTCGGCGACACACGCAGTTTCGGCATTCGTGGAGCGAGTGATAATACCTATTCGCTTGGCGCGGCAGCCGCTCGCTGGTCCGAAATATGGGCGGCCAATGGTGTCATCCAGACCTCCGACGCTCGTGATAAGACTGATGTCGAGCGCATACCATCAACCATTGCCTTGGCGCTGGTCGATGCAATCGAGCCTGTTCTATTCCGATGGGCTGTCGGTAGACAGGAGGTCACCGGGATCGACAAGGATACTGGAGAAGCCATGCTCGAAACGCGGCCTGGCAAAAGGCGGCATGCAGGATTTCTCGCTCAGGATGTTAAGGCAGCGCTCGACGGTCTCGGGGCCGATTTTGGAATTTGGGGTCTGGAGGACCCGCACGATGCGGAGAGCCGCCAATGGCTCCGGCCGGATCAGCTTATCCCTGTTCTCTGGGCGGCGCTGCGCGAGACGCGCTCACAATTGCACATTCTCGGTTCGCTGCTTAGATAAACTGCCGGCTATCTCGCGGCGGGCGGCTCTTGGGCACATAATCCCACCTTATCGGGGCGCCGAATATTTCCCTCCTGGATGGCCTTGCAGTCAATGTGTCTGGCTTCACCCTAGAGCAGGCAGTTGCACGGTCCTAAACTAACGAGCGGCGGCATCCTTGACTTTCGTCCGCTGCTCATGAAATTGGCGCCTGAAATAGATCCTGCCACGAGCACGGGAGCTGCTTTTACAACCCCATCGCGGAATAGCATACGTGTCGAATGACAGATGACCATTCTCATTGAGCCCCTCAAATTGCTGTTTACAGGTGTGCCTGGCGCTGCAAGTACAAGTGTAGAACAAGCACTTGAGAAACTCCCGAATGCCGTGTGGATCGCCCCAAAGCATACCACTGTTGACCGGCTGATTGAAGACGGGACAATAAGTTGCGAGGCTCGAAAGGAATTAAACACTGTTTGTATCGTTCGAAATCCATACGATCATGTACATGCTGAGTGGTTTCGATCAAGAACTCGATGGATATTAGAAATAGACGATCCGACGACAGTTGGGTCGTGGTCAGAAGAAAAACGAAAGCAGATAAAGTTTTCTGCAGCTATGGATTTTCCAACTTTTGTAAGAGCATACTATGGAAGTGCTTTCCTGTCCGGCAAACAAATGTACCTGTATAAAAGGTACACTGAGTTCGCGACAAATATATTCAAGTTTGAGAAACTCGATGAGTTCGCCATCTGGATGAAATGCCTGTCTGGTGAAGATATCTTTATTGAAACAGCTAACGCGTCGCCAGGTAGAATGGACTACTGGCGCGACTATGATCACGGGGCTAGGCAGATTATTTCGAGTGTTTTTCAACCGGAGATCGAACAATTCACCTACAATTTTTAGGAAATACATCGCATAGTTAGAATTAGCATAAAAGGATGCTCAAGGTGTCGGACAAATCGAAAGTTACATGCCCGTATAGATTGATGCCTGAAACATCGTTTTGGAGAAAGTCTATAGCTAATGAAAGAATTGGTGACGTTGACCCTGTAGTTTCGCCGAAATTCTCTATTTCGTTGGCCGATAGAATTGTGACGGCTGGAAGCTGCTTCGCGCAACATATTGCGCGATACCTGCAAGACAGCGGCTACCACTATCTAGTAGTGGAGGATATGCCCCCGTTTGTTCCGGAAAACATCCGTTCGACATGGAATTATGGCACGTTTAGTGCCAGATATGGGAATATATACACAACAAGACAGTTGGTCCAGTTGCTGCAGCGCGCATACGGCACGTTCATACCTTTGGAGGACTTCTGGCAGGAGAAAGATCACTTTATAGACCCTTTTCGCCCGTACATTCAGCCGAAAGGTTTTCCTAGCGTCTCGCATTTACGACGGGATAGAGAGCAGCATCTACGCGCAGTGCGTAGGCTCGTTGAAACAGCAAATGTCTTCATTTTCACCTTAGGCCTAACTGAGGCTTGGCGGGATAGGCGCGACGGTGCTGTTTATCCGGTGTGTCCAGGGTGTGGTGTCGGGAGATTTGAAGGAGACGTCCATGAGTTCAAAAATTTTAGTTATATGGAAGTGTATGCCGACATCGCAGAATTCTTGACCTGTCTTCGTGCGGTCAATCCGCTCGTAAAGGTCGTCCTTACAGTTTCACCGGTGCCACTGGTTGCAACAGCGAGCGGAAACCATGTCCTTTCCGCGACCACATACTCCAAATCAGTATTGCGGGCTGTAGCTGGTGCTGTTTCTGAGGAGTACGATTTCGTTGAGTATTTTCCGTCCTTCGAAGTCATAAGCTCGTCATATAATCTTGGAACGTATTATGAAGACGATTTGCGAACGATCAAAGCGACAGGTGTAGACCACGTTATGCGTCTTTTTCTTAAACACTATTGCGATCGGGATGCGGCAGCAGCACGTATGACAACTGCGCGGACTAGGAAAAGGTCATCAAGTGGGGAAATATCCGGCCAACTTCGCGTAATATGCGAAGAAGAAAAACTCGATGCGGCACTGGGGTAAGATGAGCGCCATTTTCGTCTTCGGTGATAGTCATGCTGGAACGTTGCTGGAGTATCGAAGATTATATTGGTCCAGTCTTCCTGATGTCCTGCAGGAAAACTTCCATGTTAACTTCGTGGATGAAGGGGGGTTGGCCCAGGAGATTTTGATTGAGTCAGTTGACGGTCGTATGATTAATCCGATCATGCAGAAAACACTTCACTTGGCGGGCTTGTATGACAGATATAATACGAACTTTTCGTGTAAGGGTGCAAATATTCTTTTACTTTTTGGCTTTGCGGACTCTCATATGATAGGGCTCAACCCAAGCTGGGAAGGCTTTTGTCTTGGGGTCGACGACGGCATCGATGACTATTATATCGATACTCGAATCCTGACTGAGACTTTGCGCTGGCGTCTGAACAAATTATTCGAGTTTGCAGAGATCTTAGCGGATATGGGCGCAAATGTGACGTTCTTACCTGGCCCACCTCCGCATAAGGAAAATGACTATATCGCAGAAAGGCGCCCTGACCTTAAGACAATTCCTAAGCCGGAATTTAGACGTCAGACCTATCGGGAGTTAGTTGAGATTTTTACATTGAGATGCAGTGGAGGCGTTCAGTTTTTAAATTTAACGACAGCCTTTTCTGATCGCGAAGGCTATTTGCTCCCAAAATATAATGGCGATGGGGTGCACGCCAATCTCGAATACGCACGAGATTATCTATCACTCATCTCCGAGAAAGTTTAGGTTTTTGTGAGCCACCACTTCTCTCCGAGGATTGGCTCCAACCAGTCCTTGTGGGGGAATCGGTGTTGATTATATTTCTGCGTCCACCAATTGTCTCCGTGTGGGTCGAAAGTATCTTTGTCCGTGCGGAGGAAAAAAGCGGTGTACCCCTCTAGCGCGATGAGCCGGAACATATCGTCCTCGCAAAGAAAATTAAAGAGGTTAGTAATTGTTGGAATATGGACGTCATCTAAGGCAAGGAGTCCCCCTCTATTAATCTGCGGATACATGAAATAGTAATCCAGGTCCGTGAACGGGTAGCCATGAGCTCCGTCAATAAGTATAAAATCGCGTTTTTTCTCCCAAGTATAATGCCGAAGAGTGATCTGTGATGGACCTAAAACAAAGGTGACAAAATCCGGTTTGAACAGATCTGATTGAGTCACCTTATCCTTGCTATCACCAGCGTCTAGAGTGAAGACAAGGTGATCTTTACTCAGGTGGCTGAGTAGCAACGTGCTTTTGCCACATCCTGTTTCTGCTGAAGCTGTCAGCCCCTGCGGAAAATACACGCTGATTAACTCGTTTATTTTTTTAATGACGGCTTGGGACAAGTTGCCACTGTCGTGCCAATTCCCTGGGAGGCGAGCAATTTCTGACACTGTGTCGGCTATCGAGTTCATGTCTTTGCTTTAAGTGGAGGTCAGTTTAAGGTTCATGGGCGACGCCCGTTGTGGAGTTGCATCCGCGCCATTGGCCACGCTCGTCTTCCTCCCCGAAGCGCGCATTTCAAGTTCCATAGTAGAAGACAGCCCCGCTCACCGCGGCCGACAACACCCTCTGGTCGTCCGTCCCCTCGTCTTCGGCAGGCCGCCCGGCGGTGGTGCTGGTGAGCCGCAGAACCTGGACAAGCCTAGCTTGGCCCGTCGGGCTTGGCAACACTTTGAGGGTGTAGGGCGCCCCGTTCGGCGAGGGGACGATCTCCACGTCCGCGGCATCCGCGTCGAGGAGGGCGGAAAGGTCCGGCTCGACGCCGCGATAGGTCTTGCCGATCGAGACGGTGACGTACGAGACGGGCCGCTCGGGCTGCGGATTGAAGATGACGCCCCCGAGCCCCATCCAGCGGAAGTCAAAGCCTTTGGTGTCCTGCTCCACCCACGACCAGCCGTCGGCGAAATAGGCTGAATCCGGCCGCACCGCGCCATAGCCGGCCACATCGTGCGCGCCGCCGCTCACTGCGTCGTTCACTGCTTGCCGGAACTGCGCCAACACGCCCTGCTGCTCGGCCGCCCCGCTGGCGTCGTTTCTGCCGGCAAACCGGTCGTACACCAGTGCGATCAGGTACTCGATCGTCGCATCCAGGATCTCGCGCTGTTCCGTATGACGGCGCTCGGCGAGTTCGGCCGCGCGCACCAGTTCGAGATGAAGCCGTCGGGAAAGGTTCTGGATGCTCGCCTCGTTACGGGTGATGGCAACCGTCAGCGCATTGAAATCCGCGCGGGGAAAGGAAAGCGCGGCCAGCACCGTCATGTCGGGCAGCGCCAGGATCTCGTAGTGCGCGCCGGTCCCGGTCAGGTCGGCAGGTTCGATCGCCACGGTGAAGGAGACAGCCGAGCCGCCTTCGTCCCGCGCCCGGGGTTCGCCGGGCCTGACCTCGCGCAGCAGTTCGCCGTTCACCCGTGCCAGAAGCAGCGGCTTTCCGACGCCGTTGACGCGGTTGATCCCTTCGCCTGCGATGACGCCGTTGCTCACTTCGATGTGCACATTCTCAAGGCGTCCGGGTCCGACCAGCCGTTCGGCATCGGCCGCGGAGCGGATGAGCGCGGGCGGTGCGATATCGGTCTCACCCGCTCCAGCGGCGAAGCGGACCCGGCAGGGCAGGGCGACATGGGGAAAAGAGCCGCAGTTGATCACGGCCGCGGCGCCCTTGTCGGCCCATATCAGGTCGCCGCTCGATCCGATCCGGATGCCGTCGACAAACGCTTCGACGCGGCGATCGACGGAACCGCCAGCAATGCAGGTCAGGACGAAGCGGCCGCGCTCCGCTCTGGCGCTCGCGAACTTGGCGGACGACGACAGGTTGCCTGGGCTGACCACCGAAGGCTTCCCCACTTTCTCCGACATGTCCGGCATCGTCATTGATCCCTCGCGGGTTCGGGCGGCTTCGTTTCGTCAGGCGGCGCGGATGGCTGCGGCCAACGCGTCGTACTGGCGGCGTGTCGCCGTGGAATACCGGGCGAAGAGGCGGCGAGTGGCTCGATGTAGCTCCTGGCGCAGACTTGCCGAGCGCGCATAGTCGCGCATGCCGGCCACAACATCATCAACACCGGCCAGGCGGTGCAGGGCATGGCTCGGCTCCAGGCCTTCGAAGGCATTTTCGGAGCCGATCACGGCGCGGCCATAGGCCATGGCCTCGATGGTCTTGATCTTCAAGCCTGTGCCGCCGGCCATAGGGTTTATGCAGCATTCGACGTGCCTGTAGAAATCTTCCGGCTCCTCGACCACGCCGAACATGAAGGGATACGTGCGCAGCCTGAGCGACGAGCGGCAGATCGTCCCGGCGATTGCCCAGTCACAGCTTTCTCCGACGCGGGCAACCGCCTCGTCGAAAGCCAGGATCGAGTGCACGTTCCAGGGGTTGCCGCTGCCGAAATATCCGAACATGGCGGCCTTGGTGGCGGAGTCCTTGTTAAAGAGGAACCACGGCGACATCGGGTGGCCGACAGTCATGGTCTGCGCCCTTGTGCGCGCCGCTATCTGCCCGGTTTCGACGGACTGAATTCCGATGACGATGTCGGCGCGGTCGAACCCTCTCGTTTCCTCCTCGGCTGACGTGAAATACCAGTTCGGGGTCAGGCCGTGGTGCAGGCTGAGCTTGTGGCGATCTCCGAACAGGTCGTGGGTGTCGATGACGCGCAGCCGGCATCTGGCTTCGATCAGGCAGCGCGACATCCAGACATAGTTGGCAATCACGGCATCGTAGTGAACCTGTCGCGTCCGATCTGCGACGGTGCTGCAGACCACCTCGTGACACCAGTCGTCCAGCCCCCAATATGCCGGGTGGCTTTGGTCCTGATGAGGCATGGCTTCGATCAGATATACGGCGTTCCATTCGCGCCGCATGGCGGCATCGCCTTCAGGCGGCATGTTGTCAAGGCGATAGTGGAGCATGTCGACGATGATGCCGCGCTCCTTCAGTTCCCGCCCGAAAGCTAGGATCCGTGCTGCATTCCCCTGCCTGGGAGGATGCGTGAAGACCGGCGAGACGATCAGGACGCGGGGCGAACGCTTCATAGCGCAAACCCCATGTGCGACACACAGGCCCGTAGCACGCGGCCGTTGTCCTCCATGCGCCTCGATAACCGGCAGGCGACGGACACGACAGTGAAATCCTCCTTGTCCAGCTCGACCCAGGCGCGCCCGGAACCGTCGGGCGAGAATTCGCCCTGATGCTGCACATGCCTGCCATCCAATTGCAGCCGCAGGTTCTCGGGCAGTCCCGAATGCAGGTCATTGGGAAGAAACTGGACTATCAGCCGTTTGGCGCCTTGGGGAATTCGCCCTGTGGCAAACCGCGTCGTCTGGTCGGGGCCGATCCAGAGCCATGACCATGGGCCATGTTGCTCGGCTGCGTAGGCATTGTCGGTCACGAGATGCTGCGCCTGCGAGAGCAGGTTTCTTGATGTCCTGGACTGCGCAGCTATCGAGACTTTTGGGAGGTTCTCGACCGTGGCAAATCGGAGCCCAGCTCGCAGGCGTTGTACCGCCATCGGCTGTTTTGCGATATCGAAAAGTCTGTCGCTGCCCATACCGGAGCCGGTCCTGAGACAGACAAAGGGGGTCGGCGTCCCGTCTGAAAGCACAAAGCGGATCACAGACCAGTTGGCGAGGGCAGGGAGCGCCTTGACTATGTGTGCGAACGCACCCGGCTCCACCATGGTCAGGAGACGGATGTCCAGACGCTCGAGCTTGGGCAACAGGCGGACCGCTTCTTCCGCCTTGCCCACAGCCAAACAGAGCGGCTTACCGTCAGCCAGGCGCGTCAGCGGATCGGCGCTGCATTCGACGACCGGCCGCGTGCCGCCGCCCATATTGAACCGGGCGTGGAAGGCGTCGACCGGATCGTTTTCAGGCAGGCGCAGGAGCTGAACGTCGGCAAGAGCGTGAAAGAGAAAATGACGCGGAAAGGCGCAGTCGGCGAAGACGATCCCTTCAGGATAGGAGTTGCGGATATGATCGATGACGCCTGCAAGGCAGGCCTGCCAACTGGGCCTCTGAAGTCTCTGCCCGCCGACGATCTTCAGTTTGGAAAGCAGTCGTACGGCTTTCATCTGTGCGCCCCACGGATTTCAACCGAAACGGCGACATCTCCATCTGCATCATACCCTTCATCCGCTGCGACAAACGCGGCTCGGTCGACCCGAATGGTTGGCGGGAGCAGGGATCCCAGCGTGTCAAACGTGATGAGCTGATCGGATAGGGGGCCTACAGCGAAATGCACCTCCGAACCAAATTCCAGCGCCGGAAATCCGGGAGCTTGTACCGTATCCGGAGCGTATAGGCGCATCGGTGGCGACGTTCGCGTCTCTGGCGTCGGCGCGTCAACCTCGCTCCTGTGGTGGGCGTGCTTGCTTGCCTCGATTACGGTCTCGAATCTCTTGTCGTATGCTTCAAGCGAAAGCTCGCCAAGGGCATATCGTTTCGCGTTCGAGCCGAACCCACGGACAATGTCGGGCGAGTCGATCAGGGCCGATAGTGCGGACACAAGATGTCCTACCGCATCTGTTGGCGGGATCTTTATGAGGACATCATCCGGAAATTCCCGATAGGAAGCGATGTCGGTGACGACACAACAAGCGCCAGCCGAAAGCGCACGCGCAAGGATCCCCGAACTTTCGCCCACAGACGGAAATCGTAGATTTATGACGATGTCAGCTGAAGCTATGTAGCCTTCAAGGTCGGCTTCCGAGAGGTAGCCTGCATAGCGAACGATGCTGCGGACGCGGGGGTAGCGAGCCACGAGTGCCTCGAGATCGAATTCGTGCGGCCGCACAGGCCCCGCCTGGACCCAGACCAGATTACGCCTTGAAGCGGCAACTCGGTCTAGCGCAGCCACCAGCCAGTCGTATCGCTTGACTGGAGTGGCGAAACCGCATGTGACGATGACATGCCAGCCAGGTTCGAGTCCCAGACGTCGACGGGCGGCCGCGCGCGTCTCCGAGGGGGGCGTGTAGGCAAAATGCGGTATGACGTGAATTCTGTCCGCCACATCTGCACCGATATGGCGCTGAATGATCGATTTGGCGAAGCTTGAATGGACGACCACGGCCCGAGCAGCTCGCACCACTGATTCCGACATGTGGAACAAGGCATAGTCGGAGCGCAGCTTGTGGCCGGCTTTCACTATTGATGCCGCTCGGACGGAGGCTAGGTGCGGATTTGACTGCGTCAGCTGCTGAAGCATTTGGTCGTCACTGAACTCAAGCGATTCATGCAAGTACAACAAGTTAATGTCGTGCAGCACCACGATCCCAGGAAAAGAGTGAGCAGCCGGGATGACAAAACTGTGATCCCAGTTGTTGCCGATCTGATAAATACAGCAAGTATCTGGCTGGACGAATCGAAATGCTTGTACCGAATCGCCCAGCGTAACGCCATTCGGAACCATGGCGAATGCATCGTCGCAAACGACTGTCGATGGATATCGATGGCTTAACTTTCTGATGACCTGGAAAGCATAGTCGGCTATTCCGTTGCGAGCCGGTGGCATCGGACTAAAATGGCAGAGCGATCGATAGCTGTGCATCAGTCGATCCGTCACAAACTACAACGAAGGCTGCTCATGGAGGGGCTTTATCAAATGGCGCAGTGTTGAGCCGGCTACCTACTGGTACGCAAGTCGCCCTCCATCGCGATCTGACGGGCGATCTCTTCGGCATCGATCGAGGACATCCCGACCCGGCGGTCAACGAGGGAGGCAAGTTTCTCGGCCGTCAATCGAACGGCTTCGTCGATTTGAGCCTCCGAATGCTCACAGGTAATGAAGAATCGCAGCCGCGCCTGCCGTTCAGGCACGGCGGGAAACAGGATCGGCAGCACGTTGATGCCAGCTTCGAACAATTCGTTCGACAGATAGACTGCCCTGACGGAATCACCGACGACAACCGGTGTGACCGCATAGCCGGCGCTGACGCCGGTATCCAGCCCGATTGCTCTCGCTTTATCCAGAAAGCGCCGGCCGTTTAGCTTCAGCCTTTGTGTCCGCTCAGGCTCACGGGCAATGATCCGGAAGCTTTCTCGGGCAGCGGCAGCAAGAGCCGGCGCCATGCCGACGCTGTAAACGAAGCCGCCCGCGTAGCCCTTCAACACTGCGATGAGCTCATGGCTCCCCGCTATGTAGCCGCCGCAGCTCGCCGTCGTCTTGGACAGCGTGCCCATCCAGATATCAATGTCCTTTGGGTCGCAGCCAAAGTGCTCATACGAGCCTCGCCCGGTCTCGCCGAGCACGCCAAGCGCATGCGCCTCGTCGACCATCAACCAGAAGCCATATGATGATTTGAGTCGGATTAGCCCCGGCAGATCGGCGATGTCGCCGTCCATCGAATAGAGCCCTTCCACGACGACAAGCACCCGACGATGACGCGGCGCGAGGGCTATCAACTGTCTTTCGAGATCATCGAGATCGTTGTGCCTGAAACCCCGCCGCGTCACGCCGGAAAATTGCGCCCCCGCCAACACGCTATTGTGAATCAATTCGTCATGGAGAACGAGATCGGATGGTCCGACCAGGCAGGCAATCGTCGTGACATTGGTCAGGTAACCGCTGACCATCGCGACTGCGGCATCGACTCCATAGAAGCTGGCGATAGTTTCTTCCAGTTCAAGATGGATCGCCCTTTCGCCCGCCACCAACCTGCTCGCCGATGCGGATACTCCGAAGTGGGCGATCGCTTCGGATGCGCTTGAACGGAGCGCCGGGTGCTGGTTGAGACCGAGATAGTCATATGACGCAAAGTTGAGCAGCGTTCTTCCGTCGATAGTGGTCGTGGCGCCCGCAGACCCATCGTGCGGCCGAAAGAAAGGGTTTTCGATCCTGAGCTGCCGTCCAGCCGCCTGATGCGCAAGCACCTGGCGATATTGCGGAAGTTCCGAGAAGGGGGGACTGGTCTTGATTGAAGCACGCTCTCTCGCTTCGAGGGCAGCACGCTTCTGGGGCTGGCCCCCAACGCCGACCCTGTTGCGCATGAAATCGAGCGCGGCTGCTCGCACTTGATTCTGCGCCTGGTTTCCACCGATAGCCGTCACTGATTGACAACCCGCGCGTTCTGATCGTCGGAATGGAGGCCGACGAGCCTGTCGATGATTATTTGGTCCGCCGAACTGCTTTCCACTGCTTCGACCGATCCGGCAATCCGCAGGTATAGCCGGTGGGCGACTTCACCGACCGTCGTGTTATCGGACACGTTAGTGAGTGGCAGATCAAATCCGGTCTTCTGTTGGAAATTCATGCCGAGTTCCATGGCCATCAGACTGTCGATACCGATTTCTCTGATGATGCGGGTGCGGCCGATTTCGCTTGTTGGAACGCGCAGTGTGGCCGCGATTTCCTTTGCGAGAAGATCGAAGACGATCTGCTCGCCCTCCTGCGCCGACTTGCCCTCGATCAACGCCGGCAGATCCAGCTCCTCTCTGGTTAGCCCGGACGGCTGATGCTGCAAGGCACGCGCCAACACCGCAAATAGCGGTGAGTTGACCGTTTCAAGCGATCGGGCTGCGCGCAGGTTGAGCTCGGAGATGACAATTGTTGCTGCCCCGACGGTACCGGGATCGATCGCCATGTATTCGCCAAGCTTGTCGAGCGCCTCTCGGGCAGTCATCAACGACTTGCCCAATCGCTTCGTTAGAAGGGCTTTTGTCGGTTCGCTGTCGGCGAGATAGCCAACATCCGAAATTGCGCCAAATCCCACCGCGAGCGCCGGAAGGCCGGACTGCCGGCGCGCCCGCGCCAAGCCTTCCAGAAATCCGTTGCCGGCCACATAGTTCGCCTGTCCCAGATTGCCGACCAGCGTGGTCACCGAAGAGAACATGATGAAATGATCCAATGCGTCCGAGCGAGTGAGCCGGTCGAGTATTTCCGCGCCCTTCGCCTTCGCGCCGATCACCGGCTTATTGCGCTCCTTGTCGAGATTGATCAGCAGCGCATCGTCAAGCACCATTGCCGCATGAATGATCCCTCGCAACGGAGCCTTCATGCGCAGCTCGTTGAGCAGTATGGCAACCGCTGCCTCGTCCCTCACGTCGCAAGCATGAACGGTCGTCGCAACACCGAGCCTCGTCCACCTGTCGATCGTCGTCGCGACCGTCCTGTCGAGCGCGCCGCGGCGTGAGCAGAGAGCAATCGAGCGGGCGCCGCGCTCCACGAGCCATTCTGCGGCGGCGAGCCCAAAACCGCCCGTTCCGCCGACGACAAGATAGACGCCGTCTCCAGCAAGTGCTGCTATTGGGGGCGCCTTAAGTACGGCATCTCGTCCTGACATCGGTGGGGTCACGACGATCTTGCCGATGTGCCCCGACCCCTGCATCAGTCGGAAAGCCTCCTTGATCTCGTTGTACGGGAAAGCACGGAAGGCGAGGGGAGATAGTCGCTGTTCGGCGAACAGCGTCGCAATCTCGTCGAACAGGCGCGCGGTCAGGTCCGAACGGCATTTCAGCAGTTGATCGGCATCGATGCCGAAATAGCTCACGTTTCGGCGGAACGGGCGCAGCCCGATCTTGCTATCCGCGAAATAGTCCCGTTTACCAAGCTCGAGGAAGCGCCCGAATGGTTTCAGCAGCGAAATGCTGCGTTCCATTGCGTCGCCAAACAGCGAATTGAGGACCACGTCCACGCCGGCCTGGTCAGTTACGTCGAGGGTATCTTTGGCAAAATCGAGAGAGCGCGAGTCGAGCACATGGTCGGCGCCAAGCATAGTGAGCAGCCGACGCTTCTCGGTCGTGCTCGCCGTGGCGATGACTTTTGCACCCCGGGCTCTAGCGATCTGCAGCCCTGCCAGCCCGACACCACCTGCGCCGCCATGGATCAGCACCGTTTCGCCTGGCGCAAGCCTGCCGAGTTCGACCAAGGCATAGTACGCGGTTAGAAACGCGACTGGCAGGGTTGCTCCCGCGACTGTGGGGACCGAATCGGGAAGTTTCGCGACCCCTTGTGCCGCTGCCACGACATGCGTGGAGAAGGCCTCGGGCGCAATCGCCATCACACGGTCACCGATTCTCAAGCCCTCAACGCCGGATCCAACGTCCATGACAATGCCCGCGCATTCCATGCCGATCGATGCTCCGGCAAATCCATCCTCCAGTGCTTCTTCCGGCAGCAATCCCATCGCCCACATGACATCGCGGTAGTTCAGTGCTGTCGCGGCGACCTCAATGCGCACCTCGCCAGGGCCAGGGTCCCGAACGGCGCCAACACGCCAATCCAGGCTCGTGATCTGCGAAATCACGTCCTGCCGGACGGTGGCAGCATCAAAATCCCTGGTCGTTCGCTGGGCGGTCGGGATTGGCCCTTGAACGACCCTGACCTCGCACAGGGCTTTGGTGGTTGGATCGACGACCCATTCACGGTTTGCATAGGCGCTGCCGAGCAATTCCGCGGCCAAAGCCAGTTCCGCAGCCAAATCCCAGTCGCCTGCTGCGAGATCCAAGGCGTGGATCTCGATGTCGGGATATTCATTGCGGACAGCGCGAAGAAAACTCCACAGGCCCGCACTGCGTGCAGCAGCCAGGCTATTTGCAGCGGCGGCTTGTTCGCCGATGAACGGGCTGCCCAGCGGCAGGAGCACTGCAAGCTTCGGCTTCTGCGCCTTTTCGAGCCTGCTTTCGGCGCTGAACGCCAGTTCCTTCACGATGGCGCTGAGCGCGGCGATGTTCGCCTGCAGCGCCTCGGAACCTTCTGCATCGCCCAGAGGACCGGACACATAGACCACGCCCATTGCTTGCGACTGGCCCAGAGCGGACGCTGTTGCAGCACGATCGACGGCTTCGTCGCCAGTCATGGAAACCACGAAAGGGAACGCGCCGTCCTCGACATCGGGCTTGCCGGCACAAGCGACGAGGAGATTCGCAGCCGGCTTTCTCTCTTCGGCGATCCGGCCGGCGGATCGTTGTCCGGACCAGGCGATGCAAATCGCGTTTGAAACCGGCCCTCTAACGGATTTGACGCTTCCCTCTGACACGCCGAGCCGTTCGGCCAGGTGTTCCCATTCCTGTTCGCGTGCCAGTTTCCCAATCGGAAATGCCGCGTCGACGGTCCGTGAATACCAGCCCTCGCGTTGCCCCAAAACGAAGTCGGTGAACAATCCCGGCGCCTCGACAAAGGCAAGCACCGAGCCGCCTTCCATCAATACAGATCGAACGAAAGCCCGTCCTGTCCCATCCATCTCTACGAATTCGTAGAAATCGTTTGATGCGCTGACGACCAGGTCGGCGGAAAGAGCGCTATCGAGGTGTGCCACCACGTCGACATGGACCATGTCCATGAATGCGAGCTGCAGATCGTTGCGGAGCCGGTCGTTTGCCTCGACGACTGTCAGTCGCGCCTGCGCATCGTCGGCTATCTTGGCAAGGCGCATCGACAGGGACTTTGAGACGGCGCACATTTCGACAATATGCCGCCTGCTGTCACGAAGGGCCGCCTCCAGCGCACGGGAAAGAGCCTCAACGAGTAGGGTTTGCCGCATCTCGGTCGAAGGCCCGCGACTGAGCACCTGATCGAGGGTCGTTTCAGACATGCCCTTGCGAGGGTTTATCTTATCTTCTGCAGGGAAGCCGCTATTTCCGGCGCGGGTAAGCGCCATGTGATAAGCATTGTTTAGAAGGATGGCCTCCGCAGAACGGCTGGCATCCTCCTTGAGGAATTGGATGACGATGTCGTCGAAGGACGGAAGCTGGCATTCGTCCGTAAGTGTCCAGTCCCCCGCATCGCATTTTGCAAGGCCCGCTTCCTCGAGGTGGTAGAGACAGCTCGACAGCAAGCACTCGAAGGCCAAGTCGTGGGCTCCGGTAGGGGCCGGCAGTTTGCCGCGCCCATCGCGTTGCCTGAAACAAACGTCATAGCAGGCCCTGTAGACGGCGGCGTCCAGAAGCAAAGAAGCGTCTGCCCTTGCATTCGACGGGTTCAGGTCCGGGAGGAGCGGCTTCAACGAAGGTTGCTGCGAGGGCGACAGCCAGCCGAAGGGGTACAGATTGGTGACTGCCAGCTCGTAATGATAAGACTGTGACTCCAATGGCTTATGCGGCCTGAGACGGCTGCGTCGGAAACGGCAATCCATCAGCGTGGCTATCGGTTCACCTGCACCGTCCAGCAGGCGGATATTGGCCTTGATCGAATATGGGCTGATCCGTTCAATCGCGATCTTTGCGCAGCGGATCGAGGCTCCCGACCGGTAGAGTTGTATGGTGCCGATATGCACCGGAATGTAAGGCGCATTGTCGAAGCTGGTGGCAAATCGGCCGAAGAGATCGACGAGCCCGTGAAAGGCGGCATCGGTGGCGACAGGATCCAGCTCGTAGGTTAGGAAAGGATGGGCTGGCCGGGCCGCGTCCCTGAGGACGACTTCGAGGTGTCGCTGTCCCTGCCTGGCAATTTGTTCGAGCAACTGAAAACTCGGACCGTAGTCCAGCCCAAAGCGCCCCGCTGTTCGATAAACGTCTTCAGCGTCGATGACTTCGGGGTCTTCCAGGCGTTTCTGCTCAATCCATGTCAGCGGTGCAACAGACGCACGGCTGCGCGCGATCGCATGTACGGTCCAGTTTTCCTCGTTCAGGCGCTCGCGCGACCTGATTTCGATTTGTCCCGTCTCGGGCGACACGACCGTCGACACCTCCAGCAACCGGCTGGTCGAGAGGTCCATCGCGTGCAGGATTTCAAGATTGGTGATCTCGAACGGCTTGTCGCCATGATACCGACGAGCCGCAGCCAGCATCATTTCCAGGAACGCGCTGCCCGGGAGGATCGAACGCCCGTCGACCACGTGCTCGGCGAGATCGGGATAGAGATGTGCATCGACGTGGTTGCGCCAGGCATTGCCGGCGCCATCCACGCGCCATCCTACGAGGCTGTGGGTGTCGCGATTGCCATCGCCGTAGAGATCCAGCGCTTCCGGCGTTCTGGTATAGCGGAATCCGCCCGGTTCGAATGGAAGCGGCGGCAAGTCGATATAAGCGTTTCGAGAGCCGAGTGCCTTTGCGGAATCGAATGCAGCGCCGGCCGCAACGGCCTTGGCGAAAGTCTTGCGGACTGGATCGCCCGCGGCGCGCCCGCCACGAAGCAGGCTCGGCATCACTGTACCGCGAACGTCTTTGAGCCGCAGCGTGTCTCTCAGATAAGACGAAAGGATGGGTCTCGGGCCGATTTCGATAAAGAGCGTGCAGCCTTGACCAAGCGCTGTTTCGGTTGCCGTAGCGAAGCGCACCGGCTCGCGAATATTGTGCCACCAGTAGGCGGGATCAAGGCCTTCGCCTTCCATAATCTTCCCGGTCACGGTTGAAATAAACGGAATGGCGGTCGGGCGGCGCGTCAGCGACGACATGTCCTTGAGGAAATGGCGTCGGGCGGAATCGATCAGGGGATGATGAAAGGGGTAGTCGATGTCCAAGACTTGTGCGGCTATGCGCTTTGAGACGGCAAGCTCCCGAAAGGCTGCAATTTCGTCTACGGGGCCGGACAATGTCGCCGCGTTGTGGGCGTTCGACGCTGCGACGTGAAGGTTTTCGAGACCGGCCGAACGCGCAAGGATCGCCGCTTCGTCGGCGCCCATTGCCACCGCCGCCATCTTGCCCTGTCCCGCAACCTTGTGCTGATGACGGGAACGCTTGGAGACGATCGTAACCGCGTCTACCAAGGAAATCGCTCCCGACACGTAGGCCGCTGCGACTTCTCCGATGGAATGACCATAGGTTACGCTCGGCGTCAGCCCGAGATCGATCAGACTGTCGGCCAGCGCTGCCTGTGTGGCAAACAGCAGCGGTTGGGCGATTCTGGTATCGGCGAGCTGCGTTTCGAGATCGGTGGCGAACAGCAGTTCGATCAGCGCAATGTCCGAAATGCTCCCAAAGAGGGCGTCGATAACCTTGAACCGCTCACGAAACATTGTGTCATGGCGGTAGGCATCACTGGCCATGCCGGCCCATTGCGAACCGTTGCCTGAAAAGACGAAAGCTGTTTTGGCTTGATCCTTGAAGGCTTCGGCGGTCTCGGCTGCCGAACTATCTTTGCCGTCAAGGAATGCATCGATTTCGTCCAGCATCGCCTTTTGATCTTGGAGAGGCAACGCAAAGCGATGCTTGAGATGTGGTCTATTCGATCCGATTGCCGCAATCGCCTCTGCAACCTTCGGTTTTTTGGTCTGGGCGATGAGCGAACGATAGGACGACAGCAGCTCGGTCAGGCTCTCAGCGCTCTGCGCGGAAGCAAACAGGAGCTTCGCGGTCTGCCTTTCGCCTTTTCCGGCGGACCTGTCCGGATCGCAGATCACGACATGAGCATTGGTGCCACCAAAGCCGAAGGAATTCACGCCGGCGAACCGGGGTCTCTTGCTCGGCAGCAACTCGATCGGATCCGCCGCGACACTGACATTGAGGCCGGTAAAGTCTATCTGCTCGTTTGGGGTGTCGAAATGCAGCGATGCCGGCAGGTAGTTGTGCTCGAGGGCGAGCATGGCCTTCATCAAACCCAACAGCCCGGAAGCAGGCTCGGTATGGCCGATATTTGACTTGATCGATCCGATCGGGATCGGGCCGTTCCTGTTCTGACCGATTTCCGTGCCGATCGACCAGATTTCCGCAGGGTCGCCGACACGCGTGCCGGTGCCGTGACCTTCGATAAAGGATAGCCGGCTCACATCGATCGCATTTTCTGAATAAATTGAACGCAGCAACGCAGCTTGAGCCTCTGCGGACGGCAAGGAAATGCCATTCGTCCGTCCGGCCGAATTGACGCCCGAAGCGACGATGCGGGCGTGGCTGCGATCGCCTTCCGTCGAGGCCCGGTCCGTTCGCCGCAGGACGAGCACTGCACCCCCCTCGGCGCGGACATAGCCCTCGGCTCGATTGTCATATGCCCGGCACTGTCCATAGGGGGACAGCATCCTGGCCTGCGCGAAACCGACGAAAGACAACGGATGCGCGAGCACATTGACACTTCCGACGATGGCGGTCTCGATGTCGCCGTCTTCCAGAGCACGCACCGCCAGATCGAGGGCGACCAACCCCGACGAGCAGGCTGTGTCGACCGTCAGGCTCGGGCCGCGAACCTCGAAAACGTGAGAGATGCGGTTGGCGATGACCGAGAGCGTATTCCCGGTCATGAAATAGGGGCTCGCGGCGGCCGGATCCCCGACGATCAGATTGCCGTACTCAAGGCTGGATGCGCCGACATAGACGCCCACCCGCTCCTTGCGAAGACGCGATGCGGTGAGACTAGCGTCCTCAAGCGCTCGCCACGCCATCCGCAGCATCAATCGCTGCTGCGGATCGAGGCTCTCCGCCTCGCGCGGCGACATGCCGAAGAGGGCGGGATCGAAGTCGAGAATGCCGTCGAGTACACCGGCTGCAAATGTGTAGGTCTTGCCAGGAACGCCGGTTTCGGGATGCCAGTAGCGAGCCTTGTCCCACCGGTCGTGAGGGACCTCGCTGACCGTACTTCTCCGCTCGCGAAGAATCCGGAATAACTCTTGTGGCGAATTCGCACCGGGGGCCAGGCACGCCCGACCAATAATCTCAACCGACATCAGCTATGGCCCGATCGTACCCCTCAAATCTTGGCCTTAGCTAAATTAGAATATTAGAAGCTTTTATAATATGCATAGCTACCTCGCCGACCCCGAATACTTTACTCCCTTCGACCGAATCTTCATAGTCGCGCCGTCCCTCGCCACCTTTAGCTTGCTGCAAATTCACCATAGCTACTCGATCTTCATGGGGCAATAATTTTTCGACACTGATGCGATCAGCTTCGTTGGTTGCGATTGATAGGCGAAGAGTGCTGCTTCTTGCTGCATTGTCGAGCAATTGCCTACATGCGGCTCGATGGCGTAAATAAACCAAAAATGCCTACCTTGTTAAGTGGATTCAGAGACTGCGGTGGAGCTCGCGGTGGCGCAACAAAGGCTGATTGCTGGCAGGGCAGCGACGTCCAGGCAGGGCCCGATCGGTCAGACCTTGCAGCGGCTTGGGCGGCATTACGGTCTTTGGCTTTTCATCGTTGCCTTTTTGGTCCCGAGTGTCGGTGCAATAGTCTTCTACGGGTTCATCGCGGCCGACTGCTACATCTCGGAAGCCCGTTTTACAGTCCGCGGCGTCAATAGCCAGCAACTGGGCGGTCTCTCGGTTCTGTTGCGGACCTTCGGCATCGATCGCTCGAACGACGATTCCTTCGCCATCCATGATTACATCGAATCGCGCGATGCCGTCGCCGATCTGGAAAAAATCGTTAATCTGAGAATGATCTTTGCCCGTCGCGGGGCCGACTATTTTACCAAGTTCGGAACCCTGCTGACGGGTGAGACACAGGAAGCGCTCTATCGTCACTATCTGCGCATGGTCGAACTCGAGGAGAACATTGAAACTGGCATCACGACCATGCGAGTCTACGCCTATCGCGCCGACGACGCTAAGTTGATCGCGGAAAGCCTCCTGAGCCTCAGCGAGCAGCGCGTAAACGCCATCAACGCGCGAGCACGCTTCGACACGGTCTCGTTCGCCGAGGATATGTTGCGCAAGGCAGGCGAAGATGTCGTGCGGGCCCAACTGGCTCTGACCAGGTTCCGCAATGCCGAACTTCTCATCAACCCCGAACAGGCTGCGGCCGGCAACTTCGAGGTGATCGCGACTCTCTCTCAGGAACTCGTCAAGGAACAAGTCCGCCTTCAGCAGATGGTGACGTCTTCGCCATCGAATCCGAACATTGCGCCGGTGCGCGAACGCGTGCGCTCGCTCGAGCAGCAGATCGCGATCGAAAAGTCCAAGCTGACCGGCTCGGACGAAGCGATCGCCAACAAGATCGGCCAATATGAAGAATTGCTCATGCGCCGAACGTTGGCCGACAATGCCTATGAAACGGCCTCCCATTCGATCGAGCAAGCCAGGCAGGAAGCCGCTCGCAAGCAGATTTATCTCGAAGCATTGGTCCGCCCGAGTCTCGCCGATGAATCGCGCGAACCGCGCCGGCTTCGAATGATCGTAACCGTAGCCGTTCTGTCGCTCGTCGCCTTTGTTATGTGTTATCTGCTGGTCGCTGGCAGCCGTGAGCATTTGAACCTCGATACATAGGCCGTTTTGCCATGATCGACGCAACGCGAGAGGATCAGTTGAAGCGCACAGAGGTTCCTCTGGTCGAGCAGGATCACGCGATCATCATTCGGCCGGTCAAGGAACGTGCCGAGCTGCTGAAATATGGCCTCGTCGATTTCGTGCTGCCGACTGCTGCGCCTGCGAGGCGCCGTTTCCCCTCCAAGCTGTTAACGGTTACCGTGATTCTCCCTGTGATTCTGGGGGCCGTCTACAATTTCGTCGTGGCGTCGGATCGATATGTATCCACGGCCTCCTACGTGGTCCGGGAGACTCAGAAGGCAGGCTTGCTCTCCCTTGTTGGTACTGGCGGAATGACCCGCTCCGATGACGATAGCTTCGCCATCGCGGAGTACATCACGTCACGCGATGCGGTTGACCGGCTGGTCGAAACTGAGGCGCTCCCCGTCTTGTTCGGCGCCCCGGGCATCGACTTTTTCTCGCGCTTTCCCACCCTCTTGACCGGTGACGCGCGTGAGGACCTTTACAGGCATTTCCAGTACTATGTGGATGTCGACTTCAATACCTCGACCGGCATTTCGACGATCTCCGTCCAGGCATTTACGCCACAGGACGCGCAGCGGCTCACACGGGCGATGCTCGCCAGCGCGGAGTCGCTCGTCAACGATCTGAACGCACGAGCGCGCAACGATTCCGTTGCCTTCGCCTCCGATCTTGTCGCCAGCGCAAATGAGCGGCTGGCAGCCGCGCAGTCGAAGATGACACAGTTCCGAAATTCGCAACAGATACTCAACCCCGACAGCGAGGTGGAGATTTCGAATCTCCTGCTCACGGAGATGATGCGCTCGCTCGGCGACGCTGAAGCAGAGATCAGCCAGTTGACGGCGTCGGCTCCGAACAATCCCAAGATCGCACAGCTCAATCTGCGCCGGGAAGCGCTCATCAAGAACATCGAATCGCAGCGCGCGGTGATGGCTGGCAACAACGAATCTCTGGCGCTCAAGATCGAGGGTTATGACAGTGTCCGGATCGAACGCGATCTTGCGGAGAAATCACTGATAAATGCAGTCAACGCGCTTGATCTGGCCAAGCAGGAATCCCAGAAAGGACACCTCTATCTTGAGCGGGTCGTGGAGCCCAATGCTCCGGACAGGTATGGTTACCCCGAGCGTTACTGGAATATGTTCCTGCTCGTGAGTATCTGCCTTTCCGTCTTCTGGATCATGCACAAGACGACCGAAGTCCTTTCGGAGAAGGACCATTGACGCTTGTTCAGTCGGTCCCCGATTTGGTGCCTTCCCGTTCGATCGCGCTACGCAATATCGTCAAGGTCTACCATACGCCGATTGGTCCGAAGACCGTCCTCGACGATGTCTCCTTCCAAGTCATGCCGGGCGAAAAATTGGCGGTGCTCGGTCAGAATGGCGCCGGCAAGTCGACCCTCGTCAAGATCATTGGCGGCGTGGAACAGCCCACCAGCGGGACGGTGGATATCGGTATGAGCATGTCCTGGCCACTCGGTTTTTCCGGCGGCGTCTCGGCAAACATGACCGGGTTCGACAATATCCGTTTCATCGCACGCATCTATGACAAGCCCATTCGTGATCTGATCGATCAGGTTGATGATTTTGCAGAGCTGGGGAAGGACCTTTACCTGCCGGTGCGCCTCTACTCGTCCGGCATGCGCGCACGGCTGCTGTTTGCGCTCACGTTGGCAATCGACTTCGATTGCTTTCTCATTGACGAGGTCCTGGCTGTCGGTGATCAGCGCTTCCAGCGAAAATGCCATGAAGCGCTGTTTGTCGAAAGGAAGCATTGCGCAATGATACTGGTCAGTCATTCGGTGCCAGCAATCAGGGAGTATTGCGACCGCGCTCTTGTCCTCAAGAATGGCCGAGGCAAGGTTTTTGAGGATCTGGACTTCGCCATCAGTATCTACGCATCTCTGTGACCGACGTCGCCGCATCCCTGCCAGGCGGATTTCCCAGCTACTATTGCTTTTGCGGCCCACCGTCGGCGCGCGCCATCTTCGTTTCGCGGTTGGGCATCGACCTCCTCAGAGCAGTCTTCGGGAACGTCCAGCTCGTCTATGCCAACAAGGCGAAGGACCTGGTCGGCCAGTTGCGGGAACAGTCCAGTTCGCCCGTCTTGCTCTATTTCGATTTTCCCGACCCCGTCATCGCTCGAGTTGTCGTCGAGAAGGGCATTCCCACGGTCCTCGTTTCCGAACCGTTCGAAGACATCGTGCTCTACAGCATGGCGGCATGGGGGATGGATCTGCATGCGGCAATCAGGTTTGCCACTCATTCCGTCGTGGCGCTGCATCAGATCGGAAGATCGCGAACCATCAATTCGCTCCAGTTGCAGGGGCGTGATCTTGCATTGACGGAGCTCGTCAATCTTCTCGCTCTTTCGCTCGGGATCGAGGTATCGACCGAAGCGCTCCAGCGTCTTATTGCACCATATGACAATCATCAACCGCACCGCGTAGACGAGATCGTCAGGCGTAGGATCGAACACGCCGAAGCGTCGTTCGACCTGCGGTCGAAGCTTTCGTCCGACGAACGGCAATTGCTGGCGGAGATTGCCTCGAGCTATCAACCCATGACCGAAGGACGACAGCCCGAGAAGATTAGCTGGCCCGGGGGGATTTGCCTCAATGGCGATCGGCGTGATGCGTCGATGTCCGGGTCGGTCGATATGACCGGTCCTGCGCGCATCCTGTCATTTGGTCCGTACCTCCACTTGCCGGCGGGACGCTGGGCTGCCGACATGCGTTTTTTCGTGTCCGGCAACTGGTCCAGGAACATGATCATGATGGAAGTCACGGCCGGGTCCAGGGTTCTTGCGGTCGGTCAGAGCGATCTTCCGGCGGTCGGGGCGTTCTCGATGCGCATTCCTTTCAGCGTCGAGGAGCACGAGACACCGGTCGAGGTGCGAAGCGTGCTCCGCAACGGCGCGATCGAAGGCGATTTCAGGCTTCTGGAGATCGTTGTCACGCCAGATGACGGCCAGATCCGCCGACCGCTTCAGCGGCCAGGCCAAGGATCCTTGCCGGGCCAAAAGACCAGCCAGTCTTCACCCTGACGCTGTTCGGCGACCATCTTGCGTGTCAGGGGGACGACTTCGGCATTGAAGTCTATATGCAGCAATTCATTGCCGTAGCCGACCAGATCGACGATCTCGTCGTAACCGTAGTTCCGTTTGAAATTGACCTCGACGACGATCTTCGGCTGCAATTCTTCCTTCAACGGCCTCAGGCTTTCCAGGATCGACTTCTCCGACCCTTCGACGTCGATCTTGATAAAGTCTGCCCGTTTCAGCTTCAAATCATTGATATTTAAAAGCTTGACCCTAACGGTCCTGCCGCGCGGGTCGACGTAGCCCTCAGGCACTATCGTCGCGTTTTTCGGATCGTTCGAAGGAATGAAAAGCATCGTTTCCCGGTCGCCTGGCCCACCGGTCAGGGCACAGTTCCACAGCTCCGATCGCGTCGCGAATCCGTTCAAGACCATCGTCGATTTCAGCATCTCGAAGATCGCCGGATTCGGCTCGAAGCTGTAGACTTTCCCCAGTGGGCCAACGATCTCAGATAAAAGAATTGAATAATAACCAAGATTTGCGCCAATATCTATTACGTGCTGTTCGTTTGACACATTCTCAGATATAAATTTTGTCAACCAGTACTCCCAATAGCCGTCCAACATCATATGCGGGGAGAAACCGATATCGCTCGTATCGACAAACATTTTGTATTTTCCAAGGATTATACAAATTGATCTGCTATCACCAAGGTACGCGGTCTTGGTTCTAGATGAAAATAACGCTTCAGCCTCAGCACGGCTTTTCTCGCGGATAAGCTTTGGAACATCGATGTATTTCATTGTTAGCGGCTCTCATCGAATTTGACAGTCTTCCAACGCAGGGCTGAAAACGCCTGTCTATCACCTCGGCGGAAGCTGGCAAACAACACTTGACGGACTAAGGGCAATCGCGATCCCGGCCCCCGATCCGTCGCTTCTGCTTGCGAAGCGGAGAAGCCTCGCCTAAACCTGAAATCGGCAGTCCTTTCTTGTTATGCCTCTTAAGCAACGCGCGGGCGCATCGCCAAAAGGACGCTTTCCGGGGGATCGAGAATTTTGAATCTGGCTACCAACCCTGTGCGTAATTCATGGGCCGGGCAGCGGATCATTTTCGATGTTACGCGCACTTTGTTGCGGCGTCGGAACGCGACACCCTCAGGCATTGATCGTGTCGAATTCGCTTTCTTGAGCCGGCTGCTCGGCAGTGAGCCGTACTCCGACGTTCATTTCGTGGTGACCACGCATGTCGGGTGCGGCATCGTGCCGAAGCCTCTCGTCCGGACAATCTTCAGCGAGCTGTCTTCTCGCTGGGCGCCTGACTTTATCCCTGAGGAAAAATCGGGTTACTTGTCCTTGCGGAGCTATCTCGAGACTCCTATCGATTTTTCCAGACGCGAGGCCGCCCGATTTGGCTTGAGCCGGCCGGATTCCTGGTCGGCGTGGCAGCACGTAAAGCTCGTGCCGCAGGCGCTGCGGCGGTTTTGGCCCCTTCATCTGCTGTCGCTTGAGGCGAAACGGATTCCCACCTTCTACGTGCATGTTTCCCACGTCTGCCTGGAGCACCCGATCGTCTTGCGCTGGGCGAGCCACAGTGCCATTCGACCGGTCTTTTTCCTGCATGACATTATTCCGATCGAGTATCCCGAATTCTGCAGCGACAGCGCCGTTCGGGTGCACAGCCGGCGTGTGGAGACCGCCGCATCGTTTGCGCACACAATCATCGTGAACTCTCACTATACGAAAGATCGCATCGAGCGGTTCCTGGTCGACAGCAAACTACGCAGGCCGCCGGTGGTCGTGTCGGGGCTCGGAACCGAACTGTTGGCCAATGCGAACTCCAGGCCCATTGAACCGAGTGTCCCGTACTTCCTGCATATCGGAACGATCGAGGCCCGCAAGAATATCTATCACCTGCTGAATGTCTGGCGGCGCATCCTGGCGAAGGATGGCCCTGACCAAACTCCAAGGCTTGTTCTGGCCGGTCGACGCGGTTGGAAAAGCCAGAATGTGTTCGATGTTCTTGATGGCGGGCGTGAGCTTGCCGGCCATGTCGTTGAAGCGTCTGATCTGAATGACGCCGAACTTGGCGTGCTGATGCAGGGCGCGGCTGCCGTGCTTGCCCCATCGCTCGTGGAGGGCTTTGGCCTGCCCGGGGCAGAGGCGCTCGGCCGCGGGGTTCCGGTGGTGGCTTCGGATATCGCTGCCCATCGCGAAGTGCTTGGCGAGGCGGCAATGCTTCTCGATCCGACAGACGGTCCAGGCTGGGCCGACGCGATTCGCGCGCTCGCCAGTTCGTCGCATTTTCGGCAGAATCGGATCGATGCCGCCCGTCGTTTCAAGCCTGTATCCTGGGACGCGCATGTCGATCTTGCCCTCGCTCAGGCGACAGGCAATATGACGGCCGGTTCTACGGCGCCGCCGCCGCGTCTGTCCGAACTGGCCGTTTGAGATACCGCCCGGGGGCTACTGGGCAACCACCGCCGCGGTCAGGGCCAGGCTCGCCGGCGTCGTGACGATCGACAAGAACTTGGTGATGTCGACGGACGGATGCCGTGCGACATAGATGACGTCTCGATTGCTGATCGGGAAGTTCTGGCCGACGAAGAGGCTATCCGCCTTGGACATGTCGATCTGGTAGACGATCGGGTATCTGCCGACACTGTCCGGCGCCATGCCCTTCGCGACAAGCTCGTCGAAGCGCTTCTTTCCGCGCAGAGCTTCGACGATGTCGGCCTCTTCATAGCGGAAAATGAAGTAGCCGCCCGCATTTGCGCGGGTATCCGTTCCGCCGCCCGCGAGCGCGATTGCTTCGAGCAGGCTGAGGTCGTTGGAGCCGAATTCGATGCGACCGTTCTTGATCGTTTCACCCAGGACGGTAAACGTGCGTGGATCGCGTGTCACAAAGACCTGGTCGCCGGGTTGCACATAGATGTTCTCGGAGGGGTTCTCGATAAGCGCCTTGAGCAGGACCCTTCCGATCTTCTTACCCCGCGTCAGCGTAACGTAGCTCTCGTAAGGCTGGGCGTTGGGACCACCGGCCTTTGCGATGATCTCGGCGATCTGGTTTCCGCTGAGGTCGATAGGAATGAGGCCCGAGGCGTTGACCGCACCGGAAACGGTCACGCTTCGCGATGCTGTCGAGACCGCCGTCACGATCACGTCCGGCTGAACGGCCTTGTTCTCCAGTCCGGCCTTGATGGTTTCACGTGCCTGCTCGAGCGTGCGCCCCGCGAACCTGACCGGCCCGACGAATGGGATCGCCGCACGGCCGTCCGGCTGAACGACGAGGTCGATCGAGGTCTGCTTGGTGTCCATGGTCGAAAAAAGACCATCCGTGCCGGCCTCGAAGATCGTCACCTTGAGCTGATCTCCGACGCCGATCACCGCGCCGCCGCCGGCGCGGCCAAACCCGAAACGACGATTCAGGATTTGCGACTGGTAAGAGGCAACCAGCCTTGCTGAGACCGCATCAACCGCCACGAGGTCGAACACCGTGGCATACGGCACCTGCTGCTCTACCGCGGACTTGCCTGCTTTGGTTTCGATCGTACCGGCCAGCGGACCTTGGGCTGGAACAAGCTGGCAGGCGCTCGCCGCCAGGCAAAGCGAAACCACCGTCAGATTCCTGGTGTGCCCGTTGCCGCTCACTCGGAACATTTCCCCTCATCGCCAGCCGCCCAGACTGGGCGCCCACCAGCCACGGTCACCTGCTACGTTCACCGGCATACTACATAACTTGTTTTTCTGAACCCCGCTCCGAGCAGACTCAAAGCCAGCACAGCAGGTCGCGGAGTGGCTGTGGCATTTCTGCAATACTGGAGTCACCGATGCCGGGACCGGTCTTGATGCCTGTCGAGGTCATCGATTTTTGTCGGCCTGGCGCGCGGCGGGACGGGCACAAAGGCGCCTGGCTCATTGACGCGTCGTTCGTGGATCCTTTCCGCAATCGCCTTCGCGGCGGCTTTCGCCCCCGCTTTCGAATAGAAGTTGCCTCTCTCGTGGACGGCCGCGGCCAGCAGCCGAAAAAAAGCATCCCGAAGCACAGGAATTGGCGCTTCAGGGTTCCGCCAGAATGCATCGAGCGGCTTATGATCCGCGAGTCCGTCAATGTCGTAGATCGCGCTTCCGAGCACCTTGACTGGCTTGCCGACCGCCAATGCCTGGATGCCGACAGTGGAGTTCACCGTCACTATGCCTTCCGAGCGTGCGAGAAGAGCGCCGAGATCGCCGCCGAAAATCACGTGCAGCCGGCCCTCAACCCCAAGCCTTTCGGCAACTGCGAAGGCTTGTTGCTTCCAGTCGACAAGACCGTTGTCGAGAGGATGCGTCTTCAGCACGAGTTGAACGTCTGCGGGAGCCTGTTCGGCAAATGAGCACAGAACAAGATCGATAACCTGCTCCTGATTGTGAAAAGGCGAGTGCGCGCGGAGTTGGTAGTCGGTCTGCAACTGCAACGGATAGAGGAAAAACCTCGCCTGGCTACGTTTCAGTTGGTCGAGCGTTCGCTCCGTGGCGTGTATTCGCCGCCGTGTGAGAGCGAATCTTTTGATCCAGCCGTAATATTCGGCCAGTGGGTGCGCAAGCGCATGCCAACAATAGTGAGGGTGGAGAAACCATAAAAAGACGTTGGGCAGGTTGTAGGCGAGGTCGAGCGCGACCTCCATGAAGAAGGAATGCCGATAGCGGACGGCAAAGTCGGGGTTCGCCAGCCCGGCCGCGGCTCCGACGATCTCGCTTGCAGTAGCCGGGAAATGCGAGTTCGAGCCGGCTCCGTCCAGTTCGATCGAAATCCAGTCGGGCCGCAGATAACCCATTTCGACCGCATAGATGGCGATGCCACGAGCTTTGGCGATCGATGCGGCTACCCGGTGATGAGGCCGTTCCTCGCCGAGCAGGATGATCTCGGTGACGCCATTGTCGGCAACGAAGCTGTCGAGATAGGCCGGCCAGTCCGCCAACCAACCGCGGTAGTTCAAGGCGCCGGGCCGACGCCAGAACACCCGATCGCCCGCGCAGATGTTGATGCGAAACGCGCGATGGCCGAAGGCTTCCAGCCGATCGGCGAGCCACTGGAAAAGCGGCGATGACGGCCCTTGGAGGAAAAGAAAGGTTCGCTTGCGCGGCAGGGACTGAACAGATACGCACGTCACAAGGCGAGCCGTCCCTGGCCTGTATTTCGGACAGATTGTAAGCCTGCCTGAGCATTTGAAGCCGTCAAAACGGCACTCGCCATCAAGTCCGAGATCAGCAGCCAAGGCTCGGTGTTCGTTGCCTCGCGTCGATCGCCTGGGCGAAGCGCCGTGCCTGAAGGGACAAGCACATAGTCGGTGCGCGGATCGGGAAAGGGTTTCCCGAAGGGCTGCATCAGCGGAGCGTGATCCCCGTAGAAGGCAACCCAGACCGGTCGATCGAGTTGATCCAATATCGCGAACATTTCGCAGAGCGCAGAATCCGTGCGTTCGAGGATGCGAAGATATATCTCAAGGGGATCGCTGAGCCCTTCGACGCGGCCAGCCTTCCACGGTCCGTGATTTTCCATGGATGCGACAAAGAGGAAAACCGCCTTGTCTTCATTGCGCTCGCAAATGTCGATCACACGCCGCGATATGCGCCGGTCACTGACGTAAACTTCGTCTTGGCCCTCGCCCTGAAATGCATCCAGCATCACTAAGTCGTCGAACCCCAGCTCGGGAATTGCGCGGTGACGGCGATAGAAGAGGGGGTCGTAGGGGTGGATGAAGCATGTCTTCCAGCGGGCTGCTCGCAAAGCCTGCGGCCATGCGCTGGATGTGTAGGCCGACGCTTTGAGATACGGGTAGTTGGCGTCAGGACCGAGTTGGCTCGGCGCAATCCCGGTGATCACCGAGAACTCTGTCCGCACCGTATTGCCGCCCGAGAATATGCTTCCTAGCAGCCCCCATTTGACCGCCCGCTCGCGCAACCTGTCCAGCGTAGGCAGTTTCAGGTCAGCGATGCCTAATCGCCGCATGTCGTAAAACGACTCGGATTGCCAAACGAGGAATACGGGCAGCCTGCTGCCAGAGAAATGTTTCTCCAGCTCGGCCACCTTCGCGGTTGTGTGGCCTGAAGCTGCCTCTTGGTGGCTGTTCCGATCGAATCCCAGCCAGGCGGCGAAGTCGAGGAGTACAAAGGTGAAGGCCCCCAGCCGCGCCGTAGCCTCATGCGCGTCCGACGTTTGCAGTATGGCTGCGGCATACGAGCCTAAACGCCTCCTGGCAGATGCCAGAAGAAGCGCGAGCCAAGGTCCAAGCGCAACCGAGGCAACGATCGGGATCACCCAGGGGGCTTCCGCCGGCACAACATGTGGCTCGAAAAGATAAAATAAGGTTGATGCTCCGAATACGTACAGGGAGAAAACAAACCAAAACAGTAAGTTTAAACTGTTTGCGTAGAAAATATCCTTATGCCTCAATAGCAAAGGCAGAAGTGTAATATCAGCAAAAACCAGAGGTTCTTTGAAAAAACTGTTCTTTGCCCATGATATCGCGGTAAATATCGCAAAAAAGCTGAGCGTCGCTCCCCAGGCGTAAAGCGGCCGCCAGGATATTGCGAAGAAAAACGCAAAGACGATTCCACACACGCCGGCCCTGACGAGAACGTCCGATACCTTTCGGGCCACGGTACGGGAAGAACTGTCAGCGCTCGCTTGGCACTGGGGCGAGGCATAATGTTCAACCGACAACACCGAGACAATTGCCGCAGACAGGCACAAGATCGCCCTTGGAAGCGGCTCGAGCAGCAGGCTCACGCCAAATCTCTTTTTTTCGTGGCCAGAGCGGGCCGCCGGCAGGGCGGCCCTGACCCGGCCATAGCGCCCCCAGCGAGTGATGGAAATCGCGCTTCATCGCACTTTGTCCGTTGATGCACGCCAAGGATGGCAGCGCCGACGCGTTTCGAAATGCTCATGAACCGCTCGTTGAAATTCGCCGGCTGGATTGCCGCCGCCGATTGTGCTTCACAGATGCTTTGTTATCGTCTACCGGCTTTAGGGAAGTCGGATCAGTCATCAGCTCTGAGGACAAGGTATGAATGCGTTCCTTAATAGCTGTTTGACGTTTTTGGCAATCCTGGGGGCGATCTACCTGGCGACCATAGCGCTGTATTTCACGCTTGGTTTCGGTATCACCTGGTTCAACGCTCGCAACCCCGATCGGCGCATCCAGAAGGCGCGAAGCGGGGACAGGCGCAAAAAACTCGAGATCCGCCAGAGTGTCGTTTCGCTCTTTGTAACCTCGGCTTCGGTGGCCATCGGCGTATTCGTCCAGTACGAAGGCTGGGCATGGACGCCTTGGGAACTCTCCCTGTGGAACGCCGTGCCGCTGTTCCTGCTTACGATGGTGCTTTACGATACCTGGTTCTATTTCGCCCACCGGCTGCTACATACCAAGTATCTTTACCGGTTCCACAAGCTCCACCACCGCAGCGTGGCACCGACGCCGTGGAGCGTCGATTCGAACGACTTGGTCGATCAAGCATTGTCGCATGGCTTCTATGCAGTGATCGTCTTTTTCGTGCCATTGCCGCCGCTGCTTTTGCTCGCCAACCGCGCTCTGGAGCAGATCACGGGCACCTTCGGGCATGCAGGTTTTGAATACTTCGCCTCGCCGACATCGCGATCGCCATCGCCGATGCTGTGTACCACCTTTCACGACCAGCACCATTCCGGGTTTAGACATAATTTCGCCAATTACTTTTCCTTCTGGGATCGGCTTCTGGGGACAATCTCGCCTGACTATGACCGGTGCGTCCAGGCGGTCGAGAGCACTTCGGCCAGGCTCAGTTTTCGACGCGGCCAAATCGAGCAGACGCGGGTCGAGTTCGATCAGGGCGCGAGCCATATAGAATCGCCGCAACGGCTGTAGTCGAATTCAAGGCTAATGCGGATCGCCTTCGGCCTTCCCGCGCATCACTCCGGCTATCCGTCTGTCGAACCAGTGCCGCAGTAGCGGCGCGAGAACTGACCGTGAATAGGCCAGGAACTTGATCTGCAGGCCAGGGTGGGTGACTGCCTTGCCGCGGTCCAGGCCGCGAATCGCGACACGCGCGATGGCGCCCGCGCTCCAGGCCGGGGCGGCGCCAATAATGGCGCTCGCTTCGCTTGGCCGGACGCGACGCTCCATGGCCAATTGCGGCGTGTCGGTGTCGGGCGGCAGACAGATCGACACCGATATTCCGTGCGGCCGCGCTTCCTGCCTCAGCGCCTCGGCGAAGCCGATCAGCCCCGCTTTCGACGCACAATAAGCCGTATAGCCGAACAGGCCTATGAGCCCTGCGCCGGAACCGATCATTAGAATCCGACCGCGCCGCCGCTGCCGCATGCCGGCAAATACGGCACGAACCGCGTTGGCCGATCCGAGCAGGTTCGTCTCGATCTGACCGTTGAAGCGATCTGCTGGGATGACGTCGAACGGAGCAGGGTCAACGATCCCGGACGAAACGATCAGAATGTCGCATGGGCCGAGTTCATGCTCGCAGCGAGCGACCGCTTCTCCGATTGCCGGCCAGTCGCGAACATCGGCTGTTTCGACGCGAAAGTGCTGGTTGCGTGCCGCGAAACGCTCTTCGAGCACACGTTTCTTGTCCGCCAGGGCTGATGCCGTCCGTGCGATAAGCGAGATGTTGGCGCCGCGCTCGGCGTAGACATCGGCGATCGCAGCGCCAATTCCGCTAGACCCGCCGGTGATGATGACGTGCAGTGGCGCCACCGCGGATTTCGACCGATGATCTGGCGCACTTGTTACCGTCACGTCGCCTCATATGTGAAATGGCCTTATCGAAGCGGTGGCCGATCAGCCTATCGCCGCCGCGGCTTATGACTTTGGAAAGTCTTGGTGGGCGATGAGAGACTCGAACTCCCGACATCTTCGGTGTAAACGAGCATATTTTCAGATAAATAATTGATCTATATTGCTTTTTCTCTGGATTGATGCCCGTTCGTTCCCCTTAGATTCCGTTGTTTCGGTGGCAATCGGTGGCGGTAGTCACTCCGCCGCCACTGATTCCG
>Ga0081539_10001902_pt1 | contig 32363 bp, 43 predicted proteins | sample TabmetS4T2R2_FD_71023 | JGI IMG/M metagenome (GOLD analysis project Ga0081539, IMG submission 71023) | Tabebuia heterophylla rhizosphere microbial communities from the University of Puerto Rico - S4T2R2 | ecosystem: Host-associated > Plants > Roots > Rhizosphere ... | reverse complement strand
GGCCGCCAGAACCATTCCTCCAGGAAATGGTCGGTGAGATTCTTCAGGCCGGGCTGCATGCCCCAGTTATATTCGCCGGTGATGAACACGAAGCCGTCGGCGCCGCGGATCTTGCCCGCGAGTTTTTCCAGCGCATCGGGCGCTTCGCCCTTTTTGTGCTCCTTGTACATGCGGTCGAGCATCGGAAGGTTGACCTCCTTGGCGTCGATCAGCTCGACATCGTCGCCGCGCGCGACAAATCCCTCGACCACGAAATGCGCGAGCCGAATGCCAAGGCGGTCGGAGCGATAGGAACCGTAGAAGACCAGGATGCGATTGCTCATGGAATCCCCGCTACAAAATCGTCGCAAATCCGACATCATCGGCGCCCCGACCGGGACGACACGACGCAGCTTCGAACAGATTTAACCGCCCCGTCGCACTCTTGTCGCCGCATTTTTCCGGCTAGTTGCGAAGAGTTAGACGGAGGGGAACCGATATGAAGCAGCAGATCGCGATCGTGGCAATGGCCCTGACGATCTCCACATCTGCAGTCGCGGGCGAGCGCACGACCAGCGCGGCGCTTGGCGCGGTATCCGGCGCCGTCGTGCTCGGCCCGATCGGCGCGGTCGCGGGCGCCTTCATCGGCTACACCGCCGGCCCCTCGATGTCGCGCGCCTGGGGCGTGCGCGGCCGCAGCGCATCCGCGCGCCATCAGCGCCGCACCGCCAGCAACGAGCCCGCAGCACCCTATCGCGAAAGCCAGGCGGCCATGGGCGAGCCCTCGCCGGCTGCGGCCCGGCCGGCCGCAGCGAAGCCGGCGTCGAAACCGCCGGCCGTGCAGCCGCTGGAGTGAAGCACAGCCCGTAGGCCGGATTAGCGCGCAGCCCGCAATCGCCGCCTGGTTTGGGCGGCGGATTACGCTATCGCTAATCCCCTTACGAATTCGAACAAAACTTCAGCGCGACGGCGACTGCGGATAGACCACTTGGTGATCGTCCATCACCTCGACCGGCAGCTTGTTGCTGTCGGTCGTGTGCTGCAGTTCCTGCACGCTCGGCATCATGGCCGTTTGGGCGGGGCCGTTGCCCGAGATCGAGTGCGAGCGCAATACAGTGGTCGCGGTGGTCGCGGCAAACAATGCAACGGCTACAAAAGCCGCAAAAATCCAGCGCATCATGGCAAATCTCCGTGGGATGAAAAACCCCCGCCGTGGTCGCAGTGCCTGATTAGAGCGGAGTGCAGATTCGCCCTGTGACCTGCCCCACATCTCGCGGGCATGTGATGGCGGGAACCCCGCGAAGTCCGTGCCGTGGTTTTGGGGCCCGTCCCGGGCGACGGCAGTGTTGCATTTCCAGCCCAACGCGCAATCACTTCGCTTTTACCGAATCACGTCAAGCCCCAAAATCAAAAATATTTCTCTTTACCGGAATTCTGATTTACGTTATACATCCGCACAGCCCGCGCCACCATGAGGGACGCTTCGCGGTCGTCACGAAACGTGGTGCGGGTTGCGATGGGCCGCTAGCCGGCGTCAGGTGATCTTCACCCGACGAAACGTTGGCAGCGGCCGGTGAAATCGTGTGGTCCTGACGCCGCGACCCTGGCGTCTATCCCGCCGCCGTGTGGCGGCGTGGCAACGGGGGCAAGAAAGGCCGTTCCCCGGGGAGAGCACGTATAAGCCGTCAAACCATTGCGCGGGGAAGGCCGGGATGTCTCGGCTGTACCTGTCAAATCCGTGTGCGTTCTTTGCTACCCATTGCGCACGGTGCTGCGGGTGCCGCCGGCGCCCGGCCTTCCCTGCGCCCTCTTCTCGGAGAGAGGGCCGATGAATTGGCACAACTCGAGCGAAAGCGCGCTGCGAGAATGAGAGCGTATGTCTACCGGCATTGCGCGAACCGCAGGGTGGGCAAAGCGCACTTGTCCGCCGTAGCTCGAAGAGCGAAGGCGGAAGCGAAGCAATCCAGTGTTGCGTGCGTGACTCTGGATTGCTTCGTCGCGGAGCCTGTCATCGGGCCGCACTTTGCGCGGACCCGTTGGCTCCTCGCAATGACGGTTCGTGCGACGTCCCGCCCCTCACAACAACCGCGCCCGCACGAACAGCGTGCGCAGCGCGTTGGTCGCCTGCACGGTCAGCATCGCATTCGCAGCTGCCCGCTGCAGCGACAGCAGCGCGTCCTCATGCAGCGCGCGGAATTCCATCCACTCGACGGCGGAAAGGCTGGTGATGAAGCGAAAAGCCTGGCCGACGGTCGCGATCGAAACGCTCTGGCCGTTGAGCTTGATACGGAAGGTGGTGCGCAGCGGTGTTTCCGAGGCGGAGACGTCGCGCCGCAACGCCGGATCGGCAGGGCTCATGACGGGGCGGCGGTACGGCGCGACGCGGTGATGGAATCGGTCAGGCTCTGCACCACCACGAGGCGGGTGACCTCGCCGTCGCTATAGGCTTTGAGGAAACGCTCATAATTGCGGATCGAAACGCAGCCGTTGGAAGCGCCGTCGGGACCGAGCATGTAGCTATGCACCAGCAAGCCGGTGCGGCCGAGCGTGGACTCGCTGTCGACGGGATTCATCCGAAGCGCGCGCACGCCATGAAACAGCCTTTCGCGGGGACGCAGCTCGTAGGTGCCGGGCGGGGTGGCGCCGACCATCCGCTCGCCGACGCTGTCCACCTTGTCCATGCGGCTGCCGAGGCCGGAATGCGCTTCCAGCTTCACGCCGTTCGGCAGATACACCGCCTGCGCGGAGATGTCGTAGACCGCCGTGAAGCTGTCATAGCCCAGCGAAGCGAGATCGGGGCCGCTGCGAAACAGCCCGTCGCCCGACGTGAGCGAGGCCAGCGTGAAGCGGTGCGGGACGAGATCGGAGAGTTTTTGCATCAGCGTCCGCTGGTCGCCCTGCGATGCGCTGTCGATCGGAGCAGCCGTGCGGTTGGCCACGTCGATCCGCGCATCGGAGGGGCGCGCACGCGGCAACGGCACCGCTGTCGTGACAGACGACGGCGCCGGCTCGTCGCCGACCGCGCGCCAATCCTGCGACTGCATCTGGCGGGCAAGCTGCTCCCTCGCCTGCAGCACGCGGATCTCGGCCACCGCATGGGCCGCGCGATCGAGCGACGGTGTCGAGAAATTGCGGGCGAGCGATTGCGGCGCAGGCGGCGGCAGGAAGCGCTCCTCAAAACTTGGACCAAGCGATCGCGTCGGCGCGGCATTGGCGGAGACGAGCGACGCATCGCCGGGATCGGCGACCCAGGCAGCGACGCCTGCGCTGACGCCGAACGCCGCCAGCACGAACGCCATCGTCCGCGACGACGATGCGCGCCGCTGCGGCCATGGCCGGTCGACCCTCATCCTGACTTGACCCATCTGGTCCCCAAGACCCGATACCAAGACCCGAAACGACCCAACCCCTCGACATGCCCATTCCGCGAGGGATTCGTGGAATTTAGCGGCAGTATGCGCGCCAGACTACGGCATATTCGAGACCTGCAAGCGGGCGCGTCACGTCCGGTGCCGGCCGTCGACATGCCCCTTGCGCAACCCTGTTCCGGCTGGCGGAACCGGGCCACCCATGGCGCGTTGTGGCTCCGGAGGCCGAGTATCAGGACATGGCGCGCCCTCCGTCGGTTCAGGCCCATGTCCGCCGCGTCACCGGACTCGTCTATCTTGCACTCCCCGGAAAAATTGCTGAATTCGGCCGAAATCGATGCGCTTCAGGGCCGAATCCTCGCTTTGGAGATCGAGAACGCCCGGCTGAAGGCCTCCGTGGCAGCCGGCAAGACGCTGCGCCGGGAGGCCGAGACGGCGCTCGCCGACAGCGAGGAGCGCTACCGCACCCTGTTCAACTCCATCGACGAAGGCTTCTGCATCATCGAATTTATCGATGGCCCGCACGGTCCCCTCTCCGACTATGTCCATGTCGAGGCCAATCCTGCCTATGAGCTGCATGCCGGCATTCCCAATGTCGTCGGCCAGAAGCTGCGCGAGATGGTGCCGGATGAGGCCGACGGTTGGGCGGAGCTCTATGGCTCCGTGCTGCGCACGGGCAAGCCGATCCGTTTCGAGCGCGAGCTGGTCGCCACCGGCCGCCATCTCGAGCTCGCCGCCTTCCGTGTCGAGCCGGCAAGCCGCCGCCAGGTCGCGGTGCTGTTCCAGGACATCACTGCGCGCAAGCGGGCGGAGGCGGAGCTGCAGCACCTCAACGAGACGCTGGAGGCACGGGTGGCGGAAGCCATCGCCGAACGCAAGCAGGCCGAGGAGGCGCTGCGCCAGTCGCAGAAAATGGAAGCGGTCGGGCAACTGACCGGCGGCATCGCGCACGACTTCAACAATCTGCTCACCGGCATCATGGGCTCGCTGGAGTTGGTGCAGGCGCGGCTGCGCCAGGGACGGCTCGGCGAGATCGACCGCTATGTCGCCGCCGCGCAAGGCGCCGCCAAGCGCGCGGCCTCCCTCACCCACCGCCTGCTCGCCTTCTCGCGCCGCCAGACGCTGGACCCCAAGCCGACCGACGTGAACCAGCTCGTCACCGGCATGGAGGATTTGATCCGCCGCACCGTCGGCCCGCCAATCACGCTGGAGGTCGTCACCGCGCCCGGGCTGTGGACCGCGCTGATCGATGCATCGCAGCTCGAAAGCGCGCTGCTCAACCTCTGCATCAATGCGCGCGATGCCATGCCGAAGGGCGGGCGCATCACCATCGAGACCTCGAACAAATGGCTCGATGACCGCGCGGCGCGCGAGCGCGATTTGCCGCCGGGACAATATCTCGCGCTCTGCGTCACCGATACCGGCACCGGCATGACGCGCGACGTGATCGCGCGCGCCTTCGATCCGTTCTTCACGACCAAGCCGATCGGGCAAGGTACCGGGCTCGGCCTGTCGATGGTGTACGGCTTTGTGCGGCAGTCGGGCGGCCAGGTGCGGATCTATTCCGAGGTCGGCCAGGGCACCACGATGTGCCTGTACTTCCCTCGCCATGATGGCGGCGAGAGCGAGGCCGAGGGCGACATCAACGCTGCGCTCACGGCGCGCGCGCAGACCGGCAAGACCGTGCTGATCGTCGATGACGAGCCGAGCGTGCGCATGCTGGTCGTCGACGTGCTGCAGGATTTTGGCTTCACCGTGCTCGAAGCGGCCGACGGCGCGGCAGGCCTGCGCATTATGCAATCGGATACGCCGGCCGATCTGTTGATTTCCGACGTTGGGCTACCCGGCGGCATGAACGGCCGGCAGCTCGCGGATGCCGCCCGCACCATGCGGCCTGAGCTGAAAGTGCTGTTCATCACCGGCTATGCGGAGAATGCCATCATCTCAAGCGGCCAGCTCGAGCCCGGCATGCGGGTGCTGACAAAACCCTTTATCGTCGAGACATTTGCCGCTCGCGTGCTGGAAATGATCGAGGACAAGACATGATCCTTCAAGCGGCAGTCATCTGCCGTTCATGCTGTCTTGGCCATCATGGCCACCATGGGCCGGCTTGAGCAACCCGGCACTCGGTTCAATGCGCTGTTGCTCGATTAAAGGGGAGACACCCAATGAAGCGGATTTTCGTTGCCACCGTTCTTGCTACCTTCGCTCTCGGCTCCGCCGCGATGGCGCAGGACCCATCCTGCGAAGCCAAGGCCATGGGCAAGGACGGCAAGCCGCTGGCCGGTGCCGCCAAGACGGCATTCATGAAGAAGTGCACGACCGAAGCCTGCGAGGCTAAGGCGGTCAGCGCCGACGGCAAGAAGCTCGCCGGCGCCGCCAAGACCTCCTTCATGAAGAAGTGCCAGAGCGGCGGCGCGTAACAGTCGCGCTCGAAGCGATCATCGAAGCGGTCACCGTCGGCCTTACAGGCCGGCGGTGGGCCGCGGAAAATGCACCGGGATGAGCGTCAACTCCGCAAGCCCGGCGCCTCCTGGCCGGTGCGCGCGACATAGTCGGTGTAGCCGCCGCCATATTGGTGGATGCCCTCGGGCGTCAGCTCCAGCACGCGGTTGGAGAGCGCGGCAAGAAAATGCCGGTCGTGCGAGACGAACAGCATGGTGCCCTCGAACTCGGCGAGCGCGTTGATCAGCATCTCCTTGGTCGCCATATCCAGGTGGTTGGTCGGCTCGTCCAGCACCAGAAAATTCGGCGGATCGTAGAGCATTTTTGCCATCACCAGCCGCGCCTTCTCGCCGCCCGACAGCACCCGGCACTTTTTCTCGACGTCGTCGCCGGAGAAGCCGAAGCAGCCGGCCAGCGCGCGCAGCGAGCCTTGGCCAGCCTGCGGGAAGGAATCCTCCAGCGACTGGAACACGGTGCGCTCGCCGTCGAGCAGGTCCATCGCGTGCTGGGCGAAGTAGCCCATCTTGACGCTGCCGCCGATCGCGACCGTGCCGACATCGGGCTCAGTCGAGCCGGCGACGAGTTTCAGCAGCGTCGACTTGCCGGCGCCGTTGACGCCCATTACGCACCAGCGCTCGCGCCGCCGGATCATGAAGTCGAGGCCCGCATAAATGCGACGGCTGCCATAGCCCTTGTGCACGTTCTTCAGGCTCGCCACATCCTCTCCGGATCGCGGCGCCGGCTGAAATTCGAATGCCACCGTCTGCCGCCGCTTCGGCGGCTCGACACGCTCGATCTTCTCCAGCTTTTTCACCCGGCTCTGCACCTGCGCCGCATGCGACGCCCGCGCCTTGAAGCGCTCGATGAACTTGATCTCTTTCGCCAGCATCGCCTGCTGGCGTTCGAACTGCGCCTGCTGCTGCTTGTCGTTCAGCGCGCGCTGCTGCTCGTAGAATTCGTAATTGCCCGAATAGGTCGTCAGCGAGCCGCCGTCGATCTCGACGATCTTGCCCGCGATGCGGTTCATGAACTCGCGGTCATGCGAGGTCATCATGAGCGCGCCTTCATAGCCCTTCAAGAACTGCTCGAGCCAGATCAGGCTTTCCAGATCGAGATGGTTGCTCGGCTCGTCCAGCAGCATCACGTCCGGCCGCATCAACAGGATGCGCGCCAGCGCCACGCGCATCTTCCAGCCGCCGGAGAGATTGCCGACATCGCCGTCCATCATCTCCTGGCTGAAGCCGAGACCTGCCAGCGCCTCGCGGGCGCGGCCGTCCAGCGCATAGCCGTCGAGTTCCTCGAAGCGAGCCTGCACCTCGCCATAGCGCGCGATGATGTCCTCCATCTCGGCTTCCTGCTCGGGATCGGCCATCGCCGCTTCCAGCAGCTTCAATTCGGCGGCGACGACGCTGACCGGGCCCGCGCCATCCATCACCTCGGCGACCGCGCTGCGGCCGCTCATCTCGCCGACATCCTGGCTGAAATAGCCGATGGAGATGCCGCGATCGGCCGCGACCTGCCCCTCGTCGGGCTGGTCCTCGCCGGCGATCATGCGGAAGAGTGTGCTCTTGCCGGCGCCGTTGGGGCCGACCAGCCCGATCTTCTCGCCGCGCTGGAGCGCCGCGGAAGCTTCAATGAAGAGAATCTGGTGGCCAACCTGCTTGGAGACGTTGTCGAGACGGATCATTTGCCTAACGGGAAAGAAATAGGAGTTCGCGGCCTCTTATTCCATGCGGCGCGGCATTGGAAGCCCCGCAACCTGCGTGGTGGGCCAGCCTGCCCGCGCCTTGCCAATGCGGATTGGCGGACAATACTGACAGCAATATTTCCTGCGGAGTTCCCCGTGCAAACCATCCTGCTCTATCTGGCCGCGCTCGGCGCCGGCATCAGCGTCGCGGTCCAGCAGGTCCTCAACGGCAACCTGCGCGCCTCCCTGAACTCGCCGGCCTGGGCCGGGTTTGCCAGCTATCTCGGCGGCCTCCTGACGATGGTCGTCGTCCTCCTGGCAATGCGCGAACAGATGCCGTCATGGAAGCTGGTGACGGCGACGCCCTGGTGGGCATGGAGCGGCGGCATTCTGGGCGGCGTTTTCATCCTGCTGGTGATCCTGCTGCTGCCATCGCTCGGCGCAGCGACACTGCTCGCGCTGGTCGTCGCCGGCCAGATGCTGGCGGCCGTGGTGATGGATCATTTCGGCGCGTTCGGGCTGACCCAGCATTCGGTCTCGATCTCACGCCTCCTGGGCGTAGCGCTGGTGATCGCCGGCGTCGTGCTGATCAGGGATTGACATCGGCGCTGCGTTACCGCCGGCGAGGATCAGTGCCGCTTGAAATATTGCACGTCGCGCTCGTGCTTTTCCGCCGCCGCGCGGCTCCTGAAAGTGCCGAGGTTGCGCCGTCTGCCGGTCTTCGGGTTCACCTTGCGGAAGTAGAGACGGTATTCGCCGGACTTGAGCTTGCGGATCATGGCTTGCCTCATCGGTCGCCATTATCAACAGGAACGGTGCCGCGAAGTTCCTCTGAACCAAATCCGGGACGCGGTCGACCAATCGGCCATGACAGAGGAAGAGACCGAGGTTGCCGACATCATTGCCGACGCCGCGCCACTGCCGCTGCTCGACGCAGCCTATGCGCTGTGGCGACGGCGCTACCGGCTGGACACGCTGGAGGGCCGCCCGACGGCCGAAGAGATCCGCATCAACCGCACGCTGACGCCGGAGCAAATGGCGGTCCAGTATCGTTACGAGCGCGACCATGCCCACGAAGGCCCGGCTTTCAACCATGTGAAGCGCGCGCATCCCCGCGCGGACGACGGCGCGATCAGGCAGGCGATCATCGCGGCGGTGAAGTTCGAAGATGCCTGCTTTAGATATTTCGAGCAGGGCGCCGGCGAATACTGGCAGCGTTGCGTGCACGCCGTGGCTCGCGCGCGAATGGACCATCCGGGCTTTCGCGAAGATACCTACCGGCAAGCCGCCAACGACGTCGCCTATTATTACAAATAGCGCGCCACGGCTCAGAAGCAGAGCGTCGTCACCACGCCGCCGCGCTTGTCCTTGATGACATAGGGACAGCGCAGCCGCTCCAGTGCCTTCTTGGCGTCCTCGTCGCCGAGCGCGGCGGCGCGTTCGTAATAGGATTTGGCGGCAGCAGAATCCTTTGGGCCGCCGCGGCCTTCAGCCGCGAACACGCCCATGCGGGCCAGTGCGGCGGGGTGATTTTGCGCGGCCGCCTTCTCGAACATCGCGCGCGCCGCGACATCGTCCTTCTCGCCGCCACTGCCTTCCGACAGCATCACGCCGAGCTGATACTGCGCCTCCGCGTTGGTCTCCGCCGCGCGCCCAAGCAGCTCGCGGGAGCGCGCCGGATCGACCGGCGCGCTACCGCCGCCGAGCGCAGCGAGGTTGGAGACGCCGCGAGGGTTGCCGGCTTCGGCCGCACGCTCGAACAGTTTTCGCGCTTGCGCTTCATCCTTGGCAACGCCGATGCCGCTGCCATAGGCGACGCCGAGCTCGACCATTGCCGACGAAGAGCCCTTGTCGGCAGCCTTGCGCCAGGCAGCCATCGCTTCGGTCATCTGCCCATTGGAGGCATAGGCGCGGCCGAGTTGATACATCGCGCGCCGCTGCGTCTTGCCGGCAACGGCGCAATATTTGATGGCGGTGGCGATGTCGCTGGCAGCGACCTGAGACACGCCCTTGACGTCGGCCGGCTTGTCGGGATCGGAGGGATCGGAGGCCAAGCGGTCGCACAACACGAGATCGGCCGATTGCGCATGCACCAGCGCCGGCACGGCGAGCGCTGCGACCGCGCCAAGCACCATTTGTCGAAACAGCCGCCTCATGCGGCTGAGGTTGCGTCGGAGCGCCGGCAAATTCAAGGCTCCAGCCCCGCCTCGCCGAGTATCGCGGCTGCCTCCGGCGAGCACAGGAATTTCAAAAATTGCTCCGCCGGAACCACGTTGTCCGTTGCCATCATGCAGCCGGCCGAAAAGACGGCGGGCACCTGCAGCTCGCGCGGGATTGGGCCTACGATTTCGACCCCGACAACCTGCTTCAATTCGCTGATCTGCTGCACGGCCAGATCAGCCTCGTCCGTCACGAGCCGTTCCGCCGTCAGGCCCGACGGAATGATGACCGCATGGGCATCGACGATATGGGCTATGCCGAGCCGCGCGATCAGCTCCGCGAACAGGATGCCGCTGGCGCCGATGCGCGAATAGGCCACCGCGCGGGCCTGGACCAGCGCGGTGCGCAGCGCAGTGTCGGTCGAGATATCCGGATGCGCGCGGCCGGCCTTCACGGCGATGCCGACCCAGGATTTTGCGATATCGACGTAGCTTGCCGCCGCCACGCGGTGCTCGGCGAGCATTTCGCTCAAGCCCTCGCGGGTGAGGATAACGACGTCGGCCGCCTCACCGCGGCGCAGGCGGTCGAGCAGCGCCAGCGTCGGCGCGAAGTCGGCGTCGATGCGCGCGCCGCTTGCCGCCTGAAATCGCACGGCGAGCTCAACGAAGGCGCCCTTTACGGCCAGCGTCGAGAGGACGCGTAAGCTTTCCATCGCCTCACGCCCGCCGCATCAGCTTCAGCACCGCGGTCAGCCGCAGGCTGCGCTTGCCGGCGAGTGCGGTCGCCTCCACCAGCGCGCCCTCCTCGTCGCAGGTGCCGGAAAAGCCGATGCCGACTTCGTGGCCGCCGAACACGGGATTGTCGCCCACCGACGGCGTGTGCTCCTGGTTCAGAATTTGTCCCTTCCAGCGGCCGTTCTCGGAGGTGTAGGTGCCGAGATAATAAAAGGACGCGTCGCCGCCGAGGATGCGGCCATTGTTGAGCAGCATCACGCCGGTCAGCCCGCCCTCGACGCCGTCGAGCATGCGCAGATGGATGGAATAGAGCCCGTTGACGATGCCGCCCTCGCCGACGCCGCCGGCGATCGGCACCGCCTCCTCGACGATCGGCGTCATCACCGACTGGAATACCGCGCCGGGCACTTCCCTCAGCGCGCCCCTGAAGCGATAGAGATTGCCGTCGGCCCATCCCTTCGCGATCAGCGTCGCATCGTCGGTGCCGGCCATGGCGCGGTAGTTCGGATCGGGGTTGTGGCGGACGGTCTTGACCTCGATGTCGATGTCGTCGCCATTCTCCTCATACGAGCCGATATGGGCGAAGGCCGAGTTGCCGCCGAGCATCTTGCCGTCGCGCACATACATGACGCTGCGGCCCACCGCATCGTTGAGCTGAAACCTGACGGTATAAAATCCCGCAAACACCTGCCGTGTCCCCGGCAATTGAGCGCAATCCTACATAGCGCCATTTGGAGCAAGGGGGAAACGGCCTTGCACTGTCATAAAACGCAATGATCCGCCAAAGCGGGTTCGCCTTGGCGGATCAATGTTGCGTCCCGGGAAGCCCCCGCGCCCCGGGCAGTATCGCCCTCTTAGGCGGCAGCCGACTTGGCTGCGGTCGGCACTTCGGAGATCGTCTTCAGGATCTGCGAAGCGATCTGGTAGGGGTCGCCTTGCGAGTTCGGACGGCGGTCTTCCAGATAGCCCTTGTAGCCGTTGTTCATGAAGGAGTGCGGCACGCGGATCGAAGCGCCGCGGTCCGCCAGGCCGTAGCTGAACTTGTTCCACGGCGCGGTCTCGTGCTTGCCGGTCAGGCGCTTGTCGTTGTCCGGGCCGTAGACGGCGATGTGGTCCATGAGGTTCTTCTCAAAGGCCGCCATCAGCTTCTCGAAATATTCCTTGCCGCCGACTTCGCGCATGTACTGCGTGGAGAAGTTGGCGTGCATGCCCGAGCCGTTCCAGTCGGTGTCGCCGAGCGGCTTGCAGTGGAATTCGATATCGACGCCGTACTTCTCGGTCAGGCGCAGCATCAGGTAGCGGGCCATCCACATCTGATCAGCGGCGGTGCGGGAGCCCTTGCCGAAGATCTGGAATTCCCACTGGCCCTTGGCGACTTCAGCGTTGATGCCTTCGTGGTTGATGCCGGCATGCAGGCAGAGGTCGAGATGCTCTTCCACCATCTTGCGGGCGATGTCGCCGACGTTCGAGTAGCCGACGCCGGTGTAGTACGGGCCCTGCGGCGCCGGATAACCCGAGGTCGGGAAGCCGAGCGGACGGCCGTCCTTGTAGAAGAAATATTCCTGCTCGAAGCCGAACCAGGCGCCGGGGTCGTCGAGGATGGTGGCGCGCTTGTTGGAGGGGTGCGGGGTCTTGCCGTCGGGCATCATGACTTCACACATCACGAGCACGCCGTTGGTGCGAGCGCCGTCGGGATAGACCGCCACGGGCTTGAGCACGCAGTCGGAGCTGTGGCCTTCGGCCTGCATCGTCGAGGAGCCGTCAAAACCCCAGAGCGGGAGCTGTTCGAGCGGCGGGAACGAAGAAAATTCCTTGATCTGCGTCTTGCCGCGCAGGTTCGGTGTCGGCGTATATCCGTCGAGCCAGATATACTCGAGCTTGTACTTGGTCATTGAGCCTCTCTGTTGATGAAGCAAGTGGTGGGAACCGAAGGATTGGGCCCCACAGGTGTACCCGGCCACCATCGGCCAAAACCTTCCAAGCAATTAAAATGCCAGCCGCTGCGCTGCAGCAGCAGTCATCCACAGGCTGGCTGGGCCCGATCTGAAAATTTTTCTGCGACATAGCGGCGCGGGCCGGCATGCGATTTCGCCGCCGAAATCGCTCGTTGAGCGGCCAAAAGCAGCCGCTTTTGACGGCAGTGGCTCCGCGACCGTCTGTTTCGCTCAAAGCTGTGGCACTCGCGGACCGACCGGTTGGCCGGGCACTGTTCATTTCGCAATTCCGAACTTGGCTCGCGCGTTCGCCCGCCCGATTTTGCCCTACAGCAAGCAACAGGCCGACTGCCCCACATTTAGGCAGATGGTGCCTTTCCTTTCATCAGATTGCGCTCCGTCCACGCGAGTCCGATATCAAAATCGGTAACCACTCACGAACGAGTCGGGCGCACCATCATTGAAATAGCGTCTCGGCGAAAGGAGGGACGAAATGTTGAATAGAGATTCAGGCGGTGGATCTGCAAAGATCTATCAATTCCCGTCAGGCGGACGGGCCGCGCTGAGCGGACGCCGCTATAGCGATGCCAAGACTGATCTCGCCATCGCGCCGCGCCTCAACGAAGCCCTGTGCTACGACAGCTGGTACCATCAGGCGGCGATCGAAGAATCCAAGCCGGTACGTGACCACTGATGCCGACAGCACATTGTTCTGAGCCGCGCGCGGCAATTCAGGCGCGAGACGCCAGGTAAAGAAGGGTCGAAACAACGAAGTTTCGGCCCTTTTTCATGTCAGCTGGCAAGTCGTCACCGGCCGCTTGCCTATCTTGAATGTAGTCCCCGACTTGGTGACCCGCAGCGTCACGCCGCCGCCGGAATAACGCGACCCCGTCAGGGCCACTCGCTTCTCCAGTGTCACCGCCTTGCCGTCCACCTGCATATGGGCGCGCTTGTCATAACCAAAAAATCCCACGATGAACTCGCTGCCGTCGCCGCAGCGATAAGTCTGCCATGTCGTGCTCTGAGCCGATCCCGGCGAAGCGCCGAACAGGATGGCGAGCGCGAGCAGCGTGCAGGCGACGGGTAGCGCGCTGGGAATGGTGGTCTTGCCGGATTTCATATTTCCCCCGTGATGCGGCGAGTATAGACCAGTTCGGAGCACTCGGTACAATTGCCGGATCCACCCCCGAACCATCCATCAAGTTCCTTCTATGTCAGAATCCCTTGCCCGCCATCTCAACCTCGCCGGCGCCAGCAACTTTCGCGACCTTGGCGGCTATCTCGCCCAGGACGGCCGCACGGTACGCTGGCGAAAACTGTTCCGCTCCAACCATCTCGGCCATCTGACGCCAGCCGACATCGCCGTGCTGCGCCAGCTCGGTGTGCGCAGCGCCTTCGATTTTCGCGGCAAGGACGAGCGCGGCGAAGCGCTTTGCGGCGTCGAGCACATAGAGACCCATTCGCTGCCGGTCGAGCCGACCGTGGTGGCGGCATTGCGCGCAATCCATGCTACGGGGCGAATGTCGACGGCCGACGATGCGCTGGAGGTAATGCGGGATTCCTACCGCGGCTATGTCGAGCACAACACGCCGCGCTTTCGCGCGCTGTTTGCGCATTTGCTCGAAGACCGTGCGCCACTGGTGATCCACTGCACCGCCGGCAAGGACCGCACCGGCTTTGCCTGCGCGCTGATCCTGCATACGCTCGGCGTCGCCGACGACGTGATCGCGGAAGACTATTTGTTAACCAACCAATTCTATCGGCGCGATCCGTCGGTCTCCAGCGACCTGCCCGACGAAGTCCGGCAGGTGCTCGGCACGGTCCAGGCGACGTTCCTTGCCGCCGCCTTCGAGACGATCGACGCGGGCTATGGCAGTCTCGACAATTATCTGCGCGATGGCCTCGGCATTGGCGCAGCCGAGCGGGACGCTTTGCGGGAGCGTTATCTGGAAGCCTGATGGCAGTCAGGCCGCCGCTTCCAGCTCCGCATCGAGGTCGGCGATGACTTCCTCGAACGCCTGAATCGCCTGCTGAATCGCGGCGATCTGCATCAGCTCCCAGCCACTGACAGGACCATTGCGGTTCTGCAGCGCGACCACCAGATCGCGGCGCTGCTCCTTGAGCTGGACCAGCGGCAGGCCGTGGTCGGGCAATGTTCTCATCATGATAGTTCCAGTCCCCTGACTCGATGGACCAGCAGCTATAGCCGCTTCGTTCTGCCGTCGGCTTATGGAAATCCGGCAAATTTTACCGATTGCACCCCGTATTCTCCCGGACTCTACGTATCGGCGGCCGGCGCCCTGCGGACCTTATGCGGTCGCAGGCGGCGTTTTGAGGATCGCGTCAAGCAGCGCTTGCGTCACGCAGCCGGTTGCCCAATCGCTCATGTGCAGAAGGTTCGGATCGCCTTCGCGGATCAAATTCTTGATATCGATGCCGTCCTTCACCCAGCGCTCCATCAAGGCGAAACGTCGGAATACGTTGACGCGGGCTCTCTCCGCCGCTTTGCCAATGAGCTTGACCATTTCGTCCGCAAAGCCCCGGGTTTCAGCGGGCTCGGTCACCGCCGTGGTGAATTGCAGGTCCATCAACACCACATCGATCGGCATGTCCGCCAGCCACTGCAGGCCAGTTGAGATGGACGCCGCAACCTCCTCCAGATTGAACTCCTTCTTGCGAAAGACCGCATTGGTGCCAACCTGCCAGATCACCATTGCAGGCGCCTCGCCGATGACATCCGGTTCGAACCGCGAAACCTCGGATGGAGCTTCCTGCCCGCCAATTCCACGGTTGAGCACATCGATCAGGCGATCGCGAAAGTTCTTGCGCAGCAGCAGTTCCAGCCGCGCCGGATACGGCACCAACTCGCCCTCGCCCGATGTCGATGACGAGCCTATCGCCACGATCCTGGTCCGGCGCCGGCCTTTCAGGCTTCGCATCAAATGCGGAAGCGGGTATTGGAAGCTGGTCAGTTCAGGATGCGTGTCGCAACGCAGGGGAGCTTCTGCCATTGACGTCTTTCCTGCCGTGTCTTTCGCCCGAGGAACAGGGCACAATTCTAGCGAGCGATGCAAGTTGATTTCGCGCGGAAGCGCTGAGCCGGAGAAGCGGTCATGAACGGAAAGGTCATTTTCGTGACCGGCGCGTCCGGTGCGCTGGGCAGCGTTGTGGCGGACACAGCGCTGGCGAGGGGCGCCCGCATTGCCGGAATTGATTTTGCACCCGCGCAGGTTCCGCAAACGCCGACGCGTCTCGAGCTCGGCGGCGTCGACCTCACCGATGCCGCGCAGGCCAAGCAGGCGATCGATGCGGCCGCCTCGCATTTCGGCAAGCTCGATGCGCTGATCAACATCGCCGGCGGCTTTGCCTTCGAGACGGTTGCCGAGGGCGATCCGAAAACCTGGGCCCGCATGCACGCGCTCAACGTCACCACGGCGCTCAACGCCTCGCGCGCCGCGATTCCGCATCTTCTCGCCTCGCCCGCCGGGCGCATCGTCAACATCGGCGCCTTCGGCGCGCTGCAGGCGAATAGCGGCATGGGCGGCTATGCCGCCTCAAAATCCGGGGTGCATCGCCTCACCGAGGCGCTCGCCGCCGAGCACAAAGGCAGGATCACCGTCAACGCCGTGCTGCCGTCGATCATCGATACGCCCGCCAACCGCGCCAGCATGCCGAAGTCGGATTTTTCCAAATGGGTGGCGCCGCAGGAGCTGGCGGAAGTGATCCTGTTCCTGGCGAGCGACGCGGCGAGTGCGGTGACCGGCGCGCTGATACCTGTGACGGGACGGGTTTGACCGCGATGAAGACAGTCGAAGAAATTGCGCTGGCGATTGTACAACTAGCTCCAGCAGAGCTAGCCCGCTTTCGCGAGTGGTTTGATGAATTCGATGCAGGTCGCTTTGACGCAGCAATCGAGCAAGACGCTCTCGCCGGACGGCTGGATCGCTTCACAGATGAGGCTCTTGCCTATCTTGCCCGACGCGGAACAAGGCCGCTCAGCTAAGCCTCTGACCCATCCGCATCACCGATTTTCCGCTAGAATCATCCGCAGTGAGTCGCGGCTCTGCCGCCGCCGGAGCCTTCCCTTTGGAAACTGCGCTTTATCTTCCCGTCAAAAGCTTCCTGGAAAAGCTCGGCTTTACCGTCAAGGGCGAGGTCGGCGGCTGCGATCTGGTGGCGCTGAGCGGTGACGATCCGCCCGTGGTCGTGATCGGCGAACTGAAGCAATCGTTCAATCTCGAACTGATCCTGCAGGCGGTCGACCGCGCCGCGGCTGCCGACGAAGTGTGGCTGGCGGCAAAACTCTCGTCGACCGGCAAGGGCCGCGAGAGCGATGCGCGCTATCGCAATCTCTGCCGCCGGCTCGGCTTTGGCATGCTGGCCGTGACCGATGCCGGCGGCGTCGAGGTGATCGTGAAGCCGCCGACCACGGCGCCGCGGCGAAACCTGAAGAAGCGCTCGCGCCTGATCGCCGAGCACAACAAGCGCATCGGCGATCCCGCCATGGGCGGCAGCACCCGTGCGCCGATCATGACCGCCTATCGCCAGCAGGCGCTGGCCTGCGCATCGGCCCTGTCTGATGGCCCGCAACGCGTGCGCGATCTACGCAACCACATACCGGACGCCGGCAAGATCCTGCTGCACAATGTGTATGGCTGGTTCGACCGCGCCGAGCGCGGCATCTATGTGCTCACAGATGCTGGCCGCGCTGCGCTGAAGCGTTGGCCACAGCGGCCGATCAATCTGACGGCCGCGGCCGCGCCGGCAGAATAAAAGCTTGGAGGAAACATGATCGTCGTCACCGGCAGCGTAACCGCAAAGCCCGATACGTTCGACGAGATGCGCAGGCTCAGTCTGGAGCATGTGCACCGCTCGCGCACCGAACCCGGCTGCATCTCACATGCGGTGCATGTCGACTGCGAGAACCCGCTGAAACTGGTTTTCTTCGAGCAATGGGCGGATCGCGCCGCGTTGCTTACGCATTTCGCCGTTCCGGCCTCGCGAGATTTCGTGCGATCGCTGCAAAAGCTCGCCGCGGCCGCAACCACCATCGAAATCTACGACGCAACAGCGGTGGATAAACTCTAGCGCATGGCAGCATTGCCACGCCGTTTTCATATTGCAATGCAACATATGGGTCCCTAGATATCGGCGATCGATTTGCGAGGCCCCGATGAGCGAAGACTGGCAGACCAAATACGGCCCCCGGCGCGTGCGGCGCGACCCGCCGACCCTGGAAGAGGCGATTTTCGCTGCCGCTGGAATCACCGAAGACCACGAGCAGCAGGCGGAAATCGCCGCCGCGCTGATGGGCATGGATTTCGAGCCTGTTCTCGCCGAAGTGAAGAAGGCCGGCCGCCTTGCCGCGCGCTCCGCGACCACGCGGGTGATTGCCGGCGAACAGGGCGCGCAGCGCGCCGTCGTGGTCGAGCGCCGCGTCATCCGCAAGCGCGTCGCGACCTGATTTCGAAGAGGCGACTTCAAAGAAGAGGGCCATTCACCGGCTCGGTGAATGGCCCTTTCTGCGTTCAGATCCGTCAGGCCGCCTTGTCGTGGCCCCAGCCGTACATCCGGAACAGGATGCGCCAGTAGGCGCGGTTGAATTGCGCGATTGCCTGCGCGGCCTCGATCGGCGTGACCACCAACGACGGTGCGAGCTCCAGCTGGCTCGGCCGGGACAGATCGATAACGCCAGTGGATTCGCCGTGGCTGAAGCTCAGGTGCGCGCCGAACTTGTTGGCGAGCGCGCGCATGGCTTCATTATTGGCGCCGGTCGTGATGCGCAGGCTTTTAAAACCTTTGGCGCGCGCCACGGAGATCAGCTTGCGAAACAGCACCGTGCCGACGCCCTGCCGGCGCACCTTGCTTTCCACGCTGAAGGCGATCTCGGGGATGCCGTCGTCCGACTGCTCTGGCGGATGCAGCTCGGCCGCACCGCGCACCGCGCCATCCTCGAGATAGGCGATGACGACCGTGCCGTCATTGGCGCATTTCTCGGCGTAGCGCTTGATGAAGCTGTCGTCCATGAAGCCGTGAAAGCGATCATGGCGGCTGGTTCGGTCCAGCCTTAGGAGGTGATCGCGCAGGAGGGGTAGTTCCTCCTGCTGGCTTAGGGTCCGGACGGTTCCCCTGGGACGCGTCAGGTCGGCCAAAGTCGTATGTTTCATAAGTCCAAGCTCCTCGTGGGTAGCCCTCAAGGAGGCGTTCCGAATCCCTAGGACTTCTATATTGTGCGTCGCACCATTTATTTCAAGCCCTTGTCCTGCATCAATTTTCAGCAAGATGGGATTAAGGATTCATTTAGTTTCGTGAAGGTGAGCAAACACTTATTAGAGCACCATCTGGGTCTGGGTCACGAGCGCAACCAGCTTGCCATCCTCGGTTTCCAGCCGGGTTTGCCATACCTGGGTACGGCGTCCCCGGTGCACCGGCGTGGCGGTGGCGACGAGGGTAGAGCCCTCCTTCGCCCCACCGATGAAGTTGGTCTTGCTCTCGATGGTCGTGGTGCCCTTGGCGTCCTCCGGCAGGTTGATCACGGTCGCTGCGGCGCCGACCGAATCCGCGAGCGCCATCACCGCGCCGCCATGGATGGTGTGATGCAGCGTGCAGAGATCGGGCCGCACCACCATTTTGGCGACGACGCGGTCCTTCTGGGCTTCGGTGAATTTGACGCCCTTGAGCTCGGCAAAGGGCATCTTCATCCCGTTGATCTTTTCCAGCAGCGACATCGTTCCTCCCGGCTTCTTGTTCGCGCGACGCTTCGCACAGGATGGACGGCGCGGGTAAATCAGGCAATGACGTCGGAGGTAATGGCTGCCGTGACGCGGCGGCGGTAATCCTGAAGGCCTCGCTGATGCGCCAGTTCCCTCCCCGCCGGATCGTTTGTCTGACCGAAGAGACGGTAGAGACGCTCTATCTGCTCGGCGAAGAGGACCGCATCGTCGGCGTCTCCGGCTATGCGGTGCGGCCGCCAAAGGTGCGGCGCGAGAAGCCGCGGGTATCGGCGTTCATCTCGGCCGACATCCCGAAGATTTTGGCGCTCGAGCCGGATCTCGTGCTCGCCTTCTCCGACCTGCAGGCGAACATCGTCGCCGATCTCGTGCGCGCGGGCGTCGCCATCCACGTCTTCAACCAGCGCGACATCGCTGGAATTTTTGCGATGATCCGCACGCTGGGCGCGATGGTCGGCGCGGCCGAGCGCGCCGAAGCACTGGCGCGCGGTTTTGAGCAGCGGCTTGCCGAGATCGCCGCCACGCCGCGGCCGGGGCCGAAGCCAAAAGTCTATTTCGAGGAATGGGATGATCCGCTGATATCCGGCATCGGCTGGGTGTCCGAACTGATCGAGATCGCCGGCGGCGAGGATGCGCTACCGACGTTGCGCCTGCATCAGGCGGCCAAGGACCGCATCATCCTGCCCGACATCGTGCGCGACGCCGCGCCCGACATCATTCTCGCCTCCTGGTGCGGCAAGAAGGTCGTACCCGACCGCATCCGGCAGCGTCCGGGCTGGAGCGACATCCCCGCCGTGCGCAGCAACCGCATCGTCGAGATCAAGTCGCCGCTGATCCTGCAGCCCGGCCCGGCGGCGCTAACGGATGGGCTCGATGCGATCGTGAAGGCGTTGTGGCGGTAATCCGGCCACTGCAGACCTCAGCGAACCCGCGGTTCAGGCTTGCTAACGCCTTCCCGATGTTCAATGACCGTCAATCCCTGGGGGTAATCTGCAGTTCGAGAAGGGCCAGCCTTTCAAGCGTGGCGGCATCGCGCACGCCCGATTTCGCGGTGCGCAAAATGGCTTCGGCCAATCGGTTGATGTGTGAAGAGCTCACGGGCTCAGGGAGGCTTGCGATCGCCTGATGGAGCGCTGCGGTCATCGTCTCGATAGTTTCGGGTTCAAAAGAGGCGTCTGCAAAGTTTTTCATGAGCCCCTCCTTAGAGGGCTCCACGGACAAATCGGCGGCTTGCCATCTAACGAAAGTGCTCGGCGCGCGTTCCCCTGGAAGGCGCGGCGCCGCTCAACAATCCCGATCGTCACGCCATGTTAACGGATGGCCGCAATTTCCGAGTCAAAATTAGCCGCGTCGTTTCGCCCCTGCGGAACGTCCGTGCAACTTGTCGATTTAGCTGTTGAGCCGGACTAGAATTGGCTCGACATATGAACGTTGGGCAACTTGCGGCGACGCAAGGCCAGTTGACCTAAAGAGACGCAAGGCCAGTTGACCTAAAGAGAAGAGATCCTGACATGTGCTCGCGCCCGCTGCTCGCCGCTATAGGTCTCCTTGGCATCCTGACTGCGAACGCCGGCGCCGCCGGCCCGGAGTGGCAGAAATACACAATTCCAACGACCGGCCTTAGCGTCGATGTTCCAACCGGCATTTTCGAGGAAGATGCGGGCCCCACCGAGGGCACGCTTGGCCGTCAGCTTTTCACCCGGGATCGCCGGGCCGATTTGACGATCAAGTCGGTTCCAAACCCTGCCAACGATACCCCCGCGGTTTTTCTGGAAAGAATGGGACCGCCAGCGAACATCCAGTACAGAAGAGTCACTGATTCGTTTTTCGCCGTTTCCAGCATCCGCAATGGTCGCACCTGGTACAATCGATGCAACCGCACGAACGGCTTCATGAACTGCGTGTTGATCAATTATCCCGCGGCGGAGGATCGCCAATGGGATGCTGTTGTAACTCGGATCAGCCTGTCCTTGGCCAAATGAAGGCGGGGTCGCTCTCCGCTCTAACGCTGCAGCAGATTCAATAGACGTTGGCGGTCCTGCTCATGACGCTGCTGCTCTTCGCGCATCAAATTCAGAGCAGCCCGCGCCTGGCTGGTGTCCTGGTTCTGCCGCGTCAAAGCAACGAGCCGCGCCTCGTGTTCGGCAAGCCGCCGCTCGCCCTCAACGACGCGTTCTACCACCAGCCTTAGCTCATCCAAAAGTGCATCTCTATTCATCACGCGACCCGTCATCACGGGATAAAGCGCGCGCGCGAAATTGCGTTCCCCCCTAGCACCTGGAGCGAAAATGCGGCTCGGGGGTTCCTACGTACAGACACTAGGCGCACAACGTACTTCAGTCAGCCAAGGCTCGGGTGAAGAGCCAATGTTGTCTTGGTGATTGCCAGATCAAACTCCCGCGCCCGGCCCTTCGGCCGGGTTTCTTGTTACGATTCGTACGTTGCGATCGGTAGCCGGTCCGCCGATCGCTGTCAGGTGGCCCTGCCCACCGACACGTTAGAGTTGCCGCCCGGCACGAGCCAGGGCCTGGAAACCGACGTCGTACGCAGCCCTTCGCGCATTATCGCGTACCAAGTCACCCCGAATGTCGCTAACATGAAGCTATTGGAAGTCTTCCCGCACTGCGGAATTATTTTGATCGGCATAATTGATGAAGACACCCCGAGAGCTCGCCGTTCGAATGGACGGGCGCAACAGGATCAACGGTATCGTCCGCGAAACACGAAGGACCCCACCTTCAGAAGCCCGGAAACTTGCAAAACGGGTGTTCGAGGACTTCCCCAGCTCCGCCTATCTGACTGAAATCGAAAGTTGGCGGCTATCGTCCGGGGGCACCTTCGTCGAATGGACGGTCAAGCGACTGGAGCATCCCCTCAACGACAGCGACTGACTGCACGTGGCGGGGAGCGCCGAGAGAGCTACGCGCCCTCCACCCCGCACCATTCCGCGATGAACAGCGCGGTCGCTTTCGTCGACTTCCGCAGCGACTCCAGGTCGACATATTCGTTGAAGCCATGCATGGCCTCACCGCTGGCGCCGAAGCACAGGCTCGGGATGTTGTAGTTGAGCCCGTAGAAGCGGGTGTCGGTCAGCGCGGTGAAGACGAGGTCCTCGACCTTCCCGCCATAGACCGCCGAGAACGCCTTGCCGAACGCGGCTTCCGGCTCGGCGGAATTTTGCAGCTCATAGCCTTCCGACAGGAAGCCGGACCATTCGACGTCGGGAGGATTGTTGGAGAGGAAGCGATGATCGCGCGAGGCGGCCGACACGCAGGCCAGAATCTCCTTCTGGCAGTCGGCGATCGACCAGCCCGGCAGCACGGCAATGCGGCAATCGACGTCGCACCAGGCCGGCACGCTGGAGGCCCAGTCGCCGCCCTTGATGATCCCGGGATTGAAGTTGATCGGATGCACCAGCGACTTGAAGTGGCGGTCGGCCTTTGCACGTTCGTTCCATTTGACCTCAAGCTTTTGCAACGCGTGGATGAGGTGATAGGCCGCCATGATTGCATTGGAGCCCGAGCCGGCACGCGCCACATGGACGGGAATGCCGCGCACGCGCAGCCGAAACCAGATCACGCCGACCTGTGAGCGCACCATTTTGCCGCCGGTCGGCTCCGGGATGAAGCAGGCATCGGCGCGGTAGCCGCGCTGCAGGGTCGAGAGCGCGCCGACGCCGGTCGACTCTTCCTCGATCACGCTCTGGAAATGAATCCGCGCGGTGGGCTTCAAGCCCGCCGCCTTGATCGCATCGAGCGCATAGAGCGCGGCAATCGTTCCCGATTTCATGTCGCAGGCGCCGCGGCCGTACATGCGGCCGTTCTTGATCACGGGCGAGAACGGCGGCGTCTCCCACATATCGAGCGGGCCCGCCGGCACGACGTCGCAATGACCCTGCAGGATCAGCGACTTTCCGGCGTTGGTCGCCGGCCGCCAGGTGCCGACCACGCTGCGCGCCCTGGAGAAATCATGCGCGATCGGGCCGTAGCCGCGCAGGTCCTTCAGGTCGTCGAGATCGAGATGCCAATCGTCGACCTCATAGCCGCGCCGGCGCAGCAAATCGCCGATCATGTCCTGGCACGGCCCCTCCGCGCCGCGGGTCGAGGGGATGGCGACGAAGTCGGCGGTGGTCGCAAGCTGCGCCTCAAAGCCGGCGTCGACGGCATCGAGGATTCGCTGTTGGGTGTCGGCGTTCACGGCTCTTCTTCTCCCTCGCGTGCGGTATGGCAGACGGATCAAAGCACATTTCGCCCTGACTTGTGGAGGGAAGCCTGCCTTTCAGAATCACAGACGTGCCCATACAATTCGTCGCAGCGGTGGCCTCGCGGAGAAGCCGGATGGCTGACAACAAGAACGTGCTGTACCTCATCATCGGCGTGCTGCTCGTCGCCGTCGGCGTGCTCAGCTACAATCTCTATCAGGCCAGGCAGCAGCCGGAGGGATTGCAGATCAATGTCGGCCCCGACGGCCTGAAGATCCGGAACAAGTGATGCGGACCGCGCTCGCCGCCCTCATGCTGCTTGCACTCGCCGGCACGGCGCGCGCGCAGATCGTGTCGCGCGAGCAGGACATCGTTGACCTCCGGCTCGGCCAGAAAGTCGTGGTGGACGACGGTTCCTGCCCGGCCGGCCAGATCAAGGAAGTCCAGGGCGCGCAGATGACGGCCTCGGGGGTCGTGCGCACCCGCAAATGCGTGCCGCGGCTGGGGCCGAAAACGCGCTGAACAAAACTACCAACTGCCGTATTTGTCGACGACGCCCCGCCATAGCGCGCCGCGCTCGCGGGCAAAGGTTTCCTTGCCGACGCTGGCGTTCTTCGTCGCAGCGGTGATCACCATCACGAGCTTCGGCTCAGGATCGACGAAGACCGATTGTCCGTAGACAGACCCAGCCGCGCTCAAGCGACAGGGGGAACAACGGTTAAAGCAGCGATTGAGGAGTGTCGAGCGTCAGCCGCCGGAGCTGGCTGGCGCCGGCGGCGGGGCCGGCTCGAACATGCACTGCAAGGTCGGCTTTGCGATCTTGGTGAAGGTCGCCGCGATCTGCGACTGTTTTGCCGGCGGCACCCAGTGGGTTTCGATGGTCGGCACGCCGGTCTCGCTGATGCCGCGCAACAGCGCCTCGCGCAGGTCGCTGTCCTCGACGGTGGCCGCGGCATAGTCATGCAGGCAGCCGCATACGGATTCCGGATGCGCCCAGCGGCCTACCATGTGGGGCGCGCATTGGCGCACGAACTCGCCGCGCGGATCGGGAAGCCTCGGCTGCGAGCGCATCTGCGCCTGGGCAGAGCCGATGAGAAGGAGGATGGTGGCGATCGCGGCGGTGCAGGAACGAAGGAGCATGATGGCCTTGGTACTTCTGGAACGGCTCGGACGTCGGCTATCGTGCGGCAAACACGAGAGCCGCGGCATTCGCGGCGGGCGCGCCGTTATAGGCGAAGGCGCCCGCAGCCGGCAAATTGTCCGCCGGGCCCGCCATCGAGGATCCAGCCAGCACAAGGGCGAAAGCAAGAATGAAGCTGAAGGTCCGCATCGAACTGTCTCCGGGTCGGGCAAGCCGCCGCCGTTTTGATTTGGCCGTTTGATAACCAAGTGCTGTTTCCGGATATCTGCACCGCAAGCGGAAAATGGTTTCGTGAGGGGAGAGAATTGTTTCGTCGCCGCGGCTGCGAAGAAACATGGCAGCAAAAAGCCGAATGATTTCAGAGACCGTGGATTATGACATTTGCATCGTCGGCCATTGGCCGAATGCAGGCTCGGCCAGTGGCCGAGGTGCGGCGTAGCATTGCCGCCTGCCTCACTGAACCCAAACCGATTCCATGACGACTTAAACGACAGCGTGCAACTTTGTGGGCAGTTGGCGCGTTACGTCCTGTTCGTCAACAAGACCTCTTCATCAGCACAGGGACCGCCGTCGTGGGCAATGGCAACATCGATGTTGGCAACACCCCGCGCAAGACCGACAAGCCGAGTGTTGAGCAAAGGCAGGGTAGCGGCTCGTCCGGCGCGGGTAGCGTCAAGCAAATGCAGGCAGGGATGCCCGCCAATTGCGGGGCCATGTCGCAGCAAGGCAGCTTCAGCTACCACGGCAATGTATCGTCGCCGCAGCAGCTGTTGCACCTCGTGGGCTGCCGCGACCCCAAGGTCAAGGTCGGTAACGAACCCTGGACCCGCCCGGCGCCGCGACGGCGTTAAAGCGGGACCTTCACGTTCGGCCCCTAACCTATTGAATGAACTCACCGCATTTCTGCACGGCGGCGTCAGTGCCACCCCAGGGCATGATCGGCACCGAGGACGTGGAATTCTTCGGCGAGCCTTCGATCAGCTTGTCCGAATAGACCATGTAGACCAGCACATTGCGCTTGTGGTCGCAGCCGCGCACGATCTGCATCTTCTTGAAGAACAGCGAGCGGCGCTTGCGGAACATGTCGTCGCCCTGCTCGAGCTTGTTCTTGAAGCGGATGGGACCGATCTGGCGGCAGGCGAGCGAGATGTCCGAGACCTCTTCGGCTAGCCCCAGCCAGCCCTTGAAGCCGCCCTTCTCCGGCACCGTGAAGTGGCAGGCGACACCCTCGACCTCGGGGTCGTCGACGGCATAGGTCGCGAGCTTGTCGTTGGGGCTGAGCAGCTTGAACACGGTGGAACGGCGGAAGATCAGGTCCGGTTCGTCCGCGGCTTGCGCCGGAGCGGCCATCACCAGCGCCGCGAATACCACCAAAGCCAGTCCCAAAGCGGCCACAAGCGGCCCGCGGATCGTCCGGAAATTGTCATATTGGCTAACGGCATTGGCTGGCATGAAAGGCTCCGCGGGGTGGGTCCGCCGCCTATGTAGTGCTGCGGTGCCACAGCGGAAGGCTGCCGGTAGAATGCGACCGCCGCCGTTTAACCGAATGTGAGGCTTTTTTGCTACGCTTGGATCGAAAACCGCAGCGATTTGAAGCCTTACGCTGGTGAACGCGTTTTCTGTCTGCGACAACCAACTTCAATACCACGATCGGGATTCTAGGGAATAGACGCGTGAGCGGACATCGGATTTCCACTGCCGGCGTTGCCGTGATTTTGACCGCGGCCGGCGCGGTTGCCAGCGCCTCGCCGGCTGAGGCCGCGCTCTATTACTGGAATGACTACGACCCCGGCTACTACCGTCCGGCGCAGCCGTTGCATCCGCGCAAGCCAAGAGTCCGTCGCAACAACGCGGCCGACAAAAAGGCGAAGCCCGCGGAGAAGGAGACTGCGAGCAAGCCGCAGGGTCCGCTGATCATCTCCATTTCGATCGACCAGCAGAAGATCCGGGTCTACGATTCCAACGGACTGTTCGCGGAAGATCGGGTCTCGACCGGCATGAAGGGCCATCCGACGCCGATGGGTGTGTTCAGCATCATCCAGAAGCACAGGATGCACCACTCCAACATTTATAGCGGCGCCCCGATGCCGTTCATGCAGCGCATCACCTGGTCGGGTGTGGCGATGCATCAAGGCGTGCTGCCGGGCTATCCCGCCTCGCACGGCTGCATCCGCATGCCGGCGGCATTTGCCGTGAAGATGTGGAACTGGACCAAGATGGGCGCGCGCGTGCTGGTCACGCCGGGCGAGATGACGCCCGCACCGTTCTCGCACCCGTTGCTGATCACGCAGAAGGTCGCGCCGCAGCCGGTCGCCAACGAGGCGCCGCAGGTCGATGCGCCGCTTGGCGTCAAATCCGACAAGGGCGCCGATGCAACGCGTGAAGTCGGCAAGCCCACCGAGGCGGCCGAGGAGAAGCTTGAGCTGCGCTCGACCGTCGGCCACGCGCGCACCCACACGGCCGACGCCGGCGGCGTGTTGCCGGTCAATGCAGCGGTCATGATGTCTGACGCTGCGCCGGCTACTGCATCCGGCGAGGCAACGCCGGTCAAGGTAGCGGAGATCAAGGTGGAAGCCGCCAAGGCCGAGGAAGCAAAGGCCGCGGAAGAAAAGTCCGAAGCGACGACCAGGTCGGAAGCCGAGCCCGCGGCTGCCAAGCCGGCAGAGATGCCGGCCCCTGCCAACACGGGCGAGGTCAAGTCCAGTCCAACCTCGGTCAGCGCGACGGCCGACGACAAGGTCGTCGAGCCGACATCCGCCGAGAAGGCTGAAGCGAAGGCCGAAGCCAAGGCAGCGGAGAAGGCCGCTGATAAGCCGGCCGAGCCCGCCAAGGCCGAAGCGCCCGCGAGCGAAGCGCCGGGCAAGAAGGACGTGTCGCGCCTGCCCGGCCTTGAGAAGCCGAAGCCCGAGCTGAAGCGCGAGGGCCAGGTAGCGGTCTTCATCAGCCGCAAGGACGGCAAGCTCTATGTCCGGCAGAATTTCAAGCCGGTGTTCGACGTGCCCGTCACCATCGCGCCGAGCGACAAGCTGATCGGCACGCATGTATTCACCGCCGAAGTCGACAAGAACAATCCGAACCTGCTGCGCTGGTCGGTGGTGTCGCTGCCGGTTACCGCACGCAACGCGCAAAAGAACGACGATGACGAGCGCCCGGCGCGCCGCCGCAAGGGCGCGGCTCCTGTCCCTGTCGTCCAGGCGAAGCCCGCGCCGGCGCCGAATACACCGGCCGAGGCGCTCGACCGCATCACGATCCCGCCGGATGTGATGGCGACGATCTCCGAAGCGCTGACGTCAGGCGGCTCGATCGTGGTGTCCGATCAGGGCATCAACCAGGGCGAAACCGGCGAAGGCACCGACTTCATCGTCCGGCTGCGCTAGAATGGGCCGAGCGGCTGCGTTAAACCGCCGCCATGGATGAGCTGCCGTCTCCGGTCAATACAGCGGCCGCGCGCCAGGACGCACTGGACGGGCTGACCTTCCTCGGCCGCCGCGGCGGTGTGGTGGCCATCATCGCCGGCCTTGCGCTGTCGTTCTTCCTGTTCGGCTACGCCGTGGTCTACTGGCGCAGCGCCGATATGGACTTCGTGGTGATCCACAGCGCGCTGGCCATGAACGACGGCAAGCCGCAGCAATATTTCGATCACACCGCCTATCTGACGATCCTCATGGTCAAATACTGGTTCAAGCTCCTGCACGAGCTCGGCCTGCTCGATGCATGGTCGCTGTCGTCAATGCCGCCGGCTTCCGATGCGGCGGCCTTTGACGCCGCGATGACGCATGCGGTGCGCGCGGGGCGCGTCCTGGCTTTGCTGATCGCGACGGGCAGCGTGCTCTGCTTCCTCGGCCTGATGCGAGCCGTGGTGCCGGACTGGCGCATCGCGCTGATTGCGACCAATGCGTTTGCGTTTTCCGGCGGCGTGGCGGTGCATTCGCGCATCCTGCGCAGTGAATTCCTGGCCGCGATGCCGGTGATCTTTGCCCTGCTGATTCTGGTCGCCGTCGGGCGCCGCGCCGGCATCGCACGGCCGCTTGCGGTCGGGCTCGCCGCAGCTTTGTGCGTGCTCGGACTTGAGAACAAGGTGCAGGCCATCCTTCTGATCGGGGCGCTGCCGCTGGCGATCCTGCCGTTCGGCAGCTCCGAGGGCGCAAGCGTCGCGTTCTGGCGCGGCACGCCGGCAGCATGGCTTGCCACTGCGCTAGCCGCAGTCGCTGCCGGCCTCGCCACGGGCGCGGCCTGGCCGCTGATCGCGGCCGGCTTCGACCGCGCGCTGCTCGAGGCCGCGCATTTTCGTCCGTTGCTGATGGGACGTTACGGCGGCTATCAGGTCGCGCTGATGGCGCTGGCTGGCGCCTGCATGATCGCCTATGCCGCGCTCTGGCGGGTCAGCGTTGCCGAGACGCTGGCCTCGATGTTTGCGATTGTCGCGGGCGCTTCCGTCGCGTTGCTGCTGCTGGATCTGCACTATGACGCCCGCAACGCGATCGCCATCGTCAATCCCCTGGAGAGGATGCTGACCTTTGCCGACACCGCGGCGAGTGAAGCGGCAAGTGCTTCCGGACCGTCGGCGATGCTCGGGTTGCTGGTCGAAGGTCTCGGCTCGGTACTCGCGCGGTACACCTTCGTGCTGCATCCGTCGGCGCGGCCGACGGTGTTCCTGAGCTGGCTGGTGGCGGCCGGCATCGTGCTGGCGTGGCGGCGCGGCGAACGGCTGGCGCCGCTGCAATCGCTGGCATTGCTGCTGGCCGCGATCGGGATCGACGTGCTCGGCGTGCGGCGCGGACTGAAGACGGAGTATTTCATCTTCACCGATCCGTTGATCGTTGTTGCCGGCGCGATCCTGCTGGACCGCCTGACCGAACTGCGCTTTGCCAGATTCACCTACGCGATCGGCACGACGCTGCTCGTCCTGCACCTCGTTGTGGGCCAGGCCGAGCCCGCGAAACATGCCTTCAAGGCGACCGGCCCGGAATCGATCTGCGAGTGGAACAGCCATTACATGCCGTTGCTCCCGCTGCCCTGGTGCCCGCAGCCATCGTAACGGCTTGTTGAAGGAGGCAGGCACGCCGCTGCGCTATGCTCCGATCGCGAAACAACTTCGGGGGAGCCATGATCGACCGCAGAACATTCATGGCGGCAGCCCTGGTCGTCGCGGCTGAACCCAGCTGCTCCCGCACCGCGCGGGCGCAAGGTCCAGCCATCAGCAAGATCACGGCCTACGCATTCTCTTTCCCGGCGCTATCCGGCGCCGACATCAGGCTTGCCGAATTCACCGGCCGGCCGATGCTGATCGTCAACACCGCCTCGCAGTGCGGCTACACTCCGCAATATGCCGGCCTGCAGGAATTGTGGAGCGAGTTTCGCGACCGCGGCCTCGTCATCATCGGCGTGCCCTCCAACGATTTCGGCGGCCAGGAGCCGGGTGGCTCCAGGGAAATCGCCGAAACGGCGCAGCATCAATATGGCGTCACGTTCCCGATCGCGGGCAAGGTGGCCGTGAAGGGACCGGACGCGCATCCCTTCTACAAATGGGCCGCGGAAGCGCGCCCCAAGCAGGTTCCGCGCTGGAACTTCCATAAATACCTGATTGGCCGCGAGGGATATATCTCCGAGGTCTTTGCCGAAAGCATCGAGCCAACGGACACGCGCGTGAAAACTGCGGTCGCTCGCGCTCTGGCCGCCTCGTAAAGGCCCCCGTAGTTAACCGGTCCGGGCGACAAATCGGTGGGTGTGTCCCCGGCGTCGTTGCGTTGGCGGGGCCGCTGCTACTAGGGTATTATCCGACAGGGGCAGGAATTGATCCGGACGGGGCCAGATGGCCGGTCGCGGGTTCAGGGAAAACTTCAGGGAAAACAACATGCGTATTGCGGCAGGTCTTATTGTTGCGAGCACGATTTCGCTGCTCGCCTCCAGCGCAGCGTGGTCGCAGGTGCCAGCGGCCAAGCCGGCCGCGGCAGCGGCAGCTCCGGCACCTGCTGCCGCGGTAGCTCCACCTCCGGCAGCCGCAGCCCAGCCACCGCAGCCCGCACGCGCGGCCTGCACCAATCCGAATGCGCTGGGTGTCGCCCGCACGGTCGAGATCGATACCACCGAGGGTCCTGGCTTCGGCTTCGAGCATTTCAAGGAGCTGGACTTCCTGAAAGAGAAGGAAGTGGTGCTGACCTTCGATGACGGCCCGTGGCTCAACAACACGCCGGCGGTGCTGAAGGCGCTTGCCGAGGAATGCACGACCGGCATCTTCTTCACCATCGGCAAGCACGCGACTTACTATCCGGAGATCATCAAGCAGGTGTACGCGGCTGGCCACACCATCGGCACCCACACCTGGTCGCATGTCGCGCTCGTCAACAAGAAGCTCTCCGAGGATCAGCGCAAAGAGGAGATTGAGAAAGGCATCAGCGCCGTGAAGTGGGCGCTGGGCGGCGTGTCGCCGGCGCCCTTCTTCCGCTTCCCGGCGCTGCAGCATCCGCCGGAAATGCTCGCCTATCTCGGCCAGCGCAATGTCGCGAGTTTCTCCTGCGACATCGATTCGTTCGACTTCAAGTATCGTGGAACGAAGCCGATGGATCTCATCATGCATGGGCTCGAGAAGAAGGGCAAAGGCATCCTTCTGATGCACGACTATCAAAAGCACACCGCCGAATTCCTGCCCGAACTGCTCAAGAAGCTGAAGGCGGGCGGCTACAAGGTGGTCGCGATGCGCGCCAAGGCGCCGGTGCAGTCGCTGCCGCAATATGACGAAGCCGTCATCAAGGAGCTGAAGCTGCCGACCATGAGCTCGCGTCCGCTCAGCAGCGTGGTGACGGACGTTTCGCAGTAACGCCAGCACGGCGATGCCGGCGTTGCGTTTCGAAGGCTATGTCATCGTCTCCAGCGATGGCATGCTCGCCAATGCGCAGAACGTCATGCCGGGCGAATTGAAGTTCGAGGGCGACAAGCGCTTCTTCACCGCCGCCCTCGATCGCGCCGCGCTGATCGTGCACGGCCGCCATTCCCATGAAGACCAGCCGAACTCGCCGAAGCGCAAACGGATCATCCTGACCCGCAAGGTCGCGGACGTCGCGCCCGATCCGACCAACCCGAAGGCCTGGTTCTGGAACCCGGCGCGCACCTCGTTCGAAGCGGCCTGCGAACGCGCAGGCGTTGCCGCCGGAACCGTCGCCATCATCGGCGGCCCCAGCGTGTTCGACCTGTTCATGGACCGCTATGACACGTTCTGGCTGTCGGTGGCGCCGAAGGTGCGGCTGCCGGGCGGCGAGCCGTGCTTTCCGGGCGTCGGCCCGCGCACCCCGCAGCAAGTCCTAAGCCTGCACGGGCTGAAAGCCGGCGAGGCCGAGATGCTCGATCCAGAGGACGGCGTGAGCGTCACGCCGTGGCAGCGCAGCTAGTTGACCTTAGTTTTGAGCGTGATCTTGTCCGAAAACCGGTTCCCACTTTGCGCTAACGCGGCCCTTCGGGTCGGGATCATGCTCTAGACATCCCCATAAGCCGGCTCGACCGAGCGCGGGCCCTTGCCGTAGCCGGCGATGATGAACAGCGCGCCGATCAGCGAGAGGTTCTTCAAGGCATCGATGATCGCCTTGGGATCGGCCGGCGTCTGACTCCAGAAATCATGGAAATAGAAGGTCGCCGCGATCACGAACAGGATCAGTAGGATCGCGAAGAACCGCGCGGCGAAATTGAGCGCGATCATCAAACCGGCGATGACCTCGAAGGCGCCAACGCCGATCGCCAGCATTTGCGGTGTGCTCATCCCGGCCAGCGATTCGAGCTGGACGAAATAAGGCAAAAGCAGTCCCGGGATCGTCACCTTGGTGGAGATGAAGCTGGCGGTCTCCTGGATGCCAACGAGCTTGCTCGCCCCGGTGTAGACGAACAACACGGCAAACAATATCCGCCCAAAAGTGATCAACGCTGGCATGACGGTCCCCTCAAATGCAAAAAGCGGATGTCGCAGCACCAATTATGGGCGTTCCGCTTCCGCTT
>Ga0081539_10001901_pt1 | contig 32378 bp, 67 predicted proteins | sample TabmetS4T2R2_FD_71023 | JGI IMG/M metagenome (GOLD analysis project Ga0081539, IMG submission 71023) | Tabebuia heterophylla rhizosphere microbial communities from the University of Puerto Rico - S4T2R2 | ecosystem: Host-associated > Plants > Roots > Rhizosphere ... | reverse complement strand
CCACCGGCGGCGTCGTCGGCAACGCGCAGCCCGGCCAGGTCAACGGGCAGGGCGGCGCCCGAACCGTCTCCACCGACTCGTGGCACCCGCACCTGGAGCTCGCGGCGACGTTCGCCGGCAAGCGCGCTGCGAGCATCGACGCGTCAGCCATGGCGACCAGATGGACGACGTTCGAGTCCAACATCAGGTCGGGTGGCCGCAACCCGGACGCCGGCGCGCAGTTCCATCGGACCATGGGCATGGACTTCTCGACCCTGCTGATGAGCCTGGCGAAGTGGCCCGGAAACTAGAAGGAGAACCGATCCATGTATCAGGTCATCGTCACGATCCCCGTCGATTCCGAAGAGCAGGCGGGCCACATCAGCGACAATCTCCAGGCGCTGCTGCGCGACCTCCCGGTCTCCTACCAGATCCTGGAAGTCCCGCAGCCGCAGGAGACCGAGGAGTAGCGCATGGCCTACCCGGCGACCATCCAGACGCTCGCGACCAACAAGGTCGACGCGACCACCTCCGCGACCGATCACCCCGGGCATCACAACTCGCTCGCGACCGAGATCAACGCGGTCGAGGCGACCCTCGGCGTCAACCCGCACGGCGCCTCAGCGACCGTCGCGGCGCGCCTGGACGCCCTCGAGCTGCTCGCCGGGGTCGTGAAGGCCAAGAGCTCGGACCAGTCGATCACCTCGCAGACCACGCTGCAGGACATCACCGGCCTGGACCTCGCGATCAGCGCAAGCGCCACGGAGCGATGGATCGTGAAGTGGTGGCTGCTCATCGACGCAGCGAACACCACCATGGACATCAAGTTCGGCATGTCCGCCCCGTCCGGCGCGATCGTGCGGTGGGGCGGGATCGCCGCGTACACGACCGCGACGTTCACGCCCCCCGGCGGATGGGGCACCGCAAGCACCGCAGGCACCCCCGCGAACCTGCTGACCGTGTCCGACGTCTACACCACCGGGTCACCATCCAACGGCCTCACGGGCGTCCCGCTGATCGCGATGATCCTCGGGGGCGGCACCGCAGGCAACGTGATCCCCCGCTTCGCGCAGAACACCAGCGACGCCGGCGCGCTCGCAGTGAAGGCCGGCTCCGTGATCGAGGCACGCAAGGTGATCGCCTGATGAGCACGTACGGCACCGGCACCTACGGCACCGGAACCTACGGCGACCCAACCCCCCCGGCGCCACCAGCGACGACCGGCGCGGTGCTCGTGATCGGTGCCCCCCACGGCCACCGCGGGATCACGATCGGCCTCCAACGCTGAACCCGCGCCCCCGCGCGGCCCCCTTGTGATGCCCCCGGCGAGAGCCGGGGGCATCACTGCGTCCATGGTCAGCCTCGCGCGGCCACGATCATGTCCGCGGCGCGAGTGCGGTGCTCGCGTGCGTCGGTCTTGCGCTTCTCGAGCAGGCCGCGCCAGCTGAGCGCCGCCAGCGCTGCGGAGATGCCGGCCCAGATGTACAGATCGCTGAAGCCGCTGCTCGCGCCGAGCAGGCACATCACGGCCGCGGCGCCGAACAGCCAGATCGACGCCTTCGGCTTGCTGAGGACGAGCGCCGCGGCGATGAGCCAGAGCAGTGCGGCGAGCAGACCGACGGCTCCTCCGGCTGCGAGGTCGTCGGCCGCCTTCTGGTCGGCTTGAGTCGTGCTGAGCGAGCTGCTCAGCGATCCGCCGGCAGCCACCGCGAGGGACTGCACCGCGAGGACGAGCATGAGGACCAGCGAGATGATGAGCGTCGCGATGCGCAACGCGTCCCCTTTCGTACCGGAGCCCCCCGGCGGGACTCCATGCGAATGACTCAACGTCGCAAGGTCAACCGATCTTGAGCGGTAGTCGAGGAGATGGCGCACCGGCGCGGGAACCCCGCTACGAGCGGTCAATGGTTCCTGATCACTGAGTTCCCATCGATGTGGGAGCGGGAAGACCAGATCGCGGGGGTCACCGGGCAGAGAAGGGTCAGCCGGGATGCAGGATCCTGATGTCGTGCAGGCGTGGACCGTGGTCGCCGGGAGCTTCGAGGAGGGGCTCAGGCGGCGTTTGCCGCCGGCGGAGCGTCGTCGGTTCCTCGTTTGCTACGTGTCGGCGTGTCGGGCTGCTGGCCTGCGTCCGTTAGCTCTCGTTCAACCGTGGCCGCATCCTCAGGACCGTTCACGGGCTTCAGAAGAGCGCTGATATCGACGTCGAACACGCGAGCGAGCGCGAGCATGCTCTCCCAGCTCGGCGCGTTGCGGCCCTTCTCCCAGCGGCTGATGGTGTTCCCGTCGGTCTTCTCGCCGACGCGGCGCGCGAGTCCTCCCTGCGATAGCCCGCGCTGATCGCGGAGCCGGCGGATGTTCGCGCCGATTCGTGCCGCCAGGCCCGCGATCACCTCGTCGTCTCCAGGAGCCACCTGTAGAGCATTGCGCGCATATACAGGTTCGGTCTAGGCACTCCGTGCAATTTCTACATGCGGTGCTCGCATAGGCTGAGGCGGTATAGGCTTGACGTGCCGATGATGAGTGACAGCGATCAGCTCAAGCAACGAGTCGGGACGAATGTCCGACGCGCCCGCGAAGCCGCCGGGCTAACCCAAGCAGAGCTCGCCGCTCAGATCGGCGAAGAGCAGCCCGCGATCTCACGCTGGGAACGCGGCGGTGCCATGCCCCGCCCAGCGGCACTCATCGCGATCGCGCGTGCGCTCGGAGTGACCGTGCCCGACCTGTTCGCCGACGGCACTCCCGCACCCAACGGCGAGGCCGCGGCGTGACCGCCCGCCCTGATCCCCTCGAGCTCCCGGAAGGAGCCGTCTTGAGCAGGAAGCTCCCCCTCGTCTTCGTGTCTGCCGCGGCCGTCGCGCTGCCCGCCCTCCTCGGGTTCCTCCCCGGCGGGGCGGCCGCGGCAGAGACCCCAAGGTTGAGTGTGGTCGCCGCTCGCGCCGCCGCCCTCGCGGCGGCGGCGCCCCTCGCCGACCAGCTCACCGGGGACGCCCTCGTCCGGGTGACCGGGTGCCAGCGCGTCTCGCCGCGGCGCGTGGACTGCACGGTCCTGGTCACGGCGCCGCCCGCGTATGAGTGCCGGGCCCGCGCGGTCGTGCGTCGGCCGCGGATCGGCCGCGCGATGCGGATCCGGCTCCGTGACGTCTCGTGCGTTGGGTGAGCGCGATGGCTGCGATCGACTGGAACAGCCCCGTGGTCGCCGCGGTCGTGGCGACGCTCGCCGCGATCGGGTTCCTGAGCGTGCTCGCCACCATCGCGTTCGTGCTTCTGGACTGCGCGGCGCGGCGCGCGCGCGTCAGGCGCTCGAGCGCGCGTGGTGGCGTGATCGAGCTCCAGGTGGTTCGTGCTGAGAAGAGCTGCGCCCCCTCCCAGGTCAGGGGAGAGGGCGCGGTACGTCGAGGAGGAGGCCGCGACCACCGCCAGGGAGGCCGGACGTGAAAAGACTACCTGAGCGGTCGGCTATCGCGAAGCGCACCGCGACGCGTGATCTCGTGACGTGCGGGCAGACGTGGCGGCGCCGGCGTGACAAGCGGCAAATGCGGGTGCGGATGGTGCACCGCGCGGATCGCCTTGTGGAGCTCGCTGATGGTGGTGGCGGGATCGAGACCGTCGGGTTCAGCGAGTTGCGCCGGTACTGGCAGCTCGTGCGCGAGCCCATCGCCAAGAACGACCTCATGGAGGGGATCCGGTGACCGGTCTGACGACCTGGTGGGCTAAGGACGCGGCGTGGCATCGCCGCGAGCGGCAGGTCGAGCTCGGCGAGGAGTTCGGCGCAGCCGGCCCGCACGTTCTGGACGTGCTGTGCTCGTGGGCGCAGGAGCAGCGCGGCATGGAGGGCTTCGTCCGCGGAGGCTGGCGCGCGCTCGCCCGAGAGGCCTTTGTAACGGTCGGTAACGCAGAGTCCATCATCACGCGCGCGGCCGAGCTCGGCGCCGTCGACGAGCTGCTGATCGATCAAGACGGCCGTCACTTCACGTGCCGGATCAGCGGCTGGACGAAGGACCAGGAGCGCGGCCGCACAGCATGGCGCGTCGCCAGACATCGCGAACGTGCAGCGGAAAAGCGCCCACCGGCCCCGCAAGCGCCGAGCGTTACCGACCGTGACGCTCCGTCACCGACCGTTACAGGTAACGGTCCGAAACGCGAAGTAACGCGAACTCCGCAACCAGACCATAGATATAAAGGGGAGGAGGAGCGCGCGCACGCGCGTCCGGATGAGGACCCGGTTCACCCCAGGCTGAGCGAGGTCCTACAGGTCCTGCGCCAAGCCGACGGGCTGCTCGTCGAGGACGGGCCGGTCCTCACCGCGATCACCAGCCACCCGGATGCCGACCCGGTGAAGGCGGCCGGGCAGGTGGTTGCGTGGGCAACGGCTGGTACGAACCGCTACACGCACGCCGGCCCCGCGATGTTCGCCGCGTTCCGTGTGATCGAGCAGGCCGCCGCGCGCGCAGCCGGCATCCGTGACGCCACCGAGAAGCACGAGAGCGCACGGCTCGCGGCTCGAGTCCCCGGCGGACCACGACGACCGCAGGCGTCGCGGCCGCGACTGCTCGCTGATCTCGGCGACGAGCTGATCGCCGAGGCCCTCAACCAGACGAAGTCGCCGGAGGAGTCATGAGCGTCTGGACGGACACTCAGTGGGCCACGCTGTTCGCGGTCCTCAAGCGCGGGTTCAAGAGCCGGGAGGAGTGGAGCGAGGCGGACGAGAGCGTCTACCGCGCGCTGCTCGCCGACAGCGACCCCGCCGCGGTCATCGAGGCGCTGAAGGCGATGGTCGCCGAGGGCGTCGTGTTCCGGCCCGTGCCCGGGGAGCTCGTCAACCGCTCCCGCCGCGACCCGGGCCGCCCGACGTATGACGAGATGGTGCAGCTCGTGCGCCGCGCGCTGCGCGCCAAGCCGACGCAGCGCACCTGGGGCAGCGAGGGCGAGCGCCAGCGCCTGTTCGACCAGGCCGCGCTCGACGCGGCTACAGCGGCGCATCCGCTCGTCGGATCGTTCCTCACCGCGTTCGGGATCGACCGGTTCCGCGCGCTGCGCCTCGATGACCCGGACTGGAAGGACCTCGCGCACCGCGACCTGCGCACCGCTTGGGAGGAGCACACCTCGGCGACCGGTGACCGTGAGGCGGTCGCGCTCGCCCGCGGCGGCGACACCCGCGCCGGCCTGCGGCGGCTGGACCCTCTCAGCCACCTCAAGCCCGACCCGGCGGTCGCCGGCGAGCTCACGGAGGCGACCAGCTGATGCCCGGCACCACCCCGATGGACAGCGTCCGTCCCGAGATCGTGCAGCTCGTCCACGAGGCCCTGGACGCCCGCGGCGACAAGGGCGCGACCGACGCGGAGCTGTCGGACATCCTGTGGGGCGCGTCGCGCAGGAGCATCAAGCGAGCGCTGTACGTGCTGGACCGCGATAGCCGCGTGACGCGCCATGGGAAGCGCTGGTACGCCCGTACGCAGCCTCAACCAGACGTTGAGGGTGACGTTGGGGAACGACTGCGTACGGAGGCACGGCGGTGAGGAAGATCCCGACCGTCCTGCGCCGCAACCCCGACGACATGCGGCACGTCCTGCTCGAGGTCTCCCCGGGCTGCGAGTGGGTCCTCGATGGCGAGGGCGTCGCCACGCGTAAGTTCGACGGCACCTGCGTCATGCTCGATGAGGACCGTCGTTGGTGGGCGCGCCGGGAGGTCAAGCCCGGCAAGCAGCCGCCGGCGAACTTCGTGGCCGTCGAGCACGACGCCGCGACCGGCAAGACGGTCGGCTGGGAGCCGATTCAGCAGTCCGCGTTCGCGCGCTGGCACGCCGCGGCGCTGGAAACGCACGCTGCGGCGCCACGCGGCAGCCGGCAACTGACCCCGGGAACCTACGAGCTCATCGGCCCGAAGGTCAACGGCAACCCGGAGGGCTGGGTCGCCCACGCCCTCATGCCCCACGGCGAGTGGATTATCGACAGCACGTACGAGCCGCTCACGCCGGAAGACCTGCGGGACCTGATGCATGCGTGCCGTGAAGGCGGCTTCGAGGGCGTCGTCTGGCACCACCACGACGGCCGCCGCGCGAAGCTCAAGGTCCGCGACTTCGACTGGAGCGCATCGTGAAGTGCCGCGAGCGCCACCGGCTACCGCTAGCTCTGCTCGTCGCACTCGCGCTCCTGCTCGCCGCGCCACACGGCATCGCCACCGCGAGCGCCTACACGGCCGAGCAGCTCGCCCGCTGGAACAGCGTCGCCGACCAGGTCTGGCCCGGGCACTGCGCCGGGCAACGCACGACCGTCGTCGTCGCGAACATCCCGCTGCTCCCCACAGACGGCGCCACCGCGGCCGTCGTCAACGGCCGCGCCGACGGCCGCGCTGACGGCTCCTGCGCCTTCCGGCTCCGAGACGGGCTGCCCGCCTACAGCGCCTGCCTCGTCGTCGTCCACGAGGCAGGGCACCTTGAGGGCGCCGACCACCGGGCCGCGACGATCATGGACGCGCACGTCACCGAGGTCCTCGTCGACGGCGCCTACCGGCCGTGCGCCGCGGTCGTGCCGCCGGTCCTGACGCGCAGCGCCGCGCTGAACTGGGTGGAGGCGCGCTACCAGCGGTCGCTGTGGTCACTGGACTGCCGCCGCGACCAACTCACCACCCGCATGCGCTGCTGGGGCAGCACCGTCCGCGGCCGCCGCCTCAGGTGGGTCGTCTGGGTGGACAGCGCCTACGCAATCCACGGCGGGAGGCTCGCGTGAGCTCGTGGCGCCGGACCGACGTCCCGTCGACGATGCGCGAGGCGTGGCAGCAGCGGACGCCCGAGGCGCAGCTGCCGACCGCGTGGGAGAAGGGCGGCGAGCTCTTCGCCCTCATGAGCCGCGACGAGATCGAGCCCGGCGACGTGCGCTGGCACATCTCGGTCCAGCACCGTGAACGTGTCCCAACCTGGTCGGAAGTCGCGGCCACCGGGCACGAGCTCCGGCCGGGTGTCGTCTTCGTCCTCGGCGTCCCGCCGAAGTCCTGGTGGATCAACGTGCACCCGCGCGTCCTGCACCTCTGGGAGTTGCGCGATCGCGCTCTATGCGATCAGTGGCGCGCTGAGCGGCAGGGGCACACGCCGTCATGAGCAAGCGCGAGATCACGCTGTTCGTTCTGATCTGCGCGATGGGCGTCGCGCTCGACGTCGCATGGCTCGTCCAGCGAGCGCTCCGGAGGGAGTCGTGACCGATCTCGACGACATCCCCCTGCTCGCCGACCAGCTCAACGACCTCTACGACGAGCACCGCCACGACGTGCTGCTCGAGGCCGCGGCGGCGCTGCGCGAACTCGGCGGCCGCGCGAGCCTGGCCGAGAACGTCGCTGTGCTCGCGCCGAAGCCGGGCGAGCTCGTCGTCCTGAAGCTCCGGGGCAACGTGCCGCCGTGGCAGCTCGTCGAGGTCACCGACCAGCTGCGCGCGGCCGTCCCGGATGGTGTCCGGGCGATCGTGCTCGCGGTCGACGGGCACCTGTACGGCGGCGCCGAGGCTGACCGGGTTGTTGAGGCAGCGCTGATCGAGCTGCGCGAGAGGAGGCGCTGATGCCGTCGACGTACATCCTGCACCGTCGCTGGCAGACGCAGACGTGGTTCGAGTCGGTCGCTCGGGTGCATCGCGTCGATCCGGTCGGTGTCGAGCGCGTGCTCGATGACCTCGCCGCGCTGGTGCCGCCGAATCGGCCCCTGCTCGATGGCGAGATCGTGCTCGTGAGCATCGAGCAGGAGGACGAGAGCCGGACGCCGGTGCACGCGTTCCGGGTCACGCTCCCGCGCCCGCACTTCCACCGCCTCGATCACACGCTGCGTACACCCGCCGACGGGCTGGCCGTACGTGGTGGACCCCCCACGTCAGGAGAGGAGAGCTGATGCTGCCCCTCGGCATCACCATCCCCGTGCAGGTCTGGTCGGGCGAGAATGTCGTCGACCCTGTCCAGACCGAGCTCTGGCTGCGCGTCCAGCGCAACGAGACGCGACAGGAGTCGGACGCATGACGCTGACCCTCACCCGCAAGCAGCAGCGCGTGCTCGAGGCGCTCCGACGCCTCGACGACCGCTCCACCGAGCGCCGCGCCGGCTGGCCCAACGGCCTGCCCACACCCGGCAAGGAGCTCGTCGCCGAGGACGGCTGGCACCTCGCCTACGACATCGCCCAGGAAGCGCAGGTCGACAACCGCGCAGTCGGAGCCGTCCTCGCGAGCCTGCGCCGCCGCGAGCTCGCCCGCCGTGAGCACCGCCCGCAGGACCGTGTCTACGTCTGGAGGATCGCGTGAGCCGGATCATCGGTGTCGTCGTCGCAGTGCTGCTGTTCTTCGGCGTGATCGGGCTGATCAGCTCGTGCGCCACCGTCTCGCAGGGCGACATCGGCTTCGCGGTCGGCGGCGGCCCGATTGACCCGCAGCGCCACAAGGTCAAGGGCGACCTGCTCGAGCCCGGCCTGCGCTTCACTGGCACCTTCGACGGCCTCTGGACATTCCCGTCGAACAAGACCCTGCGCTTCCAGGACTTCGAGGTCGGCGTCACCACGCTCGACGGCAAGAAGGTCACCCTGACCGGGCAGGTCGGCTTCCGGTTCGTCGGCGAGGCCGATCCCAAGCTTGCCAAGCGCTTCGCGGAGGGCGTCGGGGCTCGGAAGTACCGCGGCCAGCGGCCCGGCGAGAGCGACGAGGGCTGGACCGCCTTCCTCGATCAGATCGTCACGCCGGAGATCAACGCGACCTTCAAGGAGCAGTTCGGGCGCACCTACTGCGCGAACTTCGAGCCCGCGTGCCGCTCGATCGACCCGCGTCAGGACGTCCCCGAAGCTGAGCCCGAGACCGTCTATCGCAGCGTCTCTCGGGTCCTGCAGCAACGCGTTGACGAGAAGCTCGGAGCCGCCTACCTGCAGGACATCGGCGTCCGGGTGAACCGGATCACGTTGCCGGCTGAGGTCCAGACGAACATCGACCAGGTCACGACGGAGCAGGCCAAGACAAAGGCAGCCGAGCAGAGCGAGCAGACCGCGGCCGCGGAGGCGCGTGCGATCGAGGCGCGCGGCGAGGCGCTCCGGGAGAATAAGGACCAGATCGCGCTCGAGATCGCCAAGCAGTGCCGCGGCGGCGAGCGCTGCACCATCATCGTCGACGCCAGCGGCAACGGCGTCGACACGAGCGTCCGGGCGGGCGGCTGATGCGCGCACTCGTCCTTCTCGCGGTCCTCGTCGCTGCCGTGCTCGCCTATATCGCCGTCACGCGCGGCATGCGGCGGCTCGCCGCGCGCCGTGCCGCGCGTCTGCCGTGGCGCCCCAATCTCAGCCAGGTCGGCAACACCACGATCGTCGAGATCGCGAAGCCTGGCGCACAGCCGTACGTCATCGGCGAGGTCCCGATCCACGTGCCGCACTGGCAGCACCAGGAGCGCCTCGCCGAGCTCATGCTCGAGGCCGAGGAGAAGGCCGAGGACCTCAATGGGGCGCGGACATGATCCAGATCGACGAGCTGCAGAAGGCCGTCAAGCGGGCGCATGACGCGATGAGCACGGCGTGGACCGCGGTGCACGACGCGCAAGAGCAGATGCGCTCCGCCGGCGTCCCCGATCTCATCGTGGATCACCTGGAAGCGGCGCGTCTCGCGTGCATGACCCGCGAGGACTTCCCGGCGGTCGTCGACGCGCTCGACAAGCTCGGCGATCTCGCACGCGGCAGGTTGGGAACCGATCCGAACGATCGCGACAGCATCGTCGCGGCGCTCGAGCGCATGCTCGGACCGATCGACACCGACGCCCGGAAGGCCATCGAGGCCGTCTGCCGAGCGCTGGGATGGCGTCCTGACGCTGTACGTGACCGCACGGCTGCGTCATGAGGATCGAGCTCGTCAACTGCGAGGCGACGCTGCTCGCTGAGATCGCAGACTCGCGGATGAAGCGCAACGACATCGCCACGAGCTACGCGATGGCGCTGTGCTCGTCGGAGCGCGACTCGATCGACTGGTCGAAGGTCAACCACGCGATCATCGACCGCTGGTCGATCGCCGCGCTCCGCTACATCAAGGACCGCGCCTGGAGGATCGCCGAGGGCAGGGAGGCCGACCGTGGCTGACCGCTGCCCCTGCTGCGGCGCCGAGCCGCTCGAGCAGCGACCCGAGTGCGCCGCTCGCCAGCGAGACATGCTCGCTGGGGGGATCCGGTCGTTCCTCACGTCGCTCCCCTTCCAGCCGCCCGAGGCCATCGGCTTCCAGGCCCGAGTGAAGCTGCACGGCGCGCTCGACAGCGCCGGAATCCCGCTCATCCCTGAGCGCGAGGACGAGACATCGTGAACTTTCAGCCTGAGCTCGCCGCGAAGGTCATGGCCGGCGAGAAGACCGTCACGCGCCGGCTCTGCAGCACCAACCCGCGCTCGCCATGGTGGCGCGGCGCGTGCGCGCTGAAGGTGGGCCGCGACTACGCTGTCTGCCCTGGTCGCGGCAAGCCGGCGATCGGCCGAGTCCGCGTCCTGCGCGCCGAGCTCGAGCACCTCGGCCAGGTCACCACCCTCGACGCGAAGCGGGAGGGCTTCCATGGCCGCGGCGAGTTCCGCCGCGCGTGGGAGCAGATCAACGGCTCCTGGAGCGACGTCCTGCTCGTCTGGCGCATCGAGTTCGAGGTCGTCGTCGCACCGCCGCTGCTGGTCGAAGGCGACGACGTCATAGCTCGCGCGGTCCACGCCGCTCGGGGTGAACGTAAGCGGACGGCTGCGTCATGACGGCGACAGCCATTCGAGCGGAGCGAGAGCAAGCCGCCGCGCTGCGTGAGCGCGGCATGGGCTATCGGGAGATCGCCGCGGAGCTCGGCGTCGGAACGTCGACGGTGTACGCCTGGCTGAACCCCAGCTATGCCGAGCAGCAGCGTGCGGCCTCACGAGCCGCGAAGCGGCGCCGTCAGACCACGTGTCCGCGGTGTGGGCAGCTCGTGAGCTACGAGCGGCCAGGGGAGATCTGCGCCGGCTGTCGCTACGAAGCGAGGTATGGCGAGCGGAACCGGCGGATCTTCGAGGCGTGGGAGCTGGGTGAGCCCACCAAGACGATCGCGTCCCGCGAAGGGATCACCGAGACGGCCGTCTTGTCGCTGGTCGACCTCTGGCGGGCTCCGCTGGGGCTCTCTCTACGCCGCCGGGTGCACCGGGAAGCGTGGGATCACATCGCGCGGCGGTGGAACGACGACGGCTGGACGGCTGCGCAGATCGCATGCGAGCTCGAGACGAGCGAGCAGAACGTGGCGATGATGATCACGTCCATGCGTCGCGTCGGCATCGACGTGGTGCATCGGAACGGAAGCAACGTCAAGGAGACGGTTGCGCGCGCCGGGAGCATGACGGTGCGCGAGCTCGCCGAGGCAGCCGGCATCTCTCTCGTCGCCGCGACCAATCGCCTGGTCAGGGCGTACGCGCGTGGCGAGCTCGAGCGCGTGCGTGAGGGCAGGGCGTACCGATACCGCGTACGCAACGGAGCAGCAGCGTCATGACCGACCGTACGCAGCCCCCTGGACCACTTCCCCGCCATAGAAGTCAGGGCTACCCGTTCTGTCATGCGCCGACAGGCGCCGTCTGCACATATCCCCAGCACCTAAGGCACTTCTGCGGCCCGTGCCAACGGATCGCGCATGACGCGGCGGGCCACACCGGACCTGCGGATGGACGCGCAATGGACGCGGAGGCCGGGTCGTGAAGTGCGTCGGGACCCCGGGCAGCGCCAACTGGGGCACCTACACGCCCGACGCGAACGGCATCTGCCGTGACTGCGGCCGCACCTTTGGCTGGCACGCTGGCCAGGGGTGCTTCTCACCGACGTCGACCGGGATGCCCGCGCCGCAGGAAGCGCTGCCCGACCAGCTCGCGCTCTTCGCGAGCGGGAGCCCCCGATGAGCACCAGCGAGTTCTGGACGCCCGCGCTCGGCGACACGGTCTGGATGAACCATCCGGACGGCGGCGAACTCGGCAAGGTCATCGGCTTCGTGACCGACGAGATGCCGAACCGCGTCGGGCAGCCGATCATCGAGGCCCAGCACGACAAGCCCGGGATGTTCGGTCAGAAGGCCGGCGAGCGCTCCGTGATCCACCCGATGTTCCTGTTGCCGTTCGAGTACGGCGGCGACGAGTGGAAGCGCGCCGAGGCCGCGGGTCGGATCGGGACGCCCACGCGATGAGCATCAGCGACATCGATCGAGTCTTCCACGAGCGCGGGGGATGGCTCGTCCCGTTCGTGCCGGAGGCCGAGCTGAAGCGCCTCCGGCACATCGCTGAGACCGCCGTCTTCGCGTGCCTGCCCGTCCTGCACCTGCAGGGATCCGACACGCACGGCTACCGGCTCAGCGACCGCACCGACACGCACATCATCGCTACGCCCGAGGAATGGGCTCACGCCGCGCAGTCGATCGCCGACCTGCACGCCGTCCTTCGCGGCAAGGAGCCCACCCGATGAGCACGGGCGCGTCTCACTTCATGACCGTTCGCGTCCCCGTTGAGCTCGCCGACGCGATCCGACGCCTCGCCGAGCGCGAGGATCGCAGCATCTCAGCCGAGATCCGTCGCGCGCTCCGTGAGCACGTAGAGCGCGATGTCGCCAAGCAGATCGACGGGATCCACGCGACCTGGGGGGAGACGCAGCGGAACGGGCGACCCCCCGATGAGGACGCGCATCATGACCGACCTGATGCGCGGGTTCCGGCGCGAGACGCTCACCTGCGTCGAGATCGCCGAAGGGGACGGCACCGAGGAGAGCCCGGTGCGCATCGTCGAGTACTGGTACCACGACGACGGCACGCTGCTCCTCCGTCGCGACACGTGGGACGGGGAGCCCCCGAGATGAGCATGAGCACCGACGACCAGGTCGTGCGCCACGCTCGCTGCCTCGCGCATCCGCTCCGCATCGAGATCCTCGAGTGCATCGGCGTCGGGGAGGCGAGCCCGAAGGAGATCGCCGACACGCTCGCCAAGCCGCTGTCCGTCGTCTCGTACCACGTGAAGCTGCTCAAGCAGTTCGGCTGCGTGCGGCTCGTCCGGACGGCGCCGCGCCGGGGTGCGACGGAGCACTTCTACCGCGCGTCTGATTCGGGACTGATCGAGCGTGCGCGCGGCGCGCTGGGATCAGTGGTCCCCGCAGAGGACAGGTCGTGAGCCGCGCCTCGTGGACCATCTCCGTGTGCTCGACCTGCGGCCGGCCCGCGACGTGGCCGTTCTGCGAGCACCGGCCCGATCGATGGCAGCCGTATGACGCTCCGTCGTGGTGCGAGCCCGTCGTCGTCTTCCCAAGGAGCCGCCGAGGGATCGTGCTCGCACGCCGGTGGCTGGCAGCCCATCGTCTTCCTGCGCCCGAGCTTGGGCGGCCGCCGCCGTGAGCGGGCAGCCGCCGGCGACCGTGCTGCGCGCGATCGCCAGATACGCCCGGCACGTCCTGGAGGACGTGCCCGAGTGGCGCGCCGCTGAACTACGGCGCGCCCTCAGCAACGTGGCGATCGCAGCCGAGGAGGGCTCTCGCCGAGGACCAGGAGGCAGTGGACCGTGACCCCCCACACGTTGACCGCGCCGATGACGCCGGAGCGGACACTGGACCAGCGCATGGAGGCCCTGCTGCGCGCGAACGAGGTGAGATCTCGTCGCTCGCAGCTCAAGCGCGACCTGAAGAGTTCGCGCGCATCGATCGATCGGGTGCTGCTCGACCCGCCCGACTACGTCGAGACGGCGAAGATCATCGATCTGATGCTCGCCGTCCCGAAGGTCGGCCGGGTGAAGGCGAACAAGACGCTGCAGCAGTGCCGGGTCTCGCCGAGCAAGACCATCGGCGGGCTGTCCGAGCGCCAGCGCGACGAGCTCGTCCGGCTGCTGCGGCGATGACCGCCACGGAGATCATGATCGCCGCGCACAAGCGCGGCCTGGAGGCTGAGGTCGGTCCGATGGACCGTCACGGGTTCCTGACGGTCAGGGTCCCGTGGGCGGCTGAGCCCGCGGTCGTGCGTGACCCGGAGGATCTCGACTGGCTGCTGCGCGAGCTCGAGGCGAGGATCAGCTGAGGCGGCATGGCCGGTCGGCTGCTCACCGTGGCGGAGGCCGCCGAGCGCGTGCGGCGCGACGAGACGACCGTGCGGCGCTGGGTGCGCTGCGGGGAGCTCGTCGCCAGCCGTCCGGGTGGTGGCCGCGGTGGGCTGCTGATCGAGGAGGAAGCGATCGACGATCTGCTCGAGCGCACGCGCGTGGAAGCCCGCCGCTCAGCCACGCGCACATTCCGCGCTCGCAGCTCCCCCGCGGCGCCGACTACCCCGACGGTCGGCGTCGCGGGAGGTAGCTTCCGCGCCAGGGCGCGGAGATCGGAGACGACGTGAGCGTGCAGGTGGTGCGCAGGGCGGACGGCACGGAGGTCATCAAGGTGCGCTGGCGGCAGGGTGGCCGCCAGCCATCCAGGACGTTCGACCCGGCGAAGCTGGGCGGCAAGCGCAAGGCGCTCAGGGCCGCGCAGCGCTTCGACGAGAAGATGGCCACGGCGTTGGCGCTCGGCGACGTTGATGTCCTGGACCGCGGCCTGATGTCGCTGGCGGAGTACGCGGATGGGTGGTGGGAGCGCTACGCGCGCCCGAACCTCGCGCAGTCCACGCTGGATCTGTACGCCGTGCAGCTCGATCTGCGCGTGGTCCCGCGGTTCGGTGGGTGCGCGCTGCGGGAGATCACGCCGGCCGCCGTGGAGGACTGGATCGGATGGATGCGCCGGCAAGGAGTCGGGGACCCGACGATCCTGAAGTCCCTGACGGTGCTGCAGGCCGTGCTGAAGCGCGCGGTCATCGATGGGGAGATCGACCGCAACCCGGTCGAGCCGGTTCGCAAGCCGCGCCAGCGACGATCGCGCGACCCGCTGGCGATCACCCCGGCGCAGGTGGAGGCGATGCGCGCGCACCTGCGCGCCCAGGACCGCCTCGGCGACGCCACGTTGGTGGCGCTGCTCGCCTACGCCGGCCCGCGGCCGGAGAGCGAGGCTCTTCCCCTGACGTGGCCGCAGATCCGCGACCGGACGATCCTGCTGCGCGCGGGCAAGAAGCACGGCGCCGAACGAACCGTGAGGCTGCTCGCCCCGCTCGCGCAGGATCTCGCCGAGTGGCGCCTCGCGAGGGGCCGTCCGACGTCGGGGCTCGTGTTCCCGGGACCGAACGGTGGCGCTTGGACGGGGGACGCGTGGGACAACTGGCGAGACCGCGTGTTCCGGCCCGCGGCCGCGGCCGCCGGGTTCCCGCTCGACGCGACCCGTCGTGTCCGCCGGCGGCGCGCGAACGGCCAGGCCGAGATCCAGGAGATCGCCGTGCCCTCGGTCCGCCCGCGTGACCTGCGCGGCAGCTTCGCGTCGCTGCTGATCTACGAGGGGATGAACGTCGTGGAGGTCGCCCGGCAGCTCGGGCACTCACCGCAGACCTGCCTGCGCGACTACGCGAGCGTCTTCGAGGAGTTCGATCCGGCGAAGCGCCGCCCGGCGGAGGACGTCATCCGCGAGGCGCGCGACCACCAACGCATGAGGAGGACTGGATGACGACGCCCAGTCGGGAGAGCCACCAGCAGATCTACGACGCCTACGTGCGCATGGCGGAGGAGGCGCACTACCGGCCGATGGCGCCATCGGACGGCATGGGAGGCATCACCGTGCCTCCTGAGGAGCTCGATCTCGACGAAGAGGCCCGGAAGTACGTCGTGCGCTGGTGGCACTCCGAGAACGACGGCCGGTTCCGTATCGGCAGCGCGCACTTCACGCTGCGCCCGGCGATGATCTTCGCGATCGAGGCGGCGCGTCTGTCATGTACCGGCAGCGATGCGGCTCCGGTCGTGCAGCTGCTCCGCATGGCCCATGAGGAGGCCGAACGGGTCGCAGCGGAGCAGGAGCCGCGCGGTGGCGCGTGACGAGGTTGTGCCTCCGGTGTGCCTCGCCCCTCGTGAAGTAAGGCACTCGCGGCGTCTACTCCGGCCGCGTTCTGCCTGCAATCTGGCGGTAAGCCCTCTGGGGGACTCGAACCCCCGACCCCTTCCTTACCATGGAGGTGGCACACGCAAAGCCGCGCCCGCGAACGTTGGAAGTTCCCTGCGTACCCGCAAGATTCGTTGGGCACCATCGCGCGACGTGGCCCCTCGTAGCGCACCATGTTGTGCCCCCCGTGTGCCTCGCACCCCACAGCCGCCGACGAAGGGCAGCTGCTCGAGCGGCTCGCCCTCCGCGGCTACCGGTGGCGCAAGCACTGCGAGCGGCACGGCTACCGCGCCGCAACAGGGAGATGGCCGTAGTGGCCCTTGAGCGCTGGGAATGCCCGCAGCACGGAGCGACCTACGTGCACGGGCAGCGATGCCTCGCCCTGTCGTGTCGCGCGCACGCCGTCAAGGTCCGCTACGTCCCGGAGGCCGAGTTCGAGCGGCTGCGGGCCACGCTGCGACTCATTGCCCGGGACAGGGCGCTGTCGGCCGAGCGGCTGCGGATGGTCGCGCAGGACATGCTCGACTACGACCCTGAGGAGGACTCCCCGTAATGCCGGGACACGAGTACGAGGGGCGACAGCCCGTCACCGTCGGTGACGTGGCCTACGACCCGGACTCGGCGGTAGCCGCGCTCGTGGCCGAGGTCGAGCGGCTGAGAGCGTCCGAGTCTCGACTGCAGCGCAAGCTCCATGAGGTTGCCGCAGTCATCGGGCTCGATCCCGGCGGCGGCACCGGCGGCTACCTGCTGCCCGCTGTCGAGCGGCTAGTGGCGGAACGCGACCGCCTGCGCAAGATCGAACAGAACCGGCGCGTCATCGGACGTCGAGATGGGGGTTGACGGGATGCCGGTTCTCACGCGTGAACAGCATCGAGCGGCGCGGCGCGTCCGGGCGACCTGGCCCGTCATTCGCGAGCACCGGGAGAGCTTCCCGCCACACCGGCTATTCCTCTACGTGGACGACGGCGTGAGTCAGGGCGGTATCGATGGGATCACGCACGAGGTGTCGATCCGTCCCGATGGGCTCGTGCTGGGCGAGCCCGACGCTGAGGAGTGGTCCTAGTGCCGGTTGTCGAGGAGTGCCCTGATTGCGGCTCACGGCCCGCCGAGCAGCACATCGTCTGCGCGTCCTGCGGCAAGGCGCTCGTGCCGCTGAGCGAGGCCGACCTGTGGTGGTGCCGGACGTGCGGCGGCGGCATCCGCGACGTGCTGAGCGTACGCCGGGTGCCGACGTGCCACGTCGGGCAGGATCCCTACCCTTCCGGGCAGGGTGAGACGGCAATCACCGCGCGAGGCGGCCAGGAGGGTCCTCGCTCGCGCGGCAGATGAGGACCCTCGCCTCGTTGTGGAGCTGCGCGAGCTCCTCGCGCGCCTCGAGATGACAGCCACGGGCGCGATCACCTCCTACAGCCCATCGGGCCGCGGCGGAGCGGACAGCCGACCGCCGACCAGCGGAGACGACTGGCCGCCGTTCATGCAGCTGGAAGAGCGCATCGCGCACGCCGAGACACTCGACGAGTTGCGCGCGGCGAAGCAGTGGGCGCACGACCGGCTGCGCCACATCATCCGAGGCCCCAGGGTGATCGTCGCCGAGGAGACCCGCGAGGAGCGCCGCGATCGGATCGTCGAGAACGGCGAGGGCTTCCCCGCGAGCGTCGTCGCAGCATCCCTGGGGTGCACGATCCGGGAGGTCTACGAGGCCCGCACCGCCCACGATCGTGACCTGCTCGACGGGCGCAAGCGCCGCGAGGTCACGGAGATGACCGCCAAGGAGCGCCAGGAGCGCGCGCGGAAGATGCGCCTCGCCGGGATCAGCTACACGCGGATCGCTGAGCAGCTCGGGGTGCATCCGAACACTGTGCGCCGCGATCTGGGCGTCAATCCGATGCGGTAACTACCCCCGGAAGGTCGGAAATTGCGGTCTGGTGGGGGTGCGCGCTACTCTGCGGGCAGCTTCGGCCGTAGACCCATGCCCAGAACCCCGGCAGGGCACGAGCCGAACCCAGCGCCGTGACGGCGCCCCGGACCGCTCCCGCGACCTCACCCCCCAGCGCCGATGTTCTGACGCGACCGCGAGCCCTCCGTGCAACCCGCCTCACCGTGGACGCCTGCCCCAACTCGGCAGCCTCAGGCTGCCGCTGCCCAGCCCACGCCCCCGGCCTGCTCGCGCATGCGCGAGACCCGGCCGCGTTCGAGGCCGCGCTCGCCCCGTTGCGCGAACGGACCCTTCGGGAAGCACCCGGGCCCGATGAGCCACGTTGCGACGGGTCGATGACCTGCCCCTGCCCCCAGCACGCGGCGGAGCGTCTCGCGCGCGTGCGGCGCGGCGCGGGCACACCGCAGCAGCCCTGGATCCCGAGACGGAGCCGACGAGCAGCATGAGCCAAGCACCCGCCCCAGAGAGCACCATGCCCAAGCAGCCTGCCGGCCGCCGTGACCTGTCGCTCGCCGGCGGCGACGTCGCGAGCCGCAAGCTCACCGTGGCGGAGGCCGCCAAGCAGTGGGTCATGGCCAAGACGATCATCGCCGAGCAGGAAGCGCTGCGCGACCAGGCCGCCGCGGCGCTAAAGGAGTACTTCGAGAAGACCGGCCGTACGACGTACAAGGACAAGATCGCCTACATCACGGTCCCCTCTCGCGTGATCCTCGACCAGAAGAAGGTCAGGGCGTTCCTCGGCAAGCGCCTCTCGGAGTTCCAGAAGCGCACCGAGACATCGAAGACGCTCCAGCTCCTGAAGTGACCCATCTCGCGCCGCCACTCACCGTGGCGGCGTCGCTGTTCGCGCTCGCGGGCGCGCTCGCTGACAGCACGTGGTTTCTCAGCCTCGCGATCCTCGTGCTCGCCGCCGCCGTCGCGAACGAGGCGATCCGCCTGGAGCGCATACGGGAGACCGTGGAGAGCATCGACGAGGTCCTCGCCGACGTGGACGCCTACCTCGACGAGCACAAGCAGTGATGGGCCGCTACGAAGAGGACACCGCCACCGTCACGCTCGCGGCGGCCGAGGCGTTCGAGCTCGCGCACGCCGACGCGTACGACGACGAGCTGCCGCCGTCGCCGAGCGAGCTACAGGACGAGCCCTCGCTGCCCGAGCAGGTGGCCGACCTGCCCGACCGTTAGGTCGCGCGCCTCGCCCGCGGCGTCGAGCTCGACGTCGAACAGGCCCGGCATATCGGTCTGCCGGATCGTCGCGCCGGGGATCCGCAGGTAGGACGGGAAGCCCTCGGCGCGACTGTCGCCGACGTCGACGCTCGTGCCGATGGGGACGCGCAGGCGCAGTCCCTTCCACTCGATCAGGCGAGGCTCGGTCATCGCGCGACCGTAGCGCGCCAAGCGGCCATACGCAGCGTTGCGCGCGGGCGCGTGGTGTACGCAGCCTCGTGGGATTACGCAGGCGCCCGTCCGCGTCAGCCCGAGGCGCGACGTCCCGGGCGCGGAATCGCGAGCAGCGCATCGGCGTGGCGCCTGTCGGTGTCGTCCGGTTCGCTCCGACCGCTCCAGCGCGCCGACCGGCACGCGAGTGCCTCAGCCAGGTCCTCGTCGCTCATCCAGGGCATGAACTGCGCGACGACGAGGCGAGCCTTCTCCCGCCAGCCCTCGCGCTGCTCCTCCGTCAGGTCGCCGTCCCACGTGCCTTCACGCGGCCACTCCTCGTACAGCGCGCGGGCCGCGGCTTCGATGCCGATATCGCTCATGCGGCGGACCGTACCGCCGCACGGGTAGCGAGTTCGGCCTTGAGCTCGCGCTCGAGCGCGACGCGCCGGTGGCTGACAGGCCCGCTGGTGACGTCGCGCTCGAGCAGGAGCCCGATGTACAGCCACCGCACCTCCTCATCGAGCAGCCCGCCGAACCGCCGGCGCTGACACGCGAGCAGATGCCCGTGCCGCTCATCCACCCCGCACGCATCGCACCTCATGGCCGAAGAGTCCCAGCCAGCCCGGATGCTGGCCAAGCTGACCGATCCAGGGCGTAGGATCGCATCCGATGAGTCGCCAGTGCGCATGGTGCGGAGCCGAGCTGGTTCGCCATGCGCAAGGCGAGACCTTGCGGCAGTTCAAGCGCCGGCGGCATTGCAGTACCGAGTGCGGATATCGGACCGCAGGCAGGCGACGAAGCGCGGCCGCGCGCGCAGCGTTGGAAGCCCTGAGCGCGAGCCTTCCGTCGGCGTCGCCTACCTCAGGTACTTCACGCCTGCTCGAGGTCGTCGGCTATGTCCCACTCCGTCGTCGCGACGGCTCGGTTGCTGCTTGGGCGAAGGTCGACGGGGAGGATCTCGCCGAGATCGGCGGTTTCCGCTGGTACCTCGGCACGCGCGGCTACGCGATGCGGCAGTTTCGCGTGCCAGGGCAGAGAACCACCCGAGCCGAGTTCATGCATCGGCGCGTTCTCGGTCTGGCATCTCGAGGGACATCCGGCCGCTGGCAGGCTGACCATGTCAACCGGGACAAGCTCGACAACCGCAAGGCGAACCTCCGCATCGTCTCGCAGGGCGAGAACGAGCAGAACAAGACCCGCGTGCTGGCGGGTTCGGGCTACAGGAATGTCGCCTTCGATCGTCAGCGACAGGCATTCTTCGCCAGGGTCACGCTGCGCGGTAAGCAGCACGTCCGCGGCTACTTCGCCACGGCGGAGGAAGCGGCCATCCACGCCGCTGATCTGCGGCGACTACTGCACAAGCACGCGCCGACATAGGCCGACGCCGGGAGCCCGGTCATGAGAATGATCGGGTACTCAAGAGTGAGTACGGAGGAGCAGGCCGCCTTCGGGTACGGCCTCGCTGCGCAGCGCACCGAGCTTGAGCGCGCCGCCGAGTACCACGGCTGGGAGCTCGTCGAGCTCGTCACCGACGAGGGCTACTCGGCCGGCACGCTGGAGCGGCCCGGCCTGCAGCACGCGCTGCGCCGCATCGCCGCCGGCGACGCCGACGGCTTGGTCGTGGCCAAGCTCGACCGGCTCAGCCGTTCGGTCGTCGACTTCGGCGAGCTGCTCGACTGGTTCAAGGACGCGCGCGCCACGCTCGCCGCGCTGGACCTGCACATCGACACCTCCACGCCCGGTGGCCGGATGGTGGCGAACGTGATGATCGTCGTGGCGCAGTGGGAGCGCGAGACGATCGCCAAGCGCACGAAGGACGGGCTCGCGGCCAAGCGCGCGAAGGGCGAGCCGACCGGCAGCCCAGCGGTCGCCGACAACCCGCGGCTCGCGGCACGCATCGCCGAACTGCGGCTGCAGGGCCTGAGCCTGAACGCCATGTGCCGCGCCCTCACCGAGGAAGGCTGGCCCACGCCACGTGGCGGCAAGCAGTGGCGCCCATCGTCCCTTCAGACCTCGACGGGCTACTCGCGGCCTACCGCTCGCCGCAAGCGTGTCGGCCTCCCGCCCCTGCCGCCGCGCCGCGGCCGGCGCGCCGCGGCATGAACCTCACACAGCTCGAGCGCAGGGTGCTCGCCTACCCAGGCGTCGCGGCAGCCGTGGTCGCCGAGCTCGAGCACACCACGACCCACGCCGTGCATGCAGCACGCCGTCGCCTCGGCCACGCCGAGGACCACGACCACCGAGAGATCGAGGAGGTCGACCGCGTCATGCGATCCAACCGTTGCCCGTTCCTGTGAGCCCATCGTCATGGCCCTCGCGCCACACCCCAACGCAGAGAAGTACGCGTACATCACCGACGGCCGGCGCCTGCTCTACGTGCTCTCATACGACAGCGGCGAGGTCCTGCTCGAGGACTGCGCCAGCTTCGACCTCGTGGTCATGGGGTTGACCGAGGTAGCGCAGCTCAGGCTCGTCAAGCCGGCGCCCGTCCTGCAACATCGCGCGCTGATCGTCGCCGCCTGATGCGCCGAGCATGCATCCGCTGTGGTCGGGTCAGCGGCTGCTCGTGTCGACCACCGGCTCGATGGGGAGATCGTGGCGCCGGCGCAGCCCGCAGTCGACAGGCGAGCTTCCGCCGCGCCGTGCTCGAGCGTGACGGCTACCGCTGCACGCAATGCGGCAGCACCGAGGACCTGCGCGCCTGCCACATCGTCCCGTTGCACGCTGGCGGAACGCACGACATCAGCAACGGCACCACGCTCTGTGCGGTGCATGACCGAAGGTCAGACCCGCATGCCCGGTAGCGGGTGGGGGGTGGCCCACCGATCGTGAATCCCCGTGGGCAGCGATCACCCGGCCACCTCGGCGCGAAGAAAACCGCTCGCGAGAAAATCGGTATGACCCAACGACGCTCCAAGCAGGCTGCCGCCTCGCCGGCCGCCAAGCGCAAGGGAACGCGCGACCCGATGCTCAGCTTCCGCGTGCCGGCCGAGTTGCGCGATCGCATCGACGCCCTTGCGAAGGAGCGCGGCGTGACGCGCAGCGTGCTACTGCGAGAGCTCGTCGAGACGGCTCTCGCCGGCGACACCACCGAAGACGACGACGCCGGCGACCTACCGGCGATCGCCGGCGAGCGCGAGGTCCTCGAGCTGCTTACCAAGCAGGCGCGCGAGGGTGTCGTCAGCGCGATGAACACCCTCTGGCGCCACCACCGCGCGATAGCTGCCGAGGCCGACGAGCCTCCCACGCCGGTCCCGGCATCCGCAGATGACGACGCCCCAGACGACCCGTTCCAGGCGCTCGACGAGCTCGCGCCGCGTCGCCGCGCGCGCGACGCCTGATCGCACAGCCCGCAAGCCGCTACGGCCCTTCACGGTCGACCACTTCCGTGCGTACGCGCGGCTGATGGTCCTCGACAGCGGCGACTACTGGCAGCCTGAGAGCTTCCAGCTAGAGGTCGTCGCCGACATCCTGTCCGGCATCGAGGAGGTCCTTGTCCTCATCCCCGAGGGCAACGCGAAGACCACCCTCATGGCCGGCGTCGGCCTGTACCACGGCGACTACACCGAGACCGCCGAGGTGCTGCTCGCCGCCGCGTCACGCGATCAGGCCGGGCTGCTGTTCAACCAAGCAGGCGGGTTCGTCGAGCGCTCACCGGGCTTCAAGTACGACCCGCGCACAGGCAAGGGCCGCTTCCGGATCTTCGAGGGGTACCGCCGGATCCGCTGTCTCGGTCGCGGCGGCCGGCTGCAGGTCTTCGCCGCCGACGACCGGACCGGCGACGGCGTCATCCCGACGCTCGGGTTCATCGACGAGGGCCACCGGCTGCGGGACATGCGCCTCGTGCGCACCTGGCGCGGCAAGCTCGCCAAGCGCGACGGGCAGCTCGTGATCATCTCGACCGCCGGAGAGCCGGGCACCGAGTTCGAAGATCTCCGCGGACGCGCGCTCGCCGACGCCACCGACCTGCAAGTCAACGGGTCTCATACCCGTGCGGCCGGCGCGAACAGCGTCCTGCACGACTGGTCGGTCCCTCGGGACGCAGACGTCAACGACATGACAGTCGTCAAGCAGGCCAACCCGCTGTCGACGATCACCGAGCACACACTGCAGCGCAAGCGGCAGGCGCCCTCGATGACCGAGACCCACTGGCGGCGCTTCGCGTGCAATCAGGCCGTCCGGGGCGAGGAAAGCGCGATCACCGCGCACGAGTGGGCACGACACGGCACCGCTGACCAGATCCCCGACGGCACCCTCGTCGACGTTGGTGTCGACCTCGGCTGGAAGCACGACACGACCGCGATCGTGCCGCTGTGGTGGCGTGCCTTGGACGACCGGCTGTTCGGCCGCCCGACGATCCTGATCCCCCCGCGGGACGGGCACTCGATGGAGCCCGAGCTGATCAAGCAGGCATTTCGCGACCTGCACGCACGGACACCCATCCGCTACGCCGTCATGGATCCCGACCGCGGCGCGGAGATAGCCGCGTGGTTGGAGAACGAGCTCGGCGTCGAGGTCGTCGAGCACGGCCAGTCGCACGCCCCCATGGTCCTCGCATACGACCGCTTCATGGAGGCGATCCGCAACGGGTGGATCCGCCATCCCCGCGACGAACAGTTCACCGAGCACGTCCTCAACGCGATCGCCAAGACCCTCCCCGGCGGCGGTTCCCGGTTCGACCGCCCATCCACATCACGCACGCAAGGCGGACAGCGACGCCGCGTCATCGACGCGCTCGTCGCCGCAGCGATGGTGCACAGCATCGTCCTCGCCGAGACCCAGATCCCTGCCGAACCGCTGGTGGCGTGGCGATGAGCGCGCGCCTGATCGCCCTCCTGTTCGTCGCGCTCGGCGGCGCGGTGCTGCTCGCGGGGCTGACATGGCTACTCGGCCCGTGGACCCTGGTCGCCGGCGGTGTCGGCCTGATCGCCGGGGGCCTGTTCGTCGTCGACGTGAAGTGACCCCCGTCTCGTGCCGAGCCTCTTCCGATCCCTCATCAAGCGCCCGACGAAGAGCGGCGCCCGCGACGGCACGCTCTCCCTGGAGGAGTGGGCCAACTACTTCACCTTCGGCGGGCTCGGCTATCCGCTGCTCTCCAGCGGGACCCTGGTCGGCAGTGAGGAGAAGATCGACGCGTCCTTCGCCGGGTACGTGGAGGGCGCGTACAAGCGCAACGGGATCGTCTTCGCGTGCATCGTCGCGAGGCTGTTGATCTTCAGCGAGGCGCGGTTTCAGTGGCAGCGCCTCAGGGACGGCCGGCCGCAGGAGCTGTTCGGCACCCGCGCGCTGCAGCTGCTGGAGGAGCCGTGGCCGAACGGCACCACCGGGGATCTGCTCGCCCGGATGATCACCGACGCGGACCTCGCCGGGAACTTCTTCGCGTCCCGCCGCCCGCCGGCGCGGCCGGGCGGGCAGCCGTGGATCGAACGGCTGCGCCCGGACTGGGTCACGATCGTCACCGGCTCGAACACCGGGTCGGCGCTTGACGCCGAACTGGTCGGCTATGTCTTTCAGCCCGGCGGCCCCGCCTCCGGAGAAGACCCTGTTGCGCTGCTCCCTGAGGAGGTCGCGCACTTCGCGCCGATCCCCGACCCGATCGCCCGGTATCGCGGCATGTCATGGCTCACGCCGGTCCTGCGGGAGGTCATGGGGGACGGCGCGGCGATGACGCACAAGCAGCGCTTCTACGAGCAGGGAGCCACCCCGAACCTTGTGGTGCAGCTCGGGATCCCGAACATCACGCCGGAGAAGTTCGACGAGTGGGTCGACAAGATGGAGGCCAACCACGCCGGCTTCCTGAACGCCTACCGCACCCTGTATCTCGCCTCGGGGGACGCGAAGGTCATCGGCTCCTCGTTCAAGGACGCCGACTTCAAGGCCATCCAGGGCGCCGGCGAGACCCGCATCGCCGCGGCCGCGCGGATCCCGCCGATCATCGTCGGCCTGTCTGAGGGCCTCGACGCGGCGACCTACAGCAACTATGCGCAGGCGAAGCGCGCGTTCGCGGACGGGACGATCAGGCCGTTGTGGCGCAACGCCGCCGGCAGCCTGCAGCGGCTCCTGGACCGCCCGAGGGACGCAAGGCTCTGGTATGACGACCGGGACATCCCGTTCCTGCAGGAGGACCGCAAGGACGCCGCGGAGATCCAGTCGATCGAGGCGGCGACGATCAGGACGTTGGTGGAGGCCGGCTACGACGTCGACAGCGTGGTCGACGCGGTCTTGGCTGAGGACTTCAGCCGCCTGCTCGGGCAGCACACCGGGTTGCTGTCTGTGCAGCTGCAACCTCCCGGCACCCCGGCGTCTGAGCCGGCGGCGCTTCCCGCGCCGGCGACGAGTGGCGCGAACGGGAACGGTCGCCTTCAGCTGACGCAGGGCCACAGCGGCGGTATCGCGCTGCTGGCCGAGTACATCGACCAGAGGAACTAGCTCTCATGGCAGACGGAACCAACGGCGTCGCCGAGGCGCCGCAGACGCGCGCGCCCGTGGACGACCTGTTCCGGGCCATCACCCTCGGCGGCATCTCCCTGCGCGAGGAACCCGATCCGGACGAGGGTCGCACGCTGTTCGGGCACTTCGCGGTCTTCAACCGCTGGACGGAGATCGACTCCTGGTTCGAGGGGCACTTCATGGAGCGCATCGCCCCCGGTGCGTTCAAGAAGTCCTTCCGCGACACCCAGCCGAAGGTGCTCTTCCAGCACGGCCACGACATGGAGCTGCGCGACCGCGTCATCGCCTCCGTCCGCGAGCTCAAGGAGGACGAGAGCGGCGCCTACTACGAGGCGCGGCTCCTGGACGGCCTTCCCGAGCTCGTGCTCGCCGGCCTACGGGAGGGTGAGTACGGCGCGAGCTTCCGCTTCGGCGTGATGCGCGAGGAGTGGATCGAGGAGCCCGGCACCTCCGAGGAGAACCCCAAGGGCCTCCCGGAGCGCACCCTGAAGGAGCTCAGGGTCAGCGAGTTCGGGCCCGTCACGTTCCCCGCCTACGGCGACGCGACCGCCGGTGTGCGGTCGCTCACCGACGAGCTGCGCCCCGGCGTCGCGCAGGAGTTCCTGCACGCGATCAAGGGCGGCTCCACCCCGGATCTGACCGACCTGGTCGATCTCCTCAGGCGCCGCGACCAGCGCGCCACCCAGGCTTCCGCACCCCCGACCAGCCGCGCCGACACCGAGCGTGTCACCCGGCCGGCGGGCGCCGCGCAAGACCCGACCAGCGCGTCGGGTGAGCAGGACACCGCACCCCCGAACGACCACGCCGAGACGCCCGACAGCGCGTCTCACCTGGGCCGAGGGCGCCGCGGCCGTACCCCCACGCTCTACACCGGCCGACCGGGCCGGAAGGAGACACGCCCCTCATGGCACCTCTGACGATCGAGGAGCTCGAGGCCCGGCAGACGGAGATCCGCGGCCGCCTCACCGAGCTCGACACCGAGTACGCCGGGCAGGCGCTGCCCGACGAGCAGCGCACCGAGTGGAACGACCTCAACACGGAGCTGGAGAGCAACGACGAGGTCATCGGCGAGCTCAGGGCCCGCCGCGACCGCGTCGAGGCCCTCAACAACGGCGGCGAGCGTCACCGTGAGCGTCCGGAGTTCCAGACCGGCCGGCCGAACGTGGCGCGCGGCGAGGACATCTGGGATCTCACCACGATCCGCGCCCACGCGGGCAGCCCGGACGAGATGAGCCGGGAGCTGGAGGACCGCGCGAAGCGCGCGATCGAGGTCGCGACGTTCGGGCACGAGCGCGCCGACCGCGACCGCGAGCAGGTGCAGGGCCACCTCCTGCGGATGATGCACAAGATCCGCGGCCCGCAGGACGAGATGGGCAACAGCACCCCCGGCGCGTCGCTGTTCGCCCGCCACCTCCTCACGACCGGCAGCCCGACGTATCGCAAGGCGTTCGGGAAGGCGATGCTCGGCCGGCCGCTGAACGGGGACGAGCAGCGCGCCCTGAGCCTCGCAGGGTCCGGTGGCGGGTACGCGATCCCGTACACCCTGGACCCGACGATCATCCCGACGAGCAACTCGTCGGTGAACCCGTGGCGCGCGATCAGCCGGATCGAGTCGATCGTCGGCTCCAACACGTGGCAGGGCGTCAGCTCAGCGGGTGTGACCGCGACGCGGATCGCGGAGGCCACGGAGGCCACCGACGCCGCGCCGACGCTCGCGCAGCCGACCGCGACCGTCACCAAGGCGCACGCGTTCGTGCCGTTCTCGATCGAGGTCGGGCAGGACTGGGGTGCCCTGGAGTCCGAGATGGCCGGGCTGATCCAGGACGCCAAGGACGACGAGGAAGCCGTCGCGTTCGCGACCGGCGCCGGCACCGGCGTGAACCCGCAGGGCGTCATCACCGGCACCACGAACACCGTCGCCGCGGCCACGGGCCTGACCGTGACGGCGGCGAACCTCTACGCGCTGGAGGCCGCGCTTCCCCCGCGGTTCCGGCCGAACGAGACGTTCGTCGCCAACCGTGGGATCTACAACGTGATCCGCGCGATCGACACCGCCGGCGGCGCCGCGCTGTGGATGTACCTGTCCGAGGGCCTCACCACCCAGGCGCCCCGGCCCGGGAACACCGGTGCGCTGCTGCTCGGCCGCCCGGCGTATGAGGCGTCGGCGATGCAGGCCACGGTCGTCAACGCGACGAAGATCATGCTCGTCGGCGACTTCAGGTACTTCCTGATCGTCGACCGGATCGGTCTCACCGTCGAGGTCGTCCCGCACCTGTTCGGCGCGACCAACCGCTTCCCCACCGGGCAGCGCGGCCTGTACGCCTACTGGCGCAACACCAGCAAGGTCCTGGACGCCAACGCGTTCCGCGCCCTCACCGGCACGACCTGATCCCCTCTCGTGGCGGGCCCCAAGCGGGGCCCGCCACCCAGCTTTCTGTTCCCGCCGCACCGACCCCTGATGGGAGGCGACCCCCGTATGGCACCCGCACCCAAGCAGCCCGCCGACAAGCCCGAGCAGAACGATCCGGCCGAACAGCCGGGCGCCGCGAAGGCGAGCGATCTGCCCGACCCCAACCCGCACGCCGCCGGCCAGACCCCCGCAGGGGAGACCGACCAGCCCGACTACTCGCCGGGCACGAACTTCGCCGACGCGCTCGGCCGCGCGCAGCTCGCGTTGTCGAACATCGCGCACGACCAGAGCCAGCCGTCCACCGACCCTGATGCGCTGCAGCCCGTCATCGACGCGCTCGAGGACGCGCTGAAGGCGGCGAAGGCGCACATGAAGAGCGGCGGCAAGAGCTGATGCCGGCCCGCCGCAAGGTCGACCTGTTCAAGGCGAAGGAGTCCTTCGTCACCACCATCGACGGGGAGCCCGTCAGCGTGGTGAAGGGCGACCTCGTGCGGGCCGGCCACGAACTCCTCAAAGGGCGGGATGAGCTCTTCGAGGAAGCCACCGACTACGTGCGCTTCGACGTCGAGCAAGCGACCGCCGCGCCGGGTGAGAAGCGACTGGTCTGATGGCCCGCTACACCCTCACGACGACGCCGACGCAGATCGCGGCCGGCGGGGAGCTGCAGGCACGTTCCCGGTCCGTCGCGATCGTCGTCCCGGCCGGAACGGGGACCGTGCTGCTCGAGCGCGGCCCCATCGGGTCGGCGCCGAGCATGACCAACGCCGCTCGCTTCGATTTCAGCAAGATCCCCGCGCTCACCTACTACTGCGACCCCGGCATCGCGCTGTGGGCCGCCACCAGCTCCGGGACCGTCGACGTGGACGTGCTCCCCGGCGGCGAGATCTAACCCGTGGCCGACAACCCCACCGTCAACGGGGTCGTCGTCGCCGGCAAGGACCGCGGCGGCGTCATCTACCAAACGCTGCTCCCCGGGGCCGGCGGCACCGGGTCCCACGGCGCGCTCGCCGTCACCACGACCGCGACGCTGCATGTCGCCGCGAACGGCGGCCGCCGCTACATCATCCTGCAGAACCAGGGCACCGTGAACGTGCACTACGGCTACAGCACCGCGATCGGGCCGGGCCTGAGCAACTACATCGCCCCCGGGGACTCAGCGACGCTCGAGGTCACGAGCGCGATCTATCTCGCGGCCGCGTCGGGCACGGCGACCGTCACCTACGACGACGTCCTCAACTAGAGCCCCACATGTCGCTGCTGATGATCTTCTCCACCCCGGCGGCCCCGCCGGCGCCGTCGGCTGCGTTGCAGCTCCCGCTGACCGGGACGGTGAACCTCGTGTACCCGTGGGGTGTCCAGGCGCGCGCGGAGCAGCCCGGGGTCGTGGACCCCAACGTGCGTCGTACCGGCGTGGTCGGGCTCGTCTGAAGATCCCATGGCGTACGGGGACAAGAGCGACCCGATCGTCGTCACGCAGAACGACACGCGGCCGATCATCCGCTACTACGCCAAGCAGGGCAGCGGCGCCGCGGTGAACCTCGCCGGCTCGACGGTCGTGTTCAACATGCGCCTCGCCGACCCGCCGCAGACCCTGAAGGCGAACCGGCAGGCCGCCACCTTGGTCGGGGACGGGACGGGTGGCGGGATGGACTACGTCCTGAAATCCAGCGAGGTCAACACGGTCGCGCTCCTGCAGGCCGAGTTCGAGGTCACCTTCCCCGACGGCGGGATCCTCACCTGGCCCGGCGGCAACCCTGCCGCCGGCCAGGATTACATCTACATCCTGGTCAAGGACGACATCGCGTGAGCGCGACGCAACGGATCCGGCAGGGCGCCGCGGCGGTCGTCACGGCGACGCTCACCGACGCTGCGGGCGGTGTACCGTCACCGTTGCCCGACAGCGCGACGGTGACGATCACCCGCAGTGACGGCACCCCATTGGCGACCGATGCCGCCGCGACGGGCGTCGGGGACGCGACGTTCACGTTCCCGCTCGCCGCGTCGCAGACCGTGCTGCTGGACCGCCTCACGTGCGTGTGGACGACCGCGGCGCTCGGCGCGATGACCACGACGGTGGAGATCGTGGGCGGGTTCGTGTTCGAGATCGCGGAGCTGCAGGCGATGGACCAGAACCTCGCCGCGAAGAGCGCCGCTGAGATCGCCGCGCTGCGCACGACCGTGGAGGACGCGTTGGAGCGCGAGCTCGGCTACGCGCTCGTCCCGCGCTACACCCGCGCGACCGTCCGCACCACGAGCACGCTGCGGCTCAAGCCGTACCTGCGCGCGATCCGGTCGGTGAGCAGCGGCGGTGTCGACCTCACCCCCGAGCAGGTCGCGGCGCTGCAGCTCACCCAGTCCGGTGCCGTCAGCGGGTTCGCGTGGCAGTACCCGACCGTCGTCGCGTACGAGCACGGGCTGGACGAGCCGCCGATGCACGCCAGGGAGCATGCGCTGCGCCTCGCGAAGCTCTGGGGGCTGAAGGGCCCGATCGACGACCGCACCACCGCCCTGGTCAGCGACGTCGGCATCACCTCGACGCTCGCGATCCCCGGCCGCGGAGGAAGCATCTTCGGGCTCCCCGCCGTCGACCAGTGGATCACCAGCAACCGGGTGGTGCTCGGCGCGTGAGCGCGCTACTCGCGGCCAAGCAGGCGACCTTCGCGCTCCTGCAGACGCACAGCTGGCCGACACCGACACCGACCATCTCCTGGGGCGGGCCGAGCAAGAGCGAGGACACGAACACGCTCACCGGGGAGCACGTCTTCCTCGCGCAAGCCAACATCGTCGTGCCCGCCGAGAGCCTGCGGCTCGGCCGCCGCAGCTACGACGAGGAGTGCGTCATCCGGGTCGTGATCGAGGTCTACCAGTCCGGTGACCAGGAGCAGGCGTGCGAGGAGCGCGCCGACGTCCTCTACGAGGAGGTCGTCGAGGCGTTCTCCGCCGACCCGTACCTCGGCGGGACCGTCGACAGGCTCGCCGGCTGGACCAGCAACCGCGCCCTCGCCCCATGGGGCGACGGATGGCGCTGCCAGATCACCGTCGAGCAGTCCTGCGCGAAGAAGCGCAACGTCCCCTAGCGCCCGAGGGAGGGCAGAAGCCGTGAGTAAGCGTGCCCGCTACAACGGGCAGTACGAGACCCAGGTCGCGGTCGACTCCGCCGACATCAACACCGAGTTCGTGACCGTCGTCCCCGGCGGCCTGCTCCCCACGGAGACCGACTCCGGTGCTCCGGTCCCCGCGTCGGTCCGCGACGACCTGATCGCCAATCACCCGGACTTCTCCGAGGTCAACCAGACCGACCCCAAGCCCGAGCCGAAGACCGAGGGCGCTGGGAAGGCTCAGGACAAGAAGGGCGACTGACCATGGTTCTGCATCAAAGGCCCACCCTCGCGGGCGTTCCGCTCACCCCGGCGCCGGGCGGCGGGTGGCTGCTCCCCGAGCTCGCCGGCGCCGCGAGCGGCAACGACTTCCGCATCGCGCTCTCCAAGGAGACCACCTACGCGACCCGCGTCGCGCCGGCGCGGTTCATCGTCATCACCGAGGAGAGCGTGGCGTTCACGCGCAACCGCGCGTTCAGCCAGAGCCTCGGGCAGGGCCGGTGGGCCCGCCCGAGCGTCCTGACCACGCGCGGCGGCTCCGGGACGATCAGCGGGGAGGTCCCCACCACCGGGTTCGGGTTCCTGCTGGACGCGCTGCACGGCGCGACCGTCACCCCCGTCCAGCAGGCCGCCACCACCGCGTACCTGCAGACCCACCCGCTCGCGACCGCGCCGGTCAAGACGTACTCGATGCAGAAGCAGCTGCCGCCGGTCAGCACGAACACGCTGCTCCCACTCGACTACGTCGGCGTGATGTTCACCGGCATCACGATCAACTGGGCCGCCGCCGGCCTGCTGACCTGGTCGATGCCGTGCGACATCAACGACGAGCTCTCCGGCCAGACCCTCGTCACCTACGTCGCCCCCGCAGCATGGGAGCCCTTCGCCTACCAGGGCGGCTCGGTGACGATCGGCGGCACCCTGGAGGGCAACATCCTCGGCGACGGATCCATCGAGATCGGCGCGAGTGTGCGTGACGACGCCTACGCCCTCGGGACGTCCGGGACCAAGCGCAAGCCCGTCGAAACCGAGAAGCCCACGGCGACCCTCACGTTCACCGCGGACTTCGAGGACCTCACGAACGTCAACCGCGTCATCAACAACACCAACGCCGACGTCGTCGTGAAGTTCGAAGGCGCCACGATCGCCTCCACCTACAAGTACATGCTGGAGGTCAC
>Ga0081539_10001900_pt1 | contig 32389 bp, 24 predicted proteins | sample TabmetS4T2R2_FD_71023 | JGI IMG/M metagenome (GOLD analysis project Ga0081539, IMG submission 71023) | Tabebuia heterophylla rhizosphere microbial communities from the University of Puerto Rico - S4T2R2 | ecosystem: Host-associated > Plants > Roots > Rhizosphere ... | reverse complement strand
TGCGCGCAGGACTAAAGAGAGCAACGGTATTCACTCATTTTTCCCGCAACATTTTTTATATTTCTTTCCGCTGCCGCATGGACAAGGATCGTTACGACCGACTTTTGGTGTTGTATGTACAAACGGTTTTGAGCCCGAATAAAAATATTGCGTGGCATCTTTTTCGTCCGCTTCAATATCTTCCCAATCATCATAATATTCTTTTTCATTTTCTTCACCATATTCATCTGTTATATCAAATTCATCGTCCTCATCGTTTTCCCATGAAGCTATTTCTTCTTTTATTTCAAAATAATTTTGAAGGTCTTTTTTAAACTCATGACTGTCTTGTGAAACTTCGTTCATCTGTGCAATTACATCTTCTATTTCCCCGGTGATTGATTCATCAATAAGCTCCTCCTCAAAAAGTATTCGTATTTCAGGTAATAATTCTTTCGCTTTGATCTCGGTAAGATCATCTATCATTAAACCTATCAGTGTTTCATCAATAATCTCTTCGTGTGTTTTATGATCTATGAAATAACGAACTACCTCGGTATACAATTCAATAATTTCTTTTCTCTGTCTGGGATGATGCAGCGCTATTTGGGTTAATGAAGCGGATATTAACACCCTTGCAAAAGTATAATTCAAAGGTTCCTTCAAAAATGCAGCAAGTTTTGGCGTTTGATTTAGTGCCAATGTATAAACCACTTGCCACAGGTTATCTGTGAGGGTATCTCCCAGCCATAATTCCAATACGTCTTCCGGTTGCCTCAATAATTCAAGCAGTGCAGGCAAACTTTCTTCTGCACTTATTTCTTTCAAAAGATATAAAGCGTGAAGACAAAAAGAATGATTGCTATCGTCATACTCCTGTTGATTAAAAAATTTATATCGCCTAACTGCATCATATATCACCGTTTCCAAATCAATACGCAGCCATTCTCTTTCTAACGACAGCAATTCACGAATTTTTTCATCAGGCATATCAGCAAAACCGTATTGATATAACCAACTTATTTGCGGGTAATGAAATACCGGTGGCTTTTTTGATTGCGGCAAAGTTGGTTTTTCTCTCTGTGTTTTTTCGACATCGCTTTTTTTGAACTTATCAAAATCAACATTTTTAAGTCTTGAAAGCATGATGTAATTTTCAATACTGTCTAACTTTATATTAACATCCAGTTTATCCGCCACTGTATATAAGTTGTTCAATATTGTTTCTGCTTTTTCCTGTTCCCCGATATCACAATAGTATTCTGCTGCTGTTTTGTTGAAATTGATGTATTCTTCGTAGTGGAATATTTTTCTTTCAGGATATAATTCAGTAAGCTCCATGTTCTCACCTAAAATTTCCGGTACTTTTTCCGGTTCATGATTACTTAAATAAAATTGAGCCTTGTTTAATTTGGCGTAGAGATAATCGGGAAACTGTTGTAACAATTCATTATTAAGTTTAAAGGCTTTTTCACTATCGCCTATGAAAGAATAGTATTGGCACAGAAAATTTTTGAATTGAGGAACGTCAGGATATTTTTCTACCCAATGCAGCAGTTTTACAATAACGCTTTTATCATTTGCCATTACCTTTTTGAATGCCTCTGTTAATGCAGGTATCAACTCTTTTGGAGCATGCACAGGAACATCGGCTTTGTATATATCAGTTGTAATAATGCAGTTGTGAAACTTAACAGGGCGATCTTTTTTCATTGCTTAATTTTTTTGCGGAAAAAATATCTTACAGCGCAGCAAATGTAGAGCGGATAAGGTTTATGGAAGAGCGAATGTGCAAAGAATAATTATAAATTGTTGAAAAAAAATTTAGGGGTATGCGAGACTGGCTTTTTATTTATATCGTTAGTCTGCTGAACAAGGCTAAGGAAATGAATGAAAAGTTTGGGGAGCAACGCTTTTCAAATCTTACAAGCTAAGAGAGGAAAAGTATTTGGATTTACAAAAGAATAAATTCTGATATTAGCACAATCGCATAATATTTATCCTCAAAAAATTTGAGAATTTTTTATGACCCAAAACGAAGCTGTAATTCTTACACTTGAAAAATTAGGTGGTATAGCAACACTTGGTCAATTGTATCAAGAAGCACTCAAGATTAAAGATTGTGTTTGGAAAACAAAAACTCCTTTCGCAAGTATCCGTAGAATTGTTCAACAGGACAAAAACATTTACAAAATAAAACCGGGTTTATACAGCTTAGTAAAATATAAGGCGCAAAACGAATTGAAGGGCGTTATTGCGGAAACAAATAAAAACAAAAATTCAAAAGAGGTTATAGAATTCAATCATTCTTATTATCAAGGTTTATTAATTACAATTGGAAACTTAAAAGGCTTTGAAACTTTTATACCTAACCAAGATAAAAACAAAAAATTTATTGATTCCAACTTAGGCTCAATAAGAACATTAGATGAAATTCCTCAATACAGTTATCCGACCACAGTTCAAAGAAGTTCTACAATAGATGTCATTTGGTTTAATGAAAGAAAGATGCCGGACTCTTTTTTTGAAGTAGAACATTCAACTGATATTCAAAACTCACTACTTAAGTTTTACGACTTACAAGATTTCTATTCTAAATTCTATATAATTGGTGCGAAAGAAAGATTAAATGAGTTTACAAAGAAATTAGGCTATCATGCGTTTGCAAAAATAAAATTAAGAGTTGAATTTAAGGACTATGAATTTGTTTCAAATCTACACACCAAAATGTTTGAGATAAGTCAACTTGGAAATCTCTAAGATTAATTAAAATGGAAAGAAAATTTATATTCATCAGTAAAGAAGGAAAAACAAAAGCTCCTAATGAAGATGTCTATGTTCAAAATATGCAAGTGATTGGAATCGTTGAAAACGTTTCTGATGAAAATGAAGCTTATAAAAAATTGTTACAAGAAAATCCTTGGATTTGGGATTCTGGGTTCGACATTACAGAATTTATAGTTTACGAATTAAAGTAAGTTTCAAATTTTACAAAAGAGATAGAACGTTTATTTTTTCAAATAATTATTATAAATCCATTTCATCCAAGATCTCATTGTTGATTTTCTTCTTATTGGAGTTGATTTATTTATGCTTGGCTCTTTCCTTAATCGTTGAACAATGAAGTCATCTGAAACATTTCCTTCGTGCTTCACAAATTCTCTCATCAGATCATTAAAAAGTTTTGTTTTCAAAATTTGCTTTACGAGAAGTTCATTTCTTCTTAGTCGATTTTCATTTTTAATTATTGATAGTCCAACTTCATTCAATTCATAAATGCTTTTTTTTCTCTCAATTAAACCAAGATATCGAGCGGCATTCGGATAATAATCGCCTTGCCTTTCATGTATTTCAAAATATTCTGCAACTTGAAATTTATTTGAAGGATTTTTATTTAAAAAATAAAGTAAATCAATTACTTTATTTAAATCATCAGCTTGCGGTACAGGAATCTCTTCAGGCGGTGTAAAGGTAGATTGTGTCAATAATTCTTGTAACGATATTTTTCGCTTCTGCTTTTCTAATACAATTTCAAAAGCATGATTACTTATGATTTTGCTCTCGTGATAATGTTCGCCAATAAAAATTTCAGTTAAGTAGTAAATTCCGTTACTGTAAGAGAGAAGGACATTTTTAATTACTTTTTTGGTAATCTGTTTAAAATGTTGAAATGGAAAATAAAGCTGTCTAATATTAAACGTTTCTCTTGTACTACTTTTTGCTTCGATGATCAAGAAATTATTTTTTGATTCGTATCCAGAATCTATTTCGATTTGAACACCTTCAACCTTTACCCCTTTAATATTTTTATTTAAATCGAATTGAAATTTATTTGAAAAAAATCTTCCTCTTGTCGTTAAATAATATGGAAATTCTTCTTTTGTGTAACTATTTAATAAACCATAATGGTGGGCATAATCAATAGCTTTAAATTCTGAAAAGCCTTTATTAAAGGCTAATGTTTCTAATATTAATTCATCTTTTGGGAAGTATTGTTTGACTTCCACTTTCGAATAGTCAGGCAGATTGAGAAAACTCCCATACTCTTCATCGAAGAATATATAATAGACTCCATTTTTTATGGCAACAATACTTAATTTATTGTCTTTAAAAATTTTAGGCAACGATTCTTTAGTATCATACTTTGTCATTAGCCTTGCCTCACGAAATAAATTGATCTCTGCAGCTGTTATTTTAAATAACCCCTTTTTTTGAATGTTATCTAAAATATCATGCTTTTCAAATATTTCTTTCCATTTAGATTCATTTTTTGACTCATTCTTCATATGCAACTTCTAATAGTTTATTACTACAATTTCATTTATAGCTCCTCTTTTAGCGCCATTTGAATTTATCATTCTACTTGCTTTCACATAATAAATTTGAAAACCAGCATAAAGATCATCGAAAAATGAATCTTTTGGATTTACGTTTTTGGGATCAGAATTGCTTAGCATCAGCTTAGCACCAGTTTTTGATAGTTTTCTATAAAATTCTCCTAATTCAATTTGATGCTCATCATTGAACTCATTTGATGAGTAACTTTTAAAGCTTGATGTTGCGCTAATTGGACGGTAAGGTGGATCAAAATATACAAATGTATTCTTCGAAACATATGGTGCAATTTTAGTAAAATCTTCACAGCGTATATCTGCAATTTCTAAAATCTTAGACACAGCAAGTAAATTTTCATGACTAAAGAAAGAGGGATTTTTATAGTCGCCATATGGAACATTAAACTGTCCCTTTGAGTTAACCCTGAAAAGACCATTAAAACAGGTCTTATTTAAAAAAATTGTTTGTGCGGCTCTTGGAATCCACAATTCCGAATAACTTTTGTAATTAATTTCAAAGCGATGCTTATTATAATAATCTCTTAATTCATAAAAGTATTTTCTCTTGTTGTCATCATTGAGTTGTAAATACTCTTTTGAATATTTCTCCAAAAATTCAATTAATTTACTCACATCTCTTTGAACTACTTTATACAGCAAAATCAATTCAGGATTTATGTCAAATAATTTCGCGTCTTCTATTTTATAGTTTTGAGCAATGTCAAAAAAGATTGATCCGCCACCAACAAATGGTTCGATATATCTTTTAATTAATCCTAGCTCTAATTCTTTTGGATAAAACTTTTTAAACTGTCTTATTAATTGTCCTTTACCGCCTGCCCATTTAATAAATGGTTTTGCACCTAAGCCATATTCAATAAATAAATCCTCAAGTATATTTTTTTCTTCTTCACTTTCAATTTTATATCTTTTAGGCATAAATGGAGATTATAGAGTAAGTGATTTTGAAACAGATTGCTTCATTGATGTTCAATCCAAACATCAATAAATTTCAATCCACACAGTTGAGCGAATTTTAAACGATGTTGACCGTCTAATAATTCACTATATTGATTAATTCGAATTGGATAAAATCCAAAGGGATGAAATTCATCAATCATTTTTAAAACATCTGACATCAAAAGAGCATTGGGATATTTTTCGGGTCTGTATATAATATTTTCAATAGGGAACTTTTCTACCAATTTCCAACCAATTAAATTTCCATTGCCAATCGCATCAGAACTATGAATGTATGATTGACGTTTAAGCCAATTCCAGCTTTTAATTTCTGTGTCTTTATATGCTTTCATAACTTTTAAAATTCAAGAAAAATAATAAATAAACCTTTGAAACAAAAGTATAATTCTTCTTCTTTGAAATAAAGGGAACAAATTGTTGAAAAAATTGCTGCCATGAAATCCAACCGCACAAGGTGAGTGACACAACCGCCGATGCCACATGCACTAAAGCTCGTCACCAAAAAAATTTCTCAACATTCTTTTCAACGCTTTAACCAATCAACCAATCAACTTAACTTGCGCCCATGCAAGATTATTTGAAGGGATTGAATGATCAACAACGTGAAGCGGTGCTGCACACTGAGGGTGCTTTGATGATTGTGGCGGGTGCAGGCAGCGGCAAAACGAAAGTGCTTACTACGCGTATTGCGCACCTGATGGCACAGGGCGTGGATGCATTCAACATACTGGCGCTTACGTTTACCAACAAGGCTGCCGCCGAAATGAAGGAGCGCATTGAAAAAATTCTTGGCAACAATGAGGCACGCAACCTGTACATCGGTACGTTTCACAGCGTGTTTGCACGCATACTTCGCGCAGAGGCGCATCGCATCGGTTATCCCAACAACTTTACCATTTATGATACAGACGACAGCCGCTCTGTAATTAAAACGGTTGTCAACGAACTGAACCTCGACGATAAACATTATAAACCCAACATTGTTCATAACCGCATTTCGCAAGCGAAGAATGCACTGGTGGGTCCGGCAGAGTATGCGCAGGATTATTATATTCAGCAGGAAGATATGCGTGCAAACCGCCCGGCGATTGCGCAGATTTATGCGGCATACTCGGCAAGATGTTTCAAGAATGGTGCAATGGATTTTGATGACCTGCTGTTGAAGATGTATGAGCTGCTGCGCGATTTTCCGCCTGTACTGCACAAGTATCAGCACAAGTTCAAATATATTTTGATTGATGAGTACCAGGACACGAATCCTGTGCAGTACCAGATTGCAAAGTTGCTTGCTGCTGTGCATGAAAATATTTGCGTAGTAGGCGACGATGCGCAGAGCATTTACAGTTTTCGCGGGGCCACGATTGAAAACATTTTACAGTTTCAGAAAGATTATGAAGATGTAACAATCATAAAGCTTGAACAGAATTATCGCAGCACACAAAATATTTTGAATGTTGCCAATGCGGTGATTCAAAACAACAAAGGTCAGATACCAAAATTGTTGTGGACACAAAATGAGGGCGGTGAAAAAATCCGTTTGGTGCGCACGATGACTGATAATGATGAAGGTCGTTTTGTTGCCGATACTATACAAGAACAAAAGCTGCGCAACCATTATTTCAACAAAGACTTTGCAATACTGTATCGCACCAATGCACAGAGTCGTGCGTTTGAAGAAAGTCTTCGAAGAATGGGTATTCCATACCGAATTTTTGGCGGCATCAGTTTCTATCAGCGTAAGGAGATAAAAGATTTTCTGGCGTACCTGCGTGTGATTGTAAACACAAGAGATGAAGAAGCGTTGAAGCGTATTATTAATTATCCGGCTCGAGGTATTGGTAAAACAACGATTGAAAAAGCGGTGATATATGCGAACGAACAACGCATTACATTTTGGGATGTGCTTACACGTGCAGGAGAGTTTGGATTTAAAGGCGGTGCTTTGGAAGCCATCAACAATTTTGTAACGATGATACGTTACTTTCAAAGTTTGCTTACAGATAAAAATGCTTTTGACGTTGCAGTGCAGGTGGGCAAGCATACAAACATTGTAAAAGAAATGTTCAGCGATAAAACGAGTGAAGGTGTTGCAAGATATGAGAACATTCAAGAGTTGCTGAATAGTATAAAGGAATGGACAGTAGCCCCCCCAACCCCCAACGGGGGGATTTTAGAAGGCTTCGAAAATGAAAGTATGTTTGCCGGATTAAGTTTGCCGGTTGAAATTGATGAAGACGGTGTGATTGTGAACGATTCCTCCCCCGTTTGGGGAGGCAGGGAGGGGGCTCGTGATACTTCTCTTGCTGCATATCTTCAACAAATTACTTTATTGACAGATGCAGATGAAAAAGACAAAGGCAATGCAGATGCAGTGAAGATGATGACGATACATTCTGCAAAAGGGCTTGAGTTTCCCGTTGTGTTTGTTGGGGGTGTTGAAGAAACAATTTTTCCGAGTGGCTTAAGTATTAATACAAGAGAAGAACTTGAAGAAGAGAGAAGATTATTTTATGTAGCCGTAACAAGAGCAAAACATAAGTTGTGGCTCACGTATGCAAATGCAAGATATCGTTTTGGTAATCTTGTTCAGAATGAGCCAAGCAGATTTCTTGATGAATTACCTACAGAGCATATTGATAAAAGTTATGCAGGTGGTGGTGCAAGAAATCAAACTGATTTGCGTGGTGCAGGCTCTGCGTTCGCAAGAATGCATAGAGGGTTTGGGTACGATGATACCAGTTACCAGTCGCAAGTTACCGGAAACCGGAAACCGGAAACCAGTAACCAGAAGCCTTCTTACTTACCTCAAAATGCAAGACCCAAAACTGTTGAACATACACCATCTGCAGATTTTGTTGCAAGCGATACAAGCAATTTACAGGCAGGACAAAAAGTGGAACATCAAAAGTTTGGATTTGGAATGGTTACAAAAGTCGAAGGCAGCAAACAAAATCCTATTGCAACGGTAAAGTTTGAAATGAATGGAGAGAAGAAGATAATGTTGAATTATGCGAAGTTGAGGATTGTGGATTAGTGTCTTATTAATTGAAAAGAATTTTGAGTAATACACAACATTTTACCTTCTCCCAGAAACGTTTGTGTATTTTTAAAACTATAAACAACTAATAAAGAACTCGAAAGCATTGCTTCTTAACAAATGGAATTTTTATTCTGTCGTAATAAAATCTTTACTGGATTTATAACAGCTCAATAAAGTTTAACAGTACAAGTGAGTGACACAACGAAAGCCTCATACATATTCATTGCTCACCTCAAAAAATTCTCCTTTTTATTTAATTTACTAAAACATACATTCGCATATACACTAAAACCTTTTTATGAAAAATATTCTTTGTGCCTTGCTTCTCGGCACCGTATTGCTCGCGGTTTCTTGTAAAACAAAAACACCCGACCAAACAAAATATATTCCTAAAGATGCGGTATTTGTTTTTGACCTGAACTGGAAAGGTCTTTCGGATAAAGCTTCGAAAGCAAGGATTAATTGGGACTCTTTGGTGAGAGCGAATGCAACCGAGCCGGGAGATGATTCTTCTATTGCTAAAGTGAAAACAGAGTTTGAAAGTTTTATTCATTCGGGAATTGATACAACGAGCAACGTTTTCTTTTTTGTGAAAACCGGCGGCTCAATTATGAGCGGACAAAGTACCAGTATGGGTGTTGTGGCTGCGTTGAGGGATCCTGCTGCATTTGAATCTTATGTGAAGAAACATGACAACACACCGCAAATACAAAAGGGAAATAATTTTTCGTATGCAAGCTTGAAAAACGATTTGTTCGTTGGCTGGAATGATGATGTTGTAATACTTTCTGGAAGCCAAACACAACACTTTAAATTCGATACTTCTAACAGTATGAATAGTGCCCCGGGTGGCAGTACAGGTTCTGCAGAACAAACACTGAACGCGCTCTTTAATCAAAAAGAAGAGGAGTCTATTGCTTCTATTCCCGAATTCAGAGACCTGACGAATGAAAAAGCCGATATGCTTTTCTGGAGCAACTCTGGCAGCATGTTTAACTCTGTTCCTATGCTTGGTGTTACCAAATTTGCAGATTTGTTTAAAGGCTCTTATGCTGCAGGTACAATAAATTTTGAAGATGGAAAAGCCGTTGCGAATTTTAAATCATACAGCGGAAAAGAGCTTGCCGATATGATGAAAAAATATCCGGGTCATGAAGTAGATATGAGTTTTGTAAATAAATACCCTTATCCTGTTTCAGGATTTGCGGCATTTTCTTTTAATCCACAATTGCTATTGGAAATAATAAAGTACTCCGGTGTGGAAAGCATGGCGAATCAATACCTGGAAAAGGAAGGACTAACGTTGAATGATGTAATAAAAGTTTTTAAAGGAGATGTTGTAGTTGTATTTTCTGATATTACAACAGGAGTTGGTAGTAAGCCATCTGCTAAACTCATATTTAATGCGACTATCGGCGATAAAGCTGCTTATGATAAAATAGTTTCGGTACTTGTAAAAGAAGGGTTGATGGAGATGAAAGACGGGCAATATGTTCCTGTGCCGATGGGAATGGGTGATAAGTTTGCATGGAGCATGGACGGCAAAAATCTGACTATTGCCACTGACAATGATTTACTGCAACAATACTTGACGGGCAAAGGCAATGCTGCGGTGCCTTCGAACATAGCGAGTGAAGCAAAAGGCAAATCGGCTGTTGTTTATGTTGATATAAATAAAATTATACAAACAGTTAGCGTAAACCCAACAGACGAAAGCGCGAATGCAGCTAAATCAACTTTTAAAAATGCAATTGGCACCAGCGATAAATTCAACGGCAAATATGTGGAGAGCGATTTTGAATTGAATACAGTAAATCAAAACGAAAACAGCCTTGCATCGCTGATAAAATTCTTTGCTTCTGTTTCAGGTAAAATTGCGGAAGAAGGAAAGAAATTGAAAAAGGGCGAAATGATGAATATGGATTCATCAATGGCACCTGCATTGAATTCGCAATAGAAGTTGTGATTATGTACTATTCATTGTAACGAAATGATAACTATCATGACTATTATAGCCGGTTTAAATGCCGGCTTTTTTATTTTACAGAATTGCTTTGAAGGAACAATAAATGCGCAAGTCATTTTCCACACTCATCTCCCCTCATGCCGTCGTTTTAGTTGGTTTTAAATTTATACTTGCTTATTATTTCTTTTAACATTAAAATCTATAAAACATGAAATCCAAAATTTTTACTTTTGCGCTGCTCATCTGCGCTTTACAGGTAACCGTTTTAATTTCGTAGTTATGTACTTTTGCTTTGTGATGATGAGTCTTCACTTTACATCAAACCTCCAACTTCCAACATCCAACCTTGCAACTTCTATCTTACATTTACACTTCAATAAAAAACACTATGAACAAACTCTGGCTTGTCATCATCTGCATTGGCATAATTGTTTTTATGTCGTTCCTGTCTTCAAGAGATACAAAAAAGAAAGTTCTTTTTTTTGGCGATTCAATAACACAGGCTGCTGTGCAACCTCACGGTTATATCAGCGTTATGAAGGAGATGCTTGAACAACAACACATCACCAATTACGATCTTATCGGTGCCGGCATTGGCGGCAACAAAGTATATGACTTGTATTTAAGAATGGACAGTGATGTTATTGCAAAATCACCCAATATTGTGGTTATTTATATTGGTGTGAATGATGTATGGCATAAAAAAACTTTCGGCACCGGCACAGATGCAGACAAGTTTGAAAAATTCTATCGTGCCATAATTACAAAGCTCGAAGCAAACAATGCAAAAGTAATTTTATGCACACCGGCAGTAATAGGTGAGAAGAATGATTTCAGCAATGAGCTTGATGGAGATTTAAACAAATATTGCAATATTATCCGCAAAATGGCAAGCGAACTTCAATTGCCTTTGGTTGATCTTCGTAAAGCTTTTGTTGAGTATGAAGTAAAGAACAATACCAACAATGCCGATAAAGGCATTCTTACTTCCGATGGTGTTCATTTAAACGATAAAGGAAACGAGTTAGTTGCAGAATTGATGTGGAATGCGATTAAGGGAATTCAGCAGTAGAGTCACTGCGCCGCTTTCAATCGTGAGACGTAAGAACTTCTCACATATTACATCTGCCGCCGTTTCACGATTAACATCACATAAGTTTAATGCCTAACTTTTTAGCCATTTATCAAACCAATTAAATGCTTCTGTTTGCATGCTCTTATCAAATTTATGCAGACCGGGATAATAGGAACATTTAAAATTATTTTCCGCACCGGCTTTTGAATAAACCTCGTTTAGAATTTTTTCTGCTTCTTTCATTTCAGGCATTGTATATAAGGCGTCCTGTTCATCGTTTAATACAAGTGAGGGAAGCGGTGCCCGTAACCCGAGAATTTCAGGAAAGTCTAATTCGTTAGGTAATAAAGGCACATACGCCATCCATGTATGTGTGTAAGATTTGTTGAGTAAAAAGTCTTTCCATGTCGTCATGAAACCAACGGGAACCGCACATTTTATTCGTTCATCCAATCCTGCCATGAATACGGTGCGCAAACCCCCGCCCGATAATCCTCCGCAACCAACACGGTTTGCATCAACATCGTCTCGGGCGCACAAAATATCCAAAGCCTTTTTATCTTCTGCAAAAAAAACTGCGGGCCATGTTGTGCCTGCACAAAACAAAGATTTCGCCATAATGTGTTCATGTTGCGATGCCCAATCATTATACTTTTTAATGTTATCAGGATTTTCCGGATTGTCATCAGTTAAGCTGTTACGTATATCTTCCGGCACATCCTGCAACATTACTCTGCGGCTCGCAAAAAGAAAAGCATCAGAAACCAAAACAACATAGCCACGTTTTGCAATTTCATTTGCCCATGCAACACCCTCATAATAATCTTTTTGATGTTCCACCATGAGCGGATGTTGCCTATCAGAAGCTTTGATAATTTTTCTTGTTCCGAAATATTTGTTGCCGCCATGATCATGAAATGCAAGAATAGCAGGTAACTTGCCTTTTGCATTTTCCGGCCTTAATAAAATTGCTTCGGTTGCTCGTCCGTAAGGTAATTGCCACGATAATTCTTCAATGTGCAAACCGTCGTAGCTGTATTGTTTATTTATATTCACTTTGGGAGTATCACCAATGTTTGGAACAGACATTCTATCCATTGCACGTTGCTTTGCTATATTGCGCCATTTTTCAATATCGGTGTATTCCTTTCTTCTGAAAGACAATGAGGGCAATTTATTTTCTGTTAATGATGCGGCCCATGCGCCATACAAGCCGATAACGCTAAGATTTTTTTCATCAAAATTTTTATTTGCCACAGCAGGAGTATTTGAGTTTGAAGTAATGGAAGCGAATCCTTGCAGAATGCCGGCACTTACACCGATTCCTGCAAGAGCAGTGTGTTTTATAAATTCACGGCGTTTATTTTTCATAAGGTAAATGTTAGCGTGATGAAAAGTCTTTAAAGATAAGATGATTGGTTAGGGTTTTAAATATTTTCAAATGTTGGCTTAATTTTTTTAAGAGTTGTAACGAACGGCAACTGAAACTTTCATTAGTAAGGAGTTTTTTAAAATAAAAAAGAGAATCAATTCCGATTCTCTTATGTTGTCGGGAGGACTGGATTCGAACCAGCGACCCCCTGGTCCCAAACCAGGTATTCTAACCGGGCTGAACTACCTCCCGCCCTATTTTTTAAAGGGCACAAAAGTAAGGTTTGGCAACGTTCGATGCAAAACAAACTTTTATTTTTTACACTTTTTGGCGATTCTTTTATTTGCCAAAAAAATTAAATCGCCTCGTTTTACAAAAAACCCTTGCAAAAAATAAGCGAAAAATGGATAATGTTGTACTTTGTATATTACTATAATTTAAAATATACATCCGCCAATGTGTAGCTGCAAATCCTTTATCATCTAATTAAACAACACTGCATTGCATTTGAACATGAAGAACTTTTTTCGCTTTCAAAGGTTGAGAGACATTTCCATCGCAAAAAAACTTTACTTCATTGTTGGCGCTATGGCTGTGCTTATTGCTATAGAATTGCTTACACTCTGGTTTGCCATACATACACTTTCATCGGTAAGAGCTTTTGTGGGTGCCGAGGGATTATGGTCAAAGGCAGAAAAAGATGCGGTCTATCATCTGGCAAGGTATTATCGCACACATGATGAAGAAGATTATAAATCGTTTCAAAAATTCATGGAGGTGCCTTTGGGTGATCACAAAACAAGGCTGGAATTATTGAAACCAGATCCGGATCTCAATGTTGCGCGGCAAGGTTTTTTGGAGGGTCGCGTTCATCCCAACGATATTGACGGCATGATACATCTTGTGCGAAGATTTTATAACGTTTCTTACCTCAATAAAGCAATTTCAATTTGGTCGCAAGGCGATTCAATTATAGCAGGGTTAATTCCAATTGGTGAAAAGTTGCATGAAGAGATAAGCTCACGCTCACCTTCTCCTGAAAAATTAGATCAGTTAATGGAAGAGATAGACCCCATCAACCAAAGCCTCACTATTTTAGAAGATGATTTTTCTTACACGCTTGGTGAAGGCTCTCGCTGGCTCGAAAACATTATTCTAAAATTGTTGTTTACTGTTGCATTAACCGTAGAAATAACAGGGCTTGTTTTTACTATATCAGTAAGCAAAGGAATAACAAAAGGACTGAATGAAATAATTCGCGCAACAACAAAAATTACCAAAGGCGATTTGAGCGAAAGAGCTGCGGTGTTTTCGAAAGACGAGATTGGTCGTGTTGCAACAGAAATGAACCACATGACCGAACAACTGATAAGTACCAATAAAGAAATGGAACAATTTGCTTACGTCGCTTCTCACGACTTACAAGAGCCACTAAGAACGATTTCCAATTATGTGGGTTTGTTTCAAAGACAATATAAAGGCAAGCTGGATAAAGATGCAGATAAATATCTTGAATTTATTGAAGGCGCCACCACCCGTATGCAATCACTTATTAAAGACCTGCTCGATTACTCAAGAATAGGCCATGATAAAGAAATAATAACAATTGATTGCAATAAACTGCTGCAAGATGTTTTAAACGATATGGCAATGTCGGTAAAGGAGAGTAATGCAAAAATTTATGTTGAAAATTTGCCTGTTATAAAAGGCTACTCCGACTTGAAATCACTTTTTCAAAATCTCATAAGCAATGCTATTAAATACAGAAAAAATGAAAGGCAATTGATTATTAGCATCAGTGCTCAATCAAAACATGATGAATGGATTTTTGCAATAAACGATAATGGGATTGGGATAGAGCAAAAATATTATGAACGTATTTTTACAATCTTTCAAAAATTGCATTCGCAAAAAGAATATGCAGGAACAGGCATAGGACTTGCACATTGCAAAAAAATTGTTGAGGTGCATGGCGGAAGAATATGGGTAGATTCAGAACCGGAAAAGGGAAGCACATTTTATTTCACCATTCCAAAAACTACCGCGAAATGAAACAGAAATTAAATTGTGTTATGCTGGTAGATGATAATGAAGACGATAATTTTTTTCATAAAATCGTTCTAAAAGAAACCGGCATTGCAGAGCACATTAAAGTTGCGGAAAGTGGTTTTGAAGCATTGGATTTTCTTAAAAACGAAAACAAAATTCCCGAACTTATTTTTCTCGACATCAATATGCCCAAAATGAACGGGTGGGAATTTTTGGAAGAATACAGAAAACTAAATGATGAACAAAAAGCAAGAGTTATTATAATAATGCTTACCACTTCCTTGAATCCCGCAGATAGAAAAAAAGCATTAGTAATTCCCGAAGTAGATGGTTTTGAAACCAAGCCCCTAACTCATGAAACACTTAGTGAAATTATAGAGCGCCACTTTCCTGATAAAATTTAGGTGTATTACTTTGCCGTGTCTTCGTGTTCATCATAATAATTTTCAACTTCTGCTGTACGCGCCACAATTTGATGAACAACCTGGTCTAATTCTCTGGCAGAATTCTCCAGTACTTGAAAAATTGGTTCGTTAAAAGCATTGGCAACATTTTTTCTGTCAATAAGGTTCATAGAGGCAAGAATATTTGCGAGGGGTTTTCGCGTGCTGTGAGAACTCATAAAAGCAATCTCCTTTAACCGTTTATTCTGCTTCCCGATTTTTTCTTCCTGCAATTTCGTTTGTGTAATATCGGTTTGCACAGTAACCAAATTTTGTAATTCCCCATTTACATAAACAGGCGATATGCTTGCTTTAACCCAACTTTTTGAACCATTTTTATTGTATATCAATATTTCTCCGGTAAACTCTTTCTTTGATTGCAGTGATTTAAATAACTCTTCACGTATAACTGAACTCTTATCACCACCGTACAAAAAAACAAATGGATCTTTGCCCCTTACCTCTTCTAAACCGTATCCTGTTTGCGTGCTAAATGCCTCATTCACCCATTCAATCGCTCCGGTTTTATTGTTAATAATAACACTGTTGCTTGTATTCTTTGCAACAAGCGCAAGCTTATTGTTTTCTTCTTTTGTCTCCATCATTTCTGTAATATCATGAATCAACACAAGCCGGCACTTTTTTGCATTAAAAAAAGTAATGTGGCTGGCAACCTGCACAACTATAATTTTGCCTGTTTTCGTTTTATGTTTCCATATTCCCGCCGGATTATATGGTTGCCTCGGTGAGTTTATCATGTTTTGCAGTCGTTCAACCTCTTCCTGTGGCCTTATATCTTTAATGGTCATAGATAAAAATTCTTCTTCAGAGTAACCATACACGTTTATTGCAGCATTATTCACTTTAATAAATGCAAGCGTTTCCACGTCGAATACCCACATGGGTATTGGATTATTTTCGAAAAGATTTTTATACTGCTTTTCTGATTGAAGTAATTTTTTGTGATAAGATTTTACCACGAAATAAGTAATCAATAAAAAAGAGGTAACGAAGAGAATGTCTTTGTAAAAATCAGGACGAAAGAAAGCATTTTCAAACCAAATTGTAACGACATAGTTGCTAAACAGCAACCATACAGCGCTGGCTATAATGTAAATAAATATTAACCGAACTGAAGTTCTCTTAAAGAATTTCATAAGATATTTTCGATTTGTTGCTTCAATTGAATGTTAATTATTATTGCCATTAAATTACTACAAATTTTATTTGCGTTAATAAATAAATCTTTTCAACGAATATGATGAAGCGGGCATGCACTTTTTTTACTGAGAGATAATGATGGATTTTTTTATGAGCCCAGCTAATAATTTCTATTGAATGTCTGTTGCGCTTGCCCCGACGAGAAGCGAAGCGCCGGAACTCGGGGTCGCACTCTTGTACTTTCAGTTCGAAAATCGGCAAGCCAGAAGTCCGAAAGTATTTACATCAGCGTCATTTCTTTCCGGCTTTTTCAACTATTGACTTTCGCACTTAAATTACATTCAGCATTTTTTGAGTGGCTTGTATAGCAGATACGGTTTGATCACTGTCTAAACCGCGTGTTTTAAATTCTTTGCCGTTGAACATCCATGTAATAATGGTTTCGCAAAGCGCATCGGTTTTGCCGCCGGGAGGAATACGCACCGCATAATCCAGCAACAAAGGCAGCTCCATTTTTTTAAGACCGTACACTTTTTTCAGTGCATTCATAAATGCATCGTACTGACCATCACCCTGGGCATGCTCTTCAAAAACTTCACCATTAATACGAATACGCAAAGTGGCAGACGGTCTTAAATTCTTTGAATGTGTGAGCACATAGTTTTCAATCTGCACTTTTTCTTCAATCGTATTGCTATCGAGAACGTCGGAGATGATGTAGGGCAAATCGGCTTGTGTAACGGTTTCTTTGCGGTCACCTAATTCAATAATACGCTGAGTTACTTTTTTCAGATCATCATCGGAAAGTTTGATGCCGATTTGGTGTAGATTATTTTCAATATTGGCTTTACCGCTTGTTTTGCCCAATGCATATTTACGCTGGCGACCAAAACGTTCGGGCATAAGATCGTTGTGATACAAGTTATTTTTTTTATCGCCATCCGCATGCACACCTGCAGTTTGTGTAAACACATTTTCGCCCACAACAGGTTTATTCACAGGTATTCTAAAGCCAGAAAAAGTTTCAACAAGCTTGCTTACGGAGTAAAGTGATTTTTCAACCACTGATGTTTTTACATTCTTCATGTAATCGTTCAACACAGCTATGGCACTTGCAAGCGGTGCATTGCCTGCTCGCTCGCCCATTCCATTCACGGTAAGATGCAATCCATGCACACCTGCGTTTACAGCTTCGAGAATATTCGCGATGCTAAGGTCATAATCATTATGACCATGAAAATCAAAATGAATATTCGGGTAGCGTGTTACAAGCTCCGAAATATATTTACATGTTTCGCGGGGCGTAAGTACGCCAAGCGTATCGGGAAGCAGCACACGTTTAATGGGTTGATGCTGCAAAAAGTCAATGTATTGCAGCACATAATCTTTTGAATTGCGCATGCCATTGCTCCAATCTTCAAGATATACATTGCATTGCAATCCTTTTTTATTTGCCAATTCAATTACAGCAGCAACATCGGCAAAATGTTGGTCAGGAGTTTTCTTTAATTGATGTGTTAAATGATTGAGTGAACCTTTTGTAAGCAGATTCATCACTTTAGCGCCCGATTGCAGCATCCATTCCACAGAGGTAGAACCATCTACAAAAGTGAGCACTTCTACCTGATTTATAAAACCATTTGTATGTGCCCATTCTGTAATTTTTTTCACTGCCTGAAATTCACCTTCTGACACTCGTGCGGATGCAATCTCAATTCTGTCAACCTTTACTTCGGTTAACAAAAGTTGTGCTATGGTTAATTTTTCGGCAGCGGAAAACGACACGCCGCTGGTTTGTTCGCCATCGCGAAGCGTAGTGTCCATTATTTCAATGTACCGTTGTAACATATAAGTTGCTTGCTCTTCTTATCGGGCTGCGAATATAAGAAATTGAGTGGGTATGCGTGAAATATATGTGAGGATTGCAGTACACTGAACTTATCACAGTTTATATAATTTATCTTGGCAACACCATTATCGTATTTTCATCGTTGCATTTTTTACTGTCTGCACTGTTTTATTCCATAAAAAGAAAGCATCGCTGTTAACGATGCCTCCTTCTTAAATTGACCAAAACAATTTACGCTTTTGCCATCATACCTTTTACATTATCAGGCACATAGTCATCATACAGCTTTTTACCTTTCTTTTTTAAATTATCTACCATATTCCGTTTTTGTTCTTCACTCATTGTTGAGTATTTGTAATATGCCAATGCTGCTATAGCACCTAAAATCAATGCTGTTGCTTTCATAGTTAGAAATTTAAACGTTAAACATTTTTGTTTAATGTAAATAAAAAATCGTACCGAAATTAAATTGTGCTACTTCACATGATAAGAATCAAAGAGGTTTATCGCCTTTTATTTCGTGATAAATTTCTTTTATTTCCTTTTCCTCATCTTCTTTTAACTCATTCATTGCGTCTTTTGCTTCCTCTTTGCTGCTTTCATGAGCCTTGTTAAGTGAGTTTCTGAAATCACTAAATCTTCTTGCAAGTCTTCTTCTTGTCTCCTCGCCGCTTGCAGGAGCGAATAACGTTCCTATTATAACTCCACATAATAATCCGTCAAGAAATAATTGCACTTTCATAAGCTGCGTTTATTAAAATTATTAAAAAAACAATGCCAATATTGTAAAAGGAAAAGAAATGTGAAAGGCCATAAATGTTATGGAAAAATTATTATTTTATGTGGAGAGCCGTTCACCTTTAAAATAGTTGGCATAAAAATTTAATACAATACTGAAACCATATTCTATTTTAATCATAAAAAGTAATTACTATGAAAAAGACCGTATTTATTTGGTTGTTGCTGCCGCTTGCGTTTGCTTGTAATACCCAAACTAAAGACAGCACAGAACAAGCCGATAGTGCTAATGAAGCAAAAAGCGATACCACACAAGCAATGATGGACACAGCTGCAAGTCCGTCTGGCGCTATTGCTGTTGACGAGCCGACATCGAAATTTTTAGTGGATGTTGCAGATGTAAGTATGACTGAAGTGCAATTGGGACAAGTGGCAAGAGAAAAGGCAACCAATCAAAGGGTAAAAGATTTTGCCAATATGATGGTGAATGATCACACAAATGCAAGCAATGAACTTAAAACATTGGCAGCAAACAAAAATGTTACACTGCCAACCTCTGTAAGTGAGGATCATCAAAAGAAAATGGATGACTTAAGTAAAAAAACAGGAGAAGATTTTGATAAAGCTTACATGGATATGATGGAAGATGGTCATGAATCTGCCATCAGGGATTTTAAGAAAAATACAGATAACAAAGATGCTGATGTAAAAGCATTCGTTGATAAAACACTGCCTACTTTACAAATGCATCTCGACTCTGCAAAGGCAATTAAGAAAGCGTTGAAATAAAAGTAATCCTTTGTTTGAATGTTAATGAGTCCTCCTTAAATTTCTACCGCAGTTGTTTTTACACTGCGGTAGATTTTTTACAGTTTACTTGCACATTATTGCGCTCTTTTAAATTTTAAATTGCAATACAGACATTGAAACTAAAGATGACATTTTGTACAAAAGATAAAGTGATTGCGACGCAACGAACGATGCCATGAAAAACTATTGCCGGTATCAAAAAAAAAACTTAAGCTGTACATTCACTCACAAATTATTTCTTCTTCAAACTCTCCAAATATTCTAAAAGATTTGCAAGATCATCATTATTGATATTTTGATATAATCCTTCCGGCATCATTGATTCTTTTATTTCTTTCATTGATGCAACATCACTTGTTTTGATATGCTGTTTTACGCCACCCGGTAATTTCAAATCAATATCTGTTTCTGTTTTACTCGCAATAATGCCACTAAGTGTAGAACCATCCTTCATTTTTATTTGCCAGCCCTCGTAACCAAAACTTATTCCATCAGAAGGATTTACAATAGCATCGAGCAAGCCATCTTTCGCATATTTAGAACCTATCTCTGTAAGTTTGGGACCAAAATCTTTTCCTTCATTATTCACCTGATGACAAACAGCACACAAGTTCATAAATACGGTTTTGCCTCTTGCGACATCTGTTTTTAAAGATGCTAATTGTGCAATTGTTGGCGCTTTCTTTGTTGCAACGCTTGTATGATTGGGAAGATAACTTTGCGCTTCTGACTTTACAGAACCGCGCCACGCCTGGCTTACACTTGCAACAACATCGGGTATTAATTCCTGCGGCACCTTTTTCTTTTTCAAAATTTCAAGCACTCTGTCTTCGCCACTCCAGCTTCTTCCAATTTTTGAAGCAGCATCTTTGCGAACATTCATCGGATATTTTGATGAGAGCGCAACGGTTTGAATCATGTCAATAGATTCTTTACTGCCCACTCCGCTTAATGCACTAAGCAACGCTTTAGTTTGTGTTGTATCTTTTCCATTTAACACCTCCCACGCAAGTTGATCACCCTTAAGTGCTAACAACAATCCTGCTGCATTTGTGCCTAAATCTGTATCGGGGCTGTCAATAACAAGCCGAAGAAGATTTTTGTTCTCCGATTTTATTTCATACCGTTTTACAAACTCAATGTATTCAGGCGTTCTTTGCACAGACGCTATAACATTTGCCAATGCCTTTTGTGCAACAGGAGATTGTCTCACTGTTTTTATATCCAATGCATGCAGAACAAGTTTGTTGAGTGTAACATCATTTGTTGTATTATCTGAAATCATCTTTAATAAATAAGATGATTTTGCAGAGCTTTCATTAAAATCAAATGCGCGGAAATAATGCAAGCGATTATTTACAGGAACATTTTTATCTGAGGCAAGTTGAGCGAGATAAGGAATTGCTTCATCTGTTCTTGCGCGCCATACAATATCTTTTGAAGCTGCACTCTGCAAAGGATCTTTTACTTTGTTTAAATACGCTTTAAAAAAAGTGTCCCATTGCTGATCTGCTCCGATACCGAGCGCTTCAAGATACCAGCGATCTTTTCCATCGTATTGCATCGCAAGTGTCGCCCATAGTTCAGCTGCTTCGGGAGATTTGTTGTGATGCAATGCAATGGCACATTCTCTTCTCACCTGCGCATCATTATCATTCACCAATTCACGAACAACACCAATTACATTTGCATTTAATTCTCTGGCAGCTCTTAAACCTGTAATGCGTAAATCAGGATTGTTATTTTTTATTGCCTGTTGAATGTATTGCTGCGTGTTTGCATTTTTCATTTTTACCAAAACCCAAAATGCTCTTGCACGCATGCGCGGATTAGCTTTTGTATTATTCCATAATTTTTCAAGTTCAGAAATTGCCTGTTGACCCATTGACTGCAGCACAGTGAATGCATGATAACGAACGGAGAGATTAGGATTTTGCAAAGCCGTTATAGCACCGGCAGCAGTTGAATAATCTTCTTTTGGAATAGAGTACTTTGAATTTGGAGGAGCAACACGATAAATTCTTCCGCGTGTTTGATCGCCGGCCTGATGACCACCAACACCGGGATCGTACCAATCTGCCACAATCAATGAACCATCCGGCGCTACACATATATCTGCAGGACGAAACCATTTATCTTTTTCACCTTCCAGTATATTGATAATTTTTGCCGAATAACCTGCACCATTTTTTTGAAGAGCATAAGAACGCACAATGTTTGGACCCGCATCGCAATGTATCAACTCATCATGAAATTCTTTTGGCAACAATGAACCTTCGTACACAACCATACCGGTTGGAGAGCCTGCACCTGTCTGCAGCAGATTTGGAACTACGCCCGGATCATTTAAATGCCAGTGGCGAAACGGAATCGAGTCTTCAATGTTTGTTCTGTTTGCCTGCCACCCAGCGCCAGTCATTTCATCTGTATAGCCATAGTTGCCATACTCCATTACATAGTTGATGCGCACGCCGCGATTGCCATCATCATCGTTGTCACTTTGCCACATCGTACCATAACTGTCAACGGCGACTTCATAAGGGTTGCGAAAGTTTTGCCCCAAACATTCAACATGCGACCCATCGGTGTCGCAGCGAAAAACCATTCCTTGTTTATATTTCTTCGGTCCTATTTCGTCGCCATCCTGATCAAGAACCGTTTTACCATTTTTATCTTTCAATGTTTCGCCTGCGTTCCCAAGATTGAAATATAATTTTCCATCTGCACCAAACGTGAATGAGTGTGCACCATGATCGTGCTGCTCCCCACCAATTCCCTCGAAAAGAATTTCTTTACGGTCTGCTTTATCGTCACCGTTATCGTCATAAAAAGCCCATACATAAGGGCTTTGAGAGATCAACACTTTGTTTCCTAAAACACAAACGCCAAGCGGCGCATTTATTTCGGGACCCTGATAAAAAACTTTTCCGGTATCCGCTTTGCCATCTCCGTTTGTGTCTTCAAGAATCATTATTCTGTCGCCCTTTGGATTCGTAGGATTTCCATTAATATCAGGACGATAATTGTATGCTTCCGTTACCCAAACTCTGCCTCGTTCATCTACATCAATATTGGTAGGATTTTTCAACATTGGTTCCGTTGCGAATGAGCGCACTTCCAAACCTTCAAAAACTTGGAGACCTTTCAATGCATTCTCTGCTAAATGTTGCTGTTCTTCCGTTAAAGTGTCATTTGTTTTTACAGAAGAATTGTTGGTGTTATTGCCGCATGAATAAAAAATGAGCGATGATAAACTAACGCAGGCAGCAAGCAACCGGCTTAAACTTTTCATGTTATATACTTAATTGTAAAATTGACAATTAAAGTAAAAATAAGGAAACATGATGCTTATAGAGTAAAAAATTTGTCAGGTAATATCAATTCGTGTTTCAAAATGGCGTGCATATTGCGGCATATGTGATCTCTCTCTCTTTATTTGAATGAACTGAGACAATGCAAAAGAAATTTTTGTCAAATTTTACTTGGTAAACCTCTAATATGAGTGAATCTGAAGCAATAAAAATAACAACCTCTGAAACAACCATTTTTTTACTGAAGACAGGCAGCGGGCCTGCCCTGTTACTGCTGCATGGATTTCCCGAAAATCATTTGATGTGGCGGGATATTACGCCGTTACTTGCACAACATTTTACGGTGATATGCGCCGACTTGCGTGGATATGGCCGGAGTGGTTGTCCACCTTCTGATCGTCATCATATGCCTTACTCGAAACGCGCTATGGCAAACGATTTTGTATTTGTGATGAAGCAACTTGGGTTTTCAAAATTTTTTGTTGCCGGTCATGATCGTGGTGGTCGTGTTGCTTATCGTCTTGCATTAGATCATCCTGAAAGCGTAAAACGGTTGGCATTGCTTGATATAATTACAACACTTGATGTATGGGACAGAGCCGATAAAGAGTTTGCTATTTCTTTTTGGCCTTGGATTCTCTTATCTCAGCCCAAGCCATTGCCTGAACGATTAATTTCAGCAGCACCTGACGCAATAATTGACAATGCTCTTTCCAATTGGGGTACCTCACAAAATTTTTTTCCTTCCGAAATAAGAGAAGCATATCTTGAAGTATTGAAAGATGAAACACACGCTCATGCAATTTGTGAGGAATACAGAGCTGCGGCCACGATTGATTATATACATGATTTGCAAGACAGAAAAAGCGTTCGTCGCATAAATTGTCCTTTATTTTTACTTTGGAGTGCTAACGGACCACTCGAAAACTGGTATAAAAATGAAGGTGGTCCTTTAGAATTGTGGCACAAATGGGCTAATGATGTGCAAGGAAAACCAATCAGTGGCGGTCATTTTTTTCCTGAAGAATTACCTGAAGAAACTGCTAATGCTTTAAAAGAATTTTTTCTGAAATAGAAACTCAATATTTTTTACTCATTATTACTTTCATATTTTGATGGTTCACTTCGAATGATCTGAACATTTTATTGTTGTAGTTTTACCAGCATTGAAAAGTATTTGAAGAAAATAGAAAAATATCTTAACTAATTAACAACACTAAAACACTTTCAAAATTCTACGAATGAAAATAGCAACCTATAATGTTAACGGCATCAACGGACGCTTGCCTGTTCTGCTTCGCTGGTTACAAGAGACCAAACCTGATGTTGTTTGTTTGCAAGAGTTGAAAGCCCCACAAGATAAATTCCCCGAGAAAGCTATACGAGACTTAGGTTATAATGCAATATGGCATGGGCAAAAAAGTTGGAATGGTGTTGCTATTCTTACCCGAAACATACAAACAGAAGAAAGATGCAGGGTGCTTCCCGGTGATCCGGAAGATCTTCATAGTCGCTACATTGAAGCAAATGTAAATGGAATCGTTGTTGGTTGTCTCTATTTGCCTAATGGTAATCCCGCGCCAGGACCAAAGTTTGATTATAAGCTTCGATGGTTTGAAAGATTAACGCTTCATGCAAAAGAATTGTTTGCATCGGGATCACCGGTAGTGTTAACCGGGGACTATAATGTGATGCCAACAGAAATAGATGTTTATAAACCGGAGCGATGGGTGAATGATGCTTTGTTCAGACCCGAAACAAGAGCTGCTTTTAAAACGCTTGTTGCACAGGGGTGGACTGATGCGATACGAAAACTTTATCCCAACGAAATCATTTATACTTTTTGGGATTATTTCCGCAATGCTTATGAACGCAATGCAGGTTTACGTATTGATCATTTTTTATTAAGTCCGCATCTTGATAAACGTCTTGTTGCTGCCGGTGTTGATCGTAACGTGCGTGGATGGGAAAAGTCAAGTGATCATGCACCGGTATGGATTGAGTTAGCAGATTAAAGAGGAGAGAGCTTTCACAAAAAATAGTTGCTTTCCTGAATACTCTTGGTTTATTCTACTTCACCCGTAAGAGTTAACACCGTTTCACTCGGCTCCGTATTGGTACTTATAGTAACTGTTTTTTGCTGATGACCTTTTCTGCCTTTTGTATCGAAGAATACGGTTAAGTCTTCTTCAGCACCTGCAGCGATTGGAGCGCCGGAATATTGCGCAACCACACAATCACAAGAGCCTTGGGCTTTAAAAATAAATAAAGGTTCTTCGCCAGTATTTTTTATAACGAATACATGCTTTATTGTATCACCTTCCTTCACTTTTCCAAAGTCGAATCTTGTTTCAGAAAATGCAGCGCTTGTAAAATAAATTTCATCTGTATTCGCATCAACAGCGCCATGAAATACTTTCGGTTTTTTTGTACCGAACCAATTGAGTTTTGAATCTAAAAAAATAAGCACTCCGCCTATAATAACACCTAATAAAATCACCTGAAACCAACCCTTGTTTAGTAATTGTTTCATAACTGTTGTTTAATGCTGTGTTAGTATTACTTCAACTTACAAGTAGCTTGATTCTGCCACAATTTTATTGGTCAGACCGGGACGGTCAGACCATGTACACATCTTACTTTATCAAAAGATACATTAATTCGTCATTGTTTCTTGCGATAAGTATTGCTTGTTTATTATTATCAACCTTTATCATTCTTGCATCTCTCACCTGACCTTTTATGGTAAGTCCTGTTTCTGTTTTTAATTGTGGTGCAAAATTTCCCTTGCCATCGCCTTTTAAAATAATGCCATCGTTCGCATCAAGCCTGCCTACATCCGGTTTTACATCGTACATGTTACCGGCAAGCAGCAAATCAATATTGCCATCTTTATTAAAATCGGTTGCAACAATTGCATACACAGGAGCAACCTGTGCTATTGTTGGCAGAGGGTTTAGCTTCATTCCTGCGCTGCCATTATTCCACAGTACTGCTGTATGCAATTCCTGCACTTGGAATTGCTGCGATTTCTTTACTGCATCTTCTCCAAAAACATTTTCAATTTGCTTTCCTGCAAAATCTTTGTAATACAAAAATTTTTTCTTTAGCGATGGTATTTGTGAAGTAAGATCAACCTTTGATGGATATAAATAACTTTTTCCATCGCTCCAATAATATGTAATGATGCTTTCGGTTGTGCCGTTGTTGTCAAAATCGTTTATGTACAAGCGCAAAGGCTTATCCGCAGAAGCTTTGAAGCGTGAGTTTAAACTCCAATTGCCAAGTACAAAATCTGTGTCGCCATCTTTATCGAGATCAGCGGGACAAATGGTATTCCACCATCCCGAAGTGTTTGGTAATTCCTGTTTACGTGTAAATTTTCCTTTATCATTTATAAAAAAAGTTACAGGCATCCATTCACCAACGACCATCAAATCTTCGTAGCCATCGTTATTGATGTCTGTAAAGCACGCATCGGTTATCATGCCCGGTGATGTTAATGTGTTTGGTGTAATATCAACAAGCTTTCCTTTTTCATTATGCAACAAATAACTTCTTGGTGCTTTGCCATATTGACCAGATATGGCTCTCCCCCCGATAAACACATCCGTGTAACCATCTTTATCAAAATCACACTCAGCAATACATCCGGCATTTACAGAAATATTATCGAGTGGCTGACCATCACTAAAATTTCCCTTGCCATCATTGATATATAAACGTGTTTTCAATAACGACGAACCGGCATCGTATTGATAACCGCCTGAAGCCACTAATAAATCTCCATCTTTATCATTGTCTATATCAAAGAAAACAGCAGCAACATCTTCCGCTTCTTTATCTTTTGCAATTGCCGGTTGAGATGATTGCCTAAACACACCACTTAGCTGTTGTATAAAGAGTTTGCCTTCATCATCTGCAGCACCTCCAACAAAAAAATCTTCTTTGCCGTCTCCGTTTACATCAGCTACAGCAAGGGGCGGACCTTGTGTTGAAAGTTTATACGGCAACAAACGCTCCACATCAAAATCAGTAAAAGCATTTTCTTTATGCGTGATGTTTCCTTGCAATTTTATGTTTGATTCATTCGTGAATAAACTGTGATGATTGTTTGCAGGAATAAACTTTTGTTTTGCATCTGTTTGATGTAATATCAGTTTACTGTTTGCCGGAATGTTGTAGAGAGTTTGTTTAGAAAGATCAGCCCATATTACCTGAAGCGAATCTATTTTGTTGTTTTTACCCAAACCAAAAATAAGTCTGGAATCCATACAGCTTTGAAAGCTTCGCACAGGAACCATTTGTTTTACTTGTTTAGAACCATCGGTGTAAACATACATACATGCGCCAATGCCAAATTTGTTTGGAGCTTTTCCATCGAGTGTAAGTGAAAGAAAATGATTACCTGTTTTTGTGGTGGCTTCGTTGCGATAGATAAAACAAGGTTCGTTAAGATTGTTTACTACAAGATCGAGATCGCCGTCATTATCGAGATCACCATAGGCAACTCCATTGCTGAATGAAGGTTGACCAAGTCCTAATTGATAAGCTTCGTTTTTAAATGTAAGGTCATGTTGATTAATGTAAGCATAGTTCGCAAGCTTGCTCGATGGTATGTACGGGAGAAAATCTCTGAAATCAAAACGCCCTTTTTCTTTTACAACTTTGTCAACATTTGTTTTGCTTGCAAGAAAATCGGCAAAATCAAGATCGGTAATATCACGTGCTATACCGTTGCTTATAAAAATATCATTCCATCCATCGTTATCAATATCAAGAAACAAAGCTCCCCAACTCCAATCTGTTGCGGCAACTCCTGAAAGAAAAGCCGTTTCTTTAAATGTACCGTCACCATTGTTTAGCTGCAAAGCATTTTGTACAAGCTGGTAATGATAGCTTGCTCTGAACTTCATGTTCTCCACATGATACTCTTCAAAACGCGTCATTGTTCTTTGGCGACGTTCATCTTCGGGCAGCATGTCGGTAGTGATAATGTCCATAAAGCCATCGTTGTTGATGTCTGCGATATCTGCGCCCATGCTCGATGAAGAGATGTGACCGATTCTATCAGGGAGTTCATCTTTAAAAGTGCCATTACGTTGGTTGATATACAAATAATCCTTTTCATAAAAATCATTGCTGATATAAATATCAGGATACATATCACCATTTACGTCACCAACGGAAACGCCAAGACCATAAGCAATTTTAACGCCTGCAATTCCTGCTTGTTCACTTACATCAACAAAGTGACCATTATCGTTGCGCATCAATTTATGACCACCCATTGTGTCACGAACTTTACGCACAGAATCAATATCGAATTTGCGCACATCAACAAAACTGTTGTTGAGAATATAACAATCTAAATCGCCATCTAAGTCATAATCGAAAAAGGAAACGTGCGTAGTGAAACCCGGATCATTCAATCCATATTCTTTCGCCTGTTCTTTAAAGGTGACCTCACCCCTTCTTTCTCCTTCACGATGACCACCCCCTTCACCCCCGCCAGCGGGGGATAGACCGTTGTTGATGTAGAGTTCGTTTTCTTTGTTATCGCCTTTTATATCGCCGCTGTTGCAGATGTAAATATCAAGCCAGCCATCACCATTTACATCAGCCATCGTAACGCCAGTTCTCCATCCGCGTTTGCTTTTAATGCCGGACTTCGGTGTAATATCTTCGAATTTAAAATTGCCCTTATTCAAATAGAGTTTGCTTTCGCCGAGGTTCGATGTTAAAAACAAATCGGGTAAGCTATCGTTGTTAATATCTCCAATTGCTACTCCACCACCGTTATAAAAATTACGATAGGTAAGAATGTTATAATCGCTGCCATCTTCTACAAAGTTTTTGAAATCAACACCCGTTTCGGAAGAAGATAATTGAACAAATAAAGGATTTGCAGGTGGAGTGTATTTGGTTGAAGTGTTATTGTCAACTTTCGAGGTGCAGGAGTTAAGGCAAACCAAACAGCACAGGTACAACAAGATTTTTTTCATGATGGAAGCTGCAATTTACCGGAATGTTTTTTTAAATATAAGATATGATTTTGTGTTTTTTCATCATCATTTTATAGAATTGAGCACATTTCAAATTTTCTTTTTGCCTTATCTAAAAAAGGACATCAGCAATAGAAAACCGAATCTTTCTCTCCCCTTTAGGGGATGGGGGGCAGATATATAAAAGGGCACCAAACAAATTCAGTGCCCTTGGTCCCATAACTAACCGCTAAAAATTTATTAATAGCCCGGATTTTGTTGAAGCTGTGCAACGCCATCAATCTTACTCAATTCAATTTCAACCGTAGGTATCGGGTATAGTTTATGTTTTTCTGTAACTGATTCAGCACCGGCATATAGTGATACTCGTCGATTTTTTTCAACAGCAAGAAAATCGTTCAAGGTTTGAACATCAATATTCCATCTGCGAAGATCAAAGAGACGACCACCTTCCATTGCGAGTTCAAGTCTTCTTTCCCAACGCAGCGCCTGTCTTGCATAAGTCTGCGTCCATCCTGTTGACGGGTATTGTCCTATTTTATAAATAGCTGTAGGAAATATTCCATTACCCATTGGAACCGCAATATCAGCTTCGGATGTTCCTGGTCCTTGAACGTATTTTGCAGCTCGTGCACGAACCATATTGATATATGTTCTTGCTAATTCAAGGTCACCGTTCGTTTCGATTTCGCATTCTGCTGCCATAAGCAATACATCTGAATATCGAATAAATGGAATATCTATTGCATTTGGCGCAGGCGACCACCCACTTGCTGTTGACAGGGTTCCTTTTTGTGCTTTATGAAATACATTTTTCTTTGGACTAAAGAAGCCGCAATAACCCGGATCTCGAATCCAGTCGTTTTGCTGAGGTCCCCAGTCGAGATACGGTGTTCCTGTTCTGCCTACAGTCCAGTCTAATCTTGGGTCAACCGCATCGGTAGCCTGATTGTAGTTTACATTATTGAACGATGTAAATAACGGTAACCCGTTTGCATCAACCTTAAAAGCGTTTACCAGATTTTGAGAGGGCTGATGAAATCCGCAGCATTGGGTAACAGGGGCATTGCCATGAGGGAAACTCAAACGATCGCCCCAATCGCCGTTAGCGCTTTCATTTGAACCATCATTGACGGACGATTTATAAGAGAATACCATTTCGGAATTGTTCTGCGTTGCAGCATTGAAATTATCATGGAAATTATCTACCAATGCATAAGCTCCGCTGGAGATTACAGATTGCAAAAGAGGTTTTGCATCTGCATATCTTCCTGCCTGAATATATGCTCTTGCCAAGTATGCTTCTGCAGCTTCTTTGTTAGCGCGTCCTGATGAATTCGAACTTTTTGAAGGCAATAAACTTATTGCATCTTTAAAATCAGTTTCAATCTTTGGAAAAATATCTTCTGTGTTTGGCAGTCTGAACTCTGTTACATTCTCATCAACATAAGGAATATTCTTGAAAATTTTATAGCCATCAAAATGATAATGCGCTCTTAAAAATTTCGCTTCGCCTATCACTTGATTTTTTTCCGCATCGCTCATATCACTTGCCTGCTGCACCAAACGCAGCGTTACATTTGCCCTACCTACACCAAAATAAATTACCTGATATTTTGCCCTGTAATAAGTTTCATCAGGAAGCCAGATATATTTATTGATGCGTTCAATAGGCGGCTGGTCGTTTGGCTGAGAACCGGGATAAGCATCATCACTTGCAACGCTGCCGAATATCCAATCGCTGCCTGCTGTGGGCCATGGATTGCCTGCGGCATTGCCCCAGCCGTTATCCGTCCAACCATCTAATGCTGCATACGCTGCGATAAGTGTTGCATTTACTCCTTTATTATTGGCAAGAGATGCTTCTGTAAAACTGCCCTGCGGAGGTCTTTCAAGAAAAGACTTTTTGCAAGCAAAAATGCCTGCGCCGAGTAAGAATGCCAGAAGAACTTTTGTTATATTATTTTTAGTCATAGTTCGTTGTTTTATATTCTGATAAACTTTGAGAAGAAGGATTAAAAACTAACATTCAATCCAAACATCAATACTCGTGAATTGGGATAGTTGCCATAATCAATTGCCGACCATTGCTCAGTTCCAATTGCACCGTTACCATCAGTTCTTTCTCCTAATGTTGGATCAAGACCTCCATATTTTGTAATAGTAAACAAGTTCTGCCCCTGAATATAGATTCTCAAATTGCTGATACCGATTTTTGATAAGACGGAAGGAGGCACTGTATAGCCAAGCTGCATCACTCTGCAACGCAGGTACGAACCATTCTCTATATAATAAGAACTGGGCAGGTAACTATAATTATCTGTAATGTCCAGCATAGGCAGCTTTGCATTAGTGCGATCAGGTCTCCAAGATTCATAGAGCATGCGGTTACTCCTGTTTCCGCTAAAGCCATAGAAGTCGGTAAAATATCTTGTATAGTTGCAAATGTCGCTGCCATAAGTGCCTTGTAAAAACATGGAGAAGTCAAAACTTTTATAAGAAACATCTACATTAAAACCATACACAAAATCAGGATTGGGATCTCCGATGGCACCCTTATCATAATCATCAATTATACCATCAGGTTTGCCTTCGGGTCCGCTCAAATCTTTCCAGCGAAAACGACCTACAGCTGCACCTGATTGAGTAGGAGCTTTGTCCACCTCTTCCTGACTTTGAAAAATGCCATCAAGTGTATAGCCATAAAAAGTGCCCATAGGTAAACCTTGTTCGTGCCGTACCAAAGGACCTATGCGGGATTCGGGTGCAGAGGGGAAGAAACTCTTCAATCCCAATTCTGGTGCTAATTCAGCAATCTTGTTGCGATTAAATGTCATATTAAGTGTGAGACCATAGTTCCAATCTTTCGCAATTTTGTCTTTCCATCCTACACTAAATTCAACACCTTTATTTGTAATCCTGCCAATGTTATAATAGGGAGGACCGATAGCTGAACCAAACAATCCTGCCGTACCGGGTTGCTGAATTTGAAACAGGAAGTCTTTGTTTTCACGTTTGTAAACATCTACAGAGATATCAAGACGATTGCGCAGTATGGCAGCATCCAAGCCCACGTTATATTGTCTTTGTTTTTCCCAAACAACGGGTTTACCAATTTGGGTAAGGGAATATCCGGTTGTAACAGATGTATTAGTGCCGTTAATATCATAAAATGTAGTGCCGGGACCACCACCAAAACTTGAATAGTTAACACTGCCCGGAATAGCATCATTCCCTGTTACTCCATAAGCGACTCTTAGTTTTAGATCGTTAATC